>Ga0075012_10001189_pt1 | contig 27095 bp, 47 predicted proteins | sample All_14_2_FD_71474 | JGI IMG/M metagenome (GOLD analysis project Ga0075012, IMG submission 71474) | Freshwater microbial communities in response to fracking from Pennsylvania, USA - Allegheny Zone_MetaG_DW_15 | ecosystem: Environmental > Aquatic > Deep subsurface > Groundwater > Drilled...
GGTCTAGGGTTACCGGCCCCGCCAGACATTCGGCCCCCCCCTCTCTTACCGACCGCCGAAGCGGCCCGCCTTCTCTGCCGCCTGCTTGGTGCTGTCGTGACACCCTTTGCAAAGGCATTGCAGGTTCGAAGGGTCCATGAACAAGGCGCGGTCGCCCCGGTGCGGCACCTTGTGGTCGGCGACCAGCTGTGACGTGTCAGACTCGATCCGGCCACACATCGCGCAGGTGAACAAATCACGGACAAGGATTGACCAGCGCAGGCGCTGCCAGTCGGCGGTCTTATACCAGCGCCGCCAATGCTGGATCTGATCACGGGTGCGCTTGCCATCAGGTGCGATGTCAGCGGCGAAGGCGAGGCGGTGTGGTAGGAGCGCAAGACCGCCCGCCAGCCGCGTCAGCTTGCCCATGCGTTCGATCCTATAAGGGAAACCAGAAAGCGAAACGCCCGCATGGTTCGTACCAGCGGGCGTAGCTTCAGATAATACCGAGATATGTGACTGCGGCGGACCTAAGCGTCAATCCCCTTCGTTCAGTCCCTGTAACCCTGCATCCGGTCGAGAGCGGCGCACAACTCGCCTCGCAGGATTTTGCGCGTCTCACCCTTGGGCTGCCAGCCATAGGCGTGCAGAACGTCAGTGAAAGTCTTACCCTGCACCAGCACCATGTCGACCAGCATGCGAACGGGTATGGCGCGCCGTGCGTTGTCGCGGTCGAGGTGACGGCGCACTTGCATGGTCACCCCTGTGCCGATCCGGCGGTGCAGCTCGGCAAGCCAGCGCGACCCCTCGATGTAACTGTCGATGGCAAGGCCAGAGTTGCCCGAGCCTGACCGGCCCGCTTCCATGCTGGAACCCTTGCACAGGCCAGCCTCTTGCCGCTCAACCAGCGCCCGATAGTCTTCACTGACCGCGATCTGTCCGGGGGTGAACGGGGCGATGAAGTCCGCATCTTCTCCCTTGCGTGCGTCGTGCCGTAGCCGTGCCTGTTCCATCATCACCGTGAGCGGTCCAGCCGTCACCCAATGAGCGCCGTCACGCTTGCGGGTGCCGCCGGGCAGGACCGTGTAGTTTGGCTGCAGGGCCATCGTGCCACGCGCGGGAGCGACAGGCGCAGAACTCATCTCTTCGGTCGGTGTTGCCCTTGCGAGGATGTCGATGCAGCGGCGGCGCTCGGCATCAAGGCCAGCACGACCACTTTCGAAGTCAAATGCATTTGACGATCCCGCCGTCCCGATCCGCTTGTGTTCGCTCATTTTGCTGCCCTCGCTCTATATCTGGTGGTTTCTTGATTCCGCCCCGCAACCTGTTGAAACAGGGCGAAGCAGTAAGGGAGGATGGGGAGGATAGGTGTCAAAAAAGGGAGGATAAGTTGCGCAATTGGCCGCGCTTCTTTCCCTTTCTTTTCAGTGGTTTGCCACCCTTTTAGGGAGGATGGGGAGGATAGGGAGGATAATTTCAACCTACGCGTAAGAGGATTTCCCAAGCCCCACGCCCCTCTCACACTCATCATATATAAAGGGGCCGCATTTATCCTCCCCATCCTCCCTATGCTCCCCAAATGGGCTGCAACGTATTGGCCAAAAAGGATTTCCCCCGCACCCCTGACGAGGCCACATCCTCCCTGCAGCGAGGCGTCATCCTCCCCATCCTCCCTGAATTCTGCCTTTTGGTGGGTGCGGGAGGTCATTGGGCCATCTCGTCATCGCCAATACGGACCGCGCCAGCCTCTGCCGTAAGCAGCGGTCTGCCGCGCTGATCCTTGGGCGCGTTGTCAAAATCGCGCGCGAACAGGTCTGTGAAGCGGATGCCAGTATAGCGCATCGTTCCGCCCGATTTCAGTTCGCTGAACTTCTGTCCGGTCTGGCGAGAGCGCCAGCGGCGGGATCGATCCTTGAGCGCAAGTGCGACGGTGCGATCCTTGAACTGGCCTTCACCGCGCCGCCCGAGCCAGAAGTGAAAGGCGTTCACGAGCTCAAGCGCCTTGACCGTGTGATCCGGCGTGCCGGTGACAACGCAGACCTCCTCAAGGAAGGCCCCATAGGGGTCGCTTTCCTCTCGGAAGGCCCGCGTCGCGTCCCGGACGGTCGATGGCTCGCGCAGACCTGCCTCAAGATAAGACAGCAGCCCCTCGACCATCCAGTTCAGAACGCCGGGCGCTTCGGCAAATAGCATCTCGTCAAATTCTTGCTTCGGGATGCGCTCGTGTTCGGGAATCTGAACGTCGAAGGGCACCAGCTTCAAGCGCCGCCATATTCCGTCATCGGTGCCGCGAATTTCGGGCTTGTGGTTGCCGCTGATGACCAGCTTGAACTTAGGCCGCACCTCGACAAAGTCTTGGTTCAGCGCCCGAACAAGGATCGGTTCACCGCCCGTCAATTCCTTGATCAAGCCCTCTTGCCACTGCACGCCCTTGTCAGGCTCCGAGGAGCGCACAAAGCGGGCACCAATGAGGGGCACAAGGTCAGGGGTGGCATCGCCACCACCTCGCCGGTTCTGCCCTGTCAGGCTTTCGATCTTAGCCGTGGCGGCATAGTCACCGAGGATGCGGGCGACCAGATCGACCAGCACAGACTTTCCGTTCGCACCATCGCCATAAAGGAACACCAGCATCTGTTCGATCAGGCCGGTCATCGACAGGCCAAAGATGCGCTGCAAGAAGCCCTGCATTTCTAGATCGGGCTGGATGCGGTCAAGGAAATGCATGAACCGAGGCGCGGTCGCCCCCGGCACATAGGCCACTGGCATCATCTTCGTCAGGCGAAGATCCCGCGTGTGTTCGACCAGTTCGACATCGGCGCGACGAACCCCCCCAAAGTCCTGCACGCGGAACACAAGAACACCGGACGCTGTGTTGACCATCAGCGGGTCGCGGTCGAGATCATCCAGTGTCTTGGCAAGGCCTATCCCGCCTTCTTCAAGCAGGGCCTTAATCCGCGCAGTGTTACCGGATGTGCGGGCGAAGCTGCGGTGTTCCTTCTTGAGCGATCCGATCCGCTTTTCGAGCATTGCGATCTCGCCAAGCTTGCGGTCGATCTCGTCGACCTTTGTGGCGGCATCCTCGTCACCGATGACAGCATGGGCAATGCGCTCGGCCTGCAACGTGCGTTTCTCGCGCAACCGTTCCATCTCTTTGTCGGACAGTACGACCATGCCGATCTCGCGCTCTACAAGCGCACCGATGCGCTGCGCCTTCTGTCGCGCTGCAATCTCGTCCGCATCCTTGAGCCAAACTGCGCCGGTCCATGTGAACCAGCCCACGCGGGGCACCCACATCAGATCATCGCCGAAATACAGGCAAAGGCGCTGGCCGTTGCCAAAGTCATTAAGTGGCCTGTTCGCGCCCTGCCGCAGCAGCTCAGGGTCCATGTCACACTGCGGCAGTTCTTCGCCGCAGTCATAGCCGCCATCGCCTTGGGCCTGCGCCTCATAGGCATCTGCCTCATCGTCCGCACTGAGAGGCGGCAGAGCGTCGAAAGGATCGTTCATGCTGCCCCCTTGGCGCGGAATTGGCCCTTGGGATCAACGCGGTGCAGGAAGGCTTGCCGCTCGGCTGGATCTAGGCGCAGCCAAAGGTTAACGAGCATCTTCTTGACCAGCGCAGACGCAAAGGTCTTGCGAGGAATCGCAGCGAGACCGGCCCCGACATAGGCTTCGATCTCGTGCGGCGTGGCGCAGTCCGCCCAGAAGGCGGCATCGGCCCGCAGGTTATCGGTGAAAGGTGTAACGGCGGCGGGCGCACCCGCTCCGAGATCATCGACAGCAAAGGACAGTACTTCGAGCGTGGCCTGCCGGTCGATCAGCACTGCACGCTCGATCATCTGAGCCAGACCGACGTGCACCATGCGAGCGCGGGCATCGACTGCTTTGCTCTCGGCAGATGGAAGGATTTGCACCTGAGCCATCACGCAGCTCCCTTCTTGAGCCGTGCAACCAGATCGGGCCGGATCACCGGCAGGAGGGCGCGGGAGGCCTTGGCCTTGGCGTCGGCCCATTCGACGGGCGTCCGAGCCTCGAACAGCCAGGTGCAGGCATTCACCAGATCGATCCATTCAGGCGAACGGCGAACGTGTGGCAGTTCACCTTTCAGAAGTGCCAGCAGATCATCCCGCTCCTGCTGGAACAGCCACGACAGACAGATGGTCGTGATGATGGCCGTCACCGACCGTTCGTGCGGATTGGGTTCGAGCATCAGAGATCCCCTGCATAGAAGAAGACGCGGCGGTTGCTGTGCTTGAGGACGGTCATCACCTCATGATGAATGCCCTCGGACGCTTGCCAGCCTTCGATTTCGGGAATGACGATGGCGCTGCAGGTGTCGAGCAAAGGGCGGCACCAGCGCTCCCAGAACTGCGCGTCCAGCGGATCCAGGCGCGGGCGACCATCGACGCCTTCGGCCACTTCCGAATGCACCATCTCGGCCGCCTGGACGATGGGGCTGACGGCCGTTATCCCGACCCGTGCCAGCCGCGACATCTCGCGGGCCGCTTGTGCCGAAGCATAGAGCGACAGATCGTGCGCCCATTTTCCCTTGCGCGTGACGCGCTTAGAATAGGGCGTTGCAAGATATACCGGCGCACCGCCCTGGACCCATTTGGCGACCGTCGCTGGCCCTGCACCGAAGTAGATCACACCTTCCCAACGGTCGCGCACATCGGGCGCGAACAGGACACCCCAATCAGGCTGCATCGCGCGCCCCCCGCTTTTTGTTTGTTTCGATGATCCGGTGCGCCGTCCCGCTGCCCATTCCGACTTCGGCGGCAATGCGGCGGCAGGAATACCCTTTGGCGTGCAGGGCCATGACGCGCCGGACGGTGTCTTCATTGCCGATGTGACCCTTGGTCCGAGTCTTGTCGGTCATTCCGAGGTCCGAGAGCGTGTAGGCAACGGTCGGCAAGCTGCACCCGAGCGCTCTTGCGATCTTGGGATAGGTCAAGCCCTGCGCCCTAAGCCGCTTGATTTCTTCGGTGCGCTTCACCTTGTCGGCGGCCAGATCGGTCCGGGTCGGCCGATGCCCTTTTACGACGATGCGGGGCCCTTGAATGGCGCGCAGGTCTAGCTGGACGCAGCGCAGCGTGACGTTCAGCGCTGCAGCGATGGCGCGGGTTTCGGTCATGCCTTTGGCAAGGCAATCGGCCACCAGAGAACGGCGAGCAGCAACCGCATCTTGCCGTCTGGTATCAGGCACCCGCTCAGGCTTGGGCGCAGGTTCGCGTTTCAAGTTCATCCCGAGGACACGAAGGTCGTTCCAGACGTTGCGCTCCGAGATGCCAACCGCAGCCGCGATCTCTTTGGCCCGCATGCCGGACTTGGCCAGATCGCGGACACGGTCTCTGCGCGCGATGACTTCGCCATTCTCTTTGCGCGGCTGTGGCGCCGGTTCGATCTGCCATTTGTCGCAATACTTGCGGGCATAAGCCTCGCTGATATCCATCTTTGCCGCGATCTGGCGCAGTGTGGCCCCGCCCGCTGCAAAAGCCCTGATTTCGGCCGCCCGCGCTTCGGCGATCTCGCGCAGCCGGGCTAAAGCTGCAGCATTGTTCGGCTGTTTCGGCGCGCGGCTTAATGGCTCAGTGGGTTGGACCGTGCCAACTTCGCGGCGCTTGGCTTCTTCCAAACGATTGCGGCGCGCCAGTGATTTCCATTTGGCGTCGATGGACCGGCGCAGCGGCTCGCCCTGAGCCTTTGCTACGACAGGCACCAGCTGACTGCGACCGTCCCAGACATATTCCGGTGTCGTGGTGTGACCCTGTTCGATCTTCTGAACCACGTCAGGGCGACACATGACGCCATAACGTGCACTTACTTCGTGCGCGATCCGCGCACGTTCTGCATCACTCAACTGGATTGACATCAGACCCCTGCGGAATTGACGGAACGAAGGGCGCGGGCGCTCGGGGAGGAGGTAGAGCGCCCGCGCATCCCGACTGATGTGGCTTGAAGCCGGGAATGGGAGGGAAAAGCCCCCGGACGCACCAGCGCCCGAGGGAGGTGGACCGCGCCGGTAATCAGGCGTTCAGCGCGGTCGGCATTCAAATCCATTTGGCAGGGCATCACATCGCCCTCGTAATGGTAGCGCCCAAAAGCAGACCGATGCAGATCAGGTCGCGGAGTTGCGGGCGAGGGATGCCAGAGAACATCAGGCCACCTGCCGCAGTTCGATCTTGCAGACGATGCGGTAGAAGTCTGGCCCATAATGCTTGGCGGCATGGGCGACGGCATGGCCCATCGGCCCTACCGTTCCCTCATGCCAGTTGCAGGCAGTTTGCAAGGTGACACCGAAGGCAATGGCAGTCTCGGAGCGCGCACCGGGACCGTAGCCAAAGACGAACTGGACGAATGCCTGCCAAAGGTCTGGCAGGTCGGCCCGCATGACTTCGGCATCGCTGCGGCGGCGGCGGAAGCGGCCACCTTCGATGACCTCAAATGCATTCGAGCAAGGAACTTGGGCTGCTCGCTCGGCTTTGTCGACGCAGTGAACCAAATGGAGGCGATGCGATGTCATCAGGCTGCCTGCCCTTCGTTAGGACTGAGGGAGGCTGGGACTGCGTGCAGTCGCAGCATTTCCTCTGGGCTGATCGCAATGCCACGAGCCTGAGCAGCGCGGATCACATGGGCTTGAAAGCCGGAGGGAATCGACCCAGCCTGCGCCCACTTATGGACACGGGCGACGTCGAGCGGATCACCAGTTATCGAAAACAGATCCGATGCCAGAGCGGATCGGGTTGGCCACTTGTCGATAAGGTCTTTTACGGATGCATGGGTCATGGATACGACAATAATGGACAATTCTTCCATTACGCAAGATGGAAAAATCTTCAATGGGAGTTTCTTCCACAGAGGGTGATGATATCGGCATGACGAAAATCGTGCCCCCAAAGATCGATCTCAAAGAAGTGGGCCGCAGGTTAGATGCGCTACGCGAAGCGTCTGGCCTTGAAAAAGGTGTTTTTGCCGACATCTCAGGTATCGACAGAAGCAGCTACTCGAAGATCATCCAAGGTGAGAAGCCTCTGAAGGCAGAGATGGCATATTCCCTGTCCATGCGCTGGGATGTGCCAATGGACTTCTTCTATCGCGGGTCTCTTGATAGAATTCCTTCAACCCTATCGGCCAAGATAATTGCCAGCCTCACAGGGCGCAGCGAGTAGAGCCTATCGACTGACGACCCGGTTCTGTCGCAAATCCAAAAAAGCAAGCGATCACCTGCAGAATAGTTCGACCTCATGCGTCTGTCTCCTAGAGGCAATTCGAACGTAGCGTGAACATCTCCGCAGAGTCTAGCCGCTATGGGTGGTGTTCATGGTTTGCCCCAAGGACAAGCGAAGCGAAGCGGGGCAAGATGTAGGGACTGAATCGCTTTTTCTTCGAATGGAATCACTATGAAGACCGCTTTTATTCTGCCCGCTTTCCTTCTGATCGCCGCTTGCACGCCACCCATGACACTCGATGAATACCGTCCGGTTGTTGACCCCGGAAAAACAAACGCTGCCAAGTTTGAGCAAGACCTGGTGTCGTGCCGCAACGTCGCGAAAGCCGCAGAAGCAGACTACAAAGAGCGGGCGATGAAAGAGCAGCAAAACCAGATGGTTGCAGGCCTCATTATCGGCGCGATTGCCGGGGCCGCGATAGGTGGAGACGGTAGCTCTGCGGCGGCCGGCGCGGCCTATGGCGGCGCGGTCGGCGGCCTGAGCGAAGGCGACACGGGCTATGACATGGTGACCTATGGCCCGCGCCGCATCGTCGATCGGTGCATGACCGAGCGTGGCTATGCCATCCTAAACGACATCGGCCGCGGCTGATTGTCGAACGGGCGGCATCAATGCCGCCCGCTTCATTCTTCACTGAAACGGAGACCAGAATGCTTTTCTTCGTCATTTGGATCGGCCTCGGGGTTGTCACCGCACTCGCAGCGAACGCGCGTGGCCGTAGTTTCGCCGCCTGGCTGATCATCGGCTGCCTGACCGGCATCTTCGGCCTGATTGCCGTTTTGGTGATGAAGGATCAGTCGGCGGTTGCCTCGACCAGCCGCAGCCACGCCGACGACAACGTGATCCGGTAAAGGCCCAGCGATGGCGGTATGTTCGAAGTGCGGCAAGACAATCAACCTTCTCGCCATGGTCGGAGGGCAGTGCGAGGACTGCTACTTTGATCGAAAGCCCAAGGCGGAAGCATCGACGGCAAAGCACGCTGAAAGATCTGCGATGCAGTCCAAGGCCGCTGGTATCTTGCTGACCACCGAAACAGCCGCCGCCGACCTGATCATCGCCGAACGCCTCGGCATCGTGACAGCCGAGTGCGTGTTCGGAATGCACATGTTTAGGGACATCTTCGCCATCGGGCGTGACATCTTCGGCGGCCGGTCCGACGCGATCCAGAACACATTGAAGGATGCGCGCAAGACTGCCCTGGACGAGTTGCGCATCGAGGCGGCCCATCTGGGCGCTGACGCAGTGATCGCGGTCGATCTTGATTACAGCGAGATCAGCGGCGGCGGGAAGTCGATGCTGTTCCTGGTGGCGACGGGCACGGCGGTGAGGTTGGGGTGACAGAATGAATGAAGAAGACTTGCAAGCGGTTAAAGATCGGCTTGAAGCACTTGAGGAGCGGTATGTCGAACTCAGAGCCGCGATCCTGTCCGTAATGAACCTTGCGATTGAAGCCAACCTGATGCTGGCGACCGATGATAGCTCCAAAAAGAAAGTGCTTTCGTCCGGCATCAAGGATCGCATCCTTGAGGTTGCTAAGCTGTTATACCCTAACGACGGCGGCAATGATGGATAATGTCGTGGACATAACAGGCTTGAATCGTCAGATCGACGAGCTCGCGGGGATAAGCGCGAGCAGCAATCTAGCCAGGCAGACCGAAACTCCCTATGTTGGAGGGATGGCCACAGGTAAAGCGCCAGAGGACAACCCGATGGATCGTGAGTATACAGACGCCAAGATGGAGACCGTGCGCGCGCAGAACGATGCACGATTTGCCGAAGTCATGGCCAAGCTCGAGATCATGAGCAGAACGTCGATCACAAAGCGCGAGCTATGGACTGCGACCGGCACGAGCATCGCCGCGATCTTGGGCGTCATTCTTGCAGTGCTGGCCTTTGCCGGTGATCGCTTTGACGCTGGGATTGGCTTTTCCAGCCAAGTCGCGGAACAGGCGGCCGTTGATGCTTCTCAGGACGCCAAGTTCGATCTTGTCATTGACAAACTGGACAGCGTGGCGGACCGGCTCGAGGGCCTTGAAGCGAGGCTACCCACAGCACCGTGATTTGGCGCGAAGATCAATGCCCCGCCCGGCCCTCACCCCGCCCTCACGTAATCCGTGCAGACCGCAGCCCGCCCTAACCGGCGGGCTTTTTCATGCCCGTTCTGTCCAGTTAGCGACCCACACAGGAAGGCCGAACAGTCGCCAAGTTCTGCGCGTGACGCGATAGGTGCAGCCAAAGCCCTGTACGACCGTCACCTCATCCGATGACCTGATCATTATCCCCAAAACCCTCCCCACCAAAGCACCACAATCAGTGTCGCCACCGAAAGCACGATCGTCGTGTAGCGCACTCCTCGGCTTGATGGCTTAGCATCGTCCTTCAGCATCGTGCCGATAACGGGAAACATTGTCACCCGCAGAACCAGCCAAAAAGCCAGTATCCACTGCGCACCGCCCCAATGACCATCCATCCCCAAACCCCCAAGCGCACCGCGCGCTGAGGTGATTCTGGCATGTCGCGGGCAGGCGTTCAAAACAAATTGGATGTTTCTTCCATTTTTGTATTGCAAATGGAAAAATCTTCCATAATCTATACTGCATCGAACAACCGATGGAGGCCACCGTGCCCACTTCATACCCGCCACTCCCGACGCCCGCGCAGCTGGCCGACGCCCGCAAGGTGGCGGGCAATCCGGGTCTGTTCACTCACTTTCCTGACTTCTGGACGCTGACGAACACCGCATGGTGGGCGCTGAAAGCCGACCAGTTGGCGCGGATTAACGCCCGCAAGGAAGCCGACCGGACCGCTGCTGCAATCCGCTCCGCTTTTCCGGATGACGCAGCATGAAAAGCTTCCAGCAAAGCATGAACGCTCGGAACATTGCCACGCAGAATTACTTCGCAGCGGTGGCCATCTGCCTGAAGGCGATGATCGTCGTTGTCGTGGCCGTTGGCATGCTGGTCGTGATGTCATCCGCGCTTGAGGCTCTGACATCGATCGGCACCGTCCTCGATCAAGCGCAGCAGCTGAAAGGCTTCTGACCGATCCCGCGCCGGACGGGTAATTCCGGCAACCTCCCCCTGTTGGAACTCGCCCCCGGCCTTTGTGTCGGGGGCACCTTTCCCGAAAGGATTGCCCATGCTTCGGCAGATCGACGTGCAGAACTATGAACCCGTGACGCCCGCCGAGCAGCCCGCGCCGATGCTCGATTGGGTTCAGATTTCCAAGATCGTGATCGATGAAGACTTCCAGCGCCCGATGGGGCGAAACAATTGGGCATCTGTCCACAAGATCGCTGCAAGCTTCCAGTGGTCGCGCTTCTCGCCCGTGATCCTCGCGCCGGTCGAGGGTGGCATGTTCTCAATCATCGACGGTCAGCACCGCACCCACGCTGCAGCGATCTGCGGCTATGACCGTGTTCCGGCCATGGTGGTGCCGGTCAGCAAGAGCGAACAGGCGCTTGCCTTCGTTCACGTCAACTCGACGCAGATCCGCGTATCGGCCCATCAGGTCTACCGCGCAGCGCTGACTGCCCGCGCGCCGTGGGCTGAGTCCTGCCGCGAAGCGGTAGAGGCGGCGGGATGCACGCTCAAGACGTTGAACAACACGCCCGCAGCAAACAAACAGCCAGGCGAAATCTATGCCATCGGCCTGATCCGTGGGCTGGTCGAGCGTGGCAAGGCTTGGGCGGTCACGGCTGGCCTGTCGGCGATGCGCCAGTATGACGAGCAGGGCAAGACAGCTTTCTATTCGGACTACGTCTTAAATCCGTGGCTGACTGCCGTGGCCAGCGAACCGAAGCATCAGAAAGCCGATCTGGTCGCGGCGCTGCGGTTCAAGAACCCTTACGCGGTCATCGAAGCGGCAGACCGCATCGCAAAGGCAGAAGGCAAGCCCTTGTCCGCCTACCGCCGCGACATGTTCACCGTGCTGATCCATCGTTCCATGCAGCAGACCGCCGCCTGATGCCGGTTCCGAAAGCGGGCAGCCCGCGCTGCTCCGATTGCCTCGCCCTTCCCTTCAACCTCCATCAATCATGGTGCCCTGTGGCCGATCTTCAAATGCATTTGACCGTTAACACAAAACCCGCCTCGCTCACGGTCGAGGCGCTTGTGATGCTGGCCCGCGCACTGGATGCGATGTCGCGCAGCGAACCGAACGGCATTTCCGCCCATGAGTGGGACGCCATCGTGATCGAGGGCCAGGCGCTGCTTTGCCGCGCTTGGATCGAGCCGCCGCTGGTTGCAGCCCGCACAGAAGGGGCCGCAGCATGACTTTCCGCGATAGCGTGTCCCGAGCAGAACGCCGTGTTCTTGATGCCTTGCTCGAAGGGCTTCCAAACAAGGCCATCGCAAACCGCCTCGGTGTGTCCGAGTCCACGGTCAAGTTGCACATCAAGTCGATGTGCCTGCGGTCAGGTGCAATGAACCGCACCGGTCTGGTTCTGGCATCGGCAGATGGCTTTGCCAGCCAGATCGCCGAGATGAAGGACAAGGTGGCACAGCTGACGGCCGAAAACGCCAAGCTGCGCCAGATGGTGCTGGAGAAGACTGCCGAAGTGCAGGTTCTCGAACGGCTTCTGGTGAAGATGAACCCGATGGCGGCGCAGATCGCGACGAAGCTGGCAAAGGTGGCGGCATGAAGGTGATTGCCACTTATGACTTCCTCTTTGGCCACGGCAACAACATCGAGATCATCTGCCGCGGCGACGAGATTGACCCGCCCGATGATCACGCGCGCATGCTGATTTCTTGCGGCGCTGCCGTCACGACCGAGGACTGGGCAAACCCGAAGAAGGCCAAGAAGGCTGTATCGGCGGTGAAGAGATGAGCAGTCTTCCTATGATAATCGATAGCTTCGCGGGCGGTGGGGGCGCTTCGACAGGCATTGAGAGAGCGCTTGGCCGTTCACCCGACGTGGCGATCAACCATAACCCAGCCGCGCTTGCTCTGCATGCCGCAAACCACCCTGACACGCTGCACCTTGACAGTAACATTTGGGACGTGGACCCGCTCACCGTGACGATGGGGCAGCACGTTGGTCTCCTGTGGGCCAGTCCTGATTGCAAGCACTTCTCCAAGGCCAAAGGCGGCGCGCCAAAGGACCGTAATATCCGCGACCTTGCTTGGGTCGTGGTGCGGTGGGCCGAGGATGTGAAGCCCGATGTGATCTGCATGGAGAACGTCGAGGAGTTCCAGACCTGGGGACCGCTCGACAATGATGGCCAGCCAATCAAGGAGTTTGCGGGCCAGACCTACGAGCTGTGGATCAAGCGCCTCAAGTCAGCCGGCTACAAGGTCCAGTGGCGCGAATTGCGGGCCTGTGACTTTGGCGCTCCGACGATCCGTAACCGGTATTTCCTCGTTGCCCGCCGCGACGGGAGGCCCATCGTCTGGCCAAAGCCGACCCACGGCGACCCCAAATCACTTGCGGTCCGCAAAGGCAAACTCTTGCCATGGCGCACCGCGGCGGAGTGCATCGACTGGTCGATCCCCTGTCCGTCGATTTTCGACACCGCCGAGCAGATCAAGGCGAAGCTGGGCCTGACCGCGAAGCGCCCACTGGCCGACAACACGCTGGCCCGCATTGCCCGCGGCATGCAGCGCTACGTGATCGAAGCCGAACGCCCCTTCCTGGTCAATCTGACCCACGGCGGCCGCATAGAAGACGCAGGCCAGCCCTTCCGTACGATCACCGGCGCCCATCGCGGCGAAAAGGCACTGGTTGCCCCGAGCATCACCCGCTTCAACGGCGGCGCGACCGGCGCGGCCATGGGTGAACCGATGCCCACGGTGACCGCCAACAGCTGGATCAAAAAGCCGGGCGGCGCGGCGCCCCTTGGGATTGTAGCGCCTTCTCTTTTCAGTATCGCCCACGGCGACAGCGGCGGGCGGCGCGAATACCCTTTGACCGACCCTTACGGCGTGGTGACTGCAGGCGGCATCGCCCACGCGCTGGTCGCGCCGTCTTTGCTGTCCCTCAAAGGCACGGCCCGCCGCGACATGCCCGCGACGTCACCGCACCCGACAGTGCTTGCCGGCGGGGGGCATAGCGCGCTGATCGCCCCGCACATCGCCACGATGCGCAACAGCCAGAAACCGTGGCAGGGAGCGGACGAGCCGACACACACAATCACGGCCGGCGGTGCAGGTCTGACTGTCGTCGCCCCGATCCTGACCTATGCGCAACACGGCGGATCGGTGCGCGACCCGCTGGCACCCATGCACACGGTAACGGCCAGCCGCAAAGACCAGAACGCGGTTATCGCCCCTACTCTCATCCAGACCGGCTATGGCGAGGCGCAGGGTCAGGCACCACACGCGCTCGATATCGGCGCGCCCTTGGGGACGGTCGTAGCAGGTGGCGTCAAGCATGCCTTGGCCTCGGCCTATCTTGCCCAGCACAACACCGGCGTGATCGGGCGTGATCTGCGCGACCCAATGTCGACGATCACCGCGGCCGGATCGCACCAACAACCCATCGCGGCCTTCTTCGCCAAATACTACGGCACGGGCGACGGAGCGCGGCACGACGAACCCGCGCACACCATTACCAGCCGCGACCGCTTCGCCCATGTCGAGGCGGCGCTGGAGGCCCCGCCCTTCTGCATCGAGCATGAAGCCCGCGCCCGCGAGGTGGCAGAGTTCCTGCGCGCCTATGGCGCGTGGCGGGGCGGTGAGTTTGTCACCCTGACCATTGGTGGCGCGGTCTTCGTCGTTGTCGATATCGGGATGCGGATGCTGACGCCCCGCGAACTGTTCAACGCCCAAGGCTTCGACGCTGACTATGTGATTGAGGGCGTCTGGCGCGAGCAAGCGGGCGAGTGGGTGTGGCAACCCTTTGCCAAGGACGTGCAGGTGAGCTGCTGCGGGAATTCCGTTTGCCCGCCCCTCGCAGCTGCAATCGTCGGCGCTAATTGCCAGCACCTGATCCGCCAGCAGGTGGCAGCATGACCACCTGCCCCTGCGGCTGCAACAGCCTCGTCACTCTCTGGTCAGGCTCACCGCGCACGTATCGCATCGCCTGCCCCGCCTGCACCCGCACGACCGCGCGCCAGCCCACCGAGGCTGAGGCAGAGGCGCTGTGGGAGGAATACGCGACCGGACGGAGGGCGATGGCATGATGTTGACACGCGCCGCGAACGAAGGCAGTCTTGTCGGGCACGTCGAAAAAGGGCGTGTCGGGTTTGGCGACCCGAATGCTTCACGGCGCTTTCAAGCTGCGCCCATCTCGCGCAGCTTTTTCTATTCGCGGCCTTCGGGCTGCGGATGGGGTCGGGCGCAATGGGAGACCGAAAGGTCTGCCGGTTCCGTGAGGCCGGTTCGCCAACCTGTTGTTCGCCCGGCTTCCCTTTTGGCGAGGGGTTTCCGGGTTTTCTCAAACTCACGGAGACCTGCCATGCGCAGAACGAACCCGCATACCATCATCAAACCGACTGACTGGGCCGCCTTGCGCGATGCCCTTGTGCTTGCGCTCGACTCCATTGGAGAGCGCCCCGACGAGATGGACGACCTGTCCCTCGTCCACGCCGTTCGCGCACAGCGCGCCGCGCTCAAAATCACCCATCGCTATTTCCAAGCGCAGTGAAAGGTCACGGCTATGAATGATCACGTCACCATCGATACCACCCGCGTTCCTGTTGTCGTCGCCAAGGGCGGAGAGGCATTTGCAAACAGCCGCGATGTTGCTTCGTTTTTCGACAAGCAACATGCCCACGTTCTGCGCGATATCGACCACCTGATTTCGTCAGAGCCTTCCTTGGGTCTATCCAAATTTGGAGAGACCCGTCGCACCGATGCGCAGAACGGCCAGACCTATCGCACATACGAAATGACGCGCGACGGCTTCACGCTTTTAGCGATGGGCTTCACGGGAGCGAAAGCTTTGAAGTGGAAGCTGGCCTACATCGATGCCTTCAACGCGATGGAAGCCGAGTTGCGCCGCGTTGCCACCAGCGCCCCTGCCATCGACCTGAACGATCCCGCACAGTTGCGCGGCCTGCTACTGTCCTACAGCGACAAGGCCGACAAGCTGCAACAGCGTGTGGAGGAACTTCTGCCCGCCGCAGTTGCCCTGAACCGCATCGCCACAGCAGATGGTAGCCTGTGCATGATGGACGCGGCCAAGGCGTTACAAGTCCGCCCGAAAGACCTAGTCGCCTATCTGCAAGCCAATTCTTGGATTTATCGACGCGCGGGTGGTGATCACTGGATCGGACGGCAGGACCGCATCAACGCGGGGCTGCTCGAACACAAAGTGACCACCGTCAGCCGCCCTGATGGTTCGGAGAAGATTACGGAGCAGGTGCGCGTCACGCCGAAGGGCATGGAGCGGCTGGCCAAGGGTCTGGGGTCACGCGCATGAGCCAGAACCGCTCCTCCGCAGTCATGCAGCAGCGGTCCGAACCGCACACCAGCCTTGAGGAAAACTGGCGCGAGATCACCGGCTGGCCGGGCTATGAGGTCAGCGACCTCGGCAGGGTCCGCTCGTGGAAGCAGAGATCGAAGGGCCGCGTCTGGACTGTCGATAGGAACCAGCCGCCTCGCATTCTCAAGTCCGATCTGCGCAACGGCTACGCCTCGATCATCCTGAGCGAGAAAGGCAAGAAGACTGCTCACGCGTCTGTTCATCGTCTTGTGCTTGAAGCCTTTGTCGGGCCCGGCGGTGATCTGCACGGCGCGCACTGCAACGGCGACAAGTCCGACAACCGCGCCGCCAACCTTCGGTGGGCAACGCCCGTTGAGAATAACGCCGACAAGAAGCAGCACGGCACGCACCAGAGCGGCGATCGCGCTGGCACGGCCAAGCTGACATGGGCGCTGGTCGATCAGATCAGGCAGCGCCGCGACCAGGGCGAGAGCGTCGTTGCGCTGTCCAAGGCCTTTGCCGTCTGCCGTAACACGATCTCGAACATTACGGCGAACCGCACATGGATCAGGCCATGCCGCAAGCGACTGGAACGCCCGGAGGATTACGCATGAGCCGCCGCCCCCACCTTGCATCTTATCTCATCCCCATGGTGCTCCTCGGAATTGTCGCATGGGTCGGCTTGGCCAAGTGCGCTTTCGGCGAGACGATCCGGCATGACATGGGCGGCTCGGTTGCTGAGCGCCTGGACCAGATGCGGTCAATCTCGCGCGTTCGCATCGAGGGTGCGTGCTACAGCTCGTGCACCTTGCTGCTCGGCGCGCCTGACGCATGCGTGACCCGCAATGCGCGGCTCGGGTTTCATGGCCCTTCGACGCGGTCAGGCTTGCCGCTACCCCGCAGCGAATGGGAGCGCGTCTCGCTCATCATGGCCGAACAATATCCGCCGAAAATTCGGCTTTGGTTTCTGGCCACGGGCCGAATGGTGACCGGCGAGATGTCGGTGATCCGTGGGCGCGAGCTGATCAGCATGGGTGTGAAGGAGTGCCGGAAGTGACCGACGAGTTGATCCGCAGAAGCGATGCGCTGGCAGCCGTCCAATTGGGCGATACCGTGACCAAGCTTCAAGCCCGCATCGCAGCCCTGCCCCAAGTGCAGTTGGGGAATTTGCTGCGCGATGTTCCCCGCTACAGTTTAACCGACCTTGGCCCCGTTGAGGGCGGGCAATGGCTTCATGAGCCTGCCGTCCGCGCCGCGCTGGAACCCGCCGCGCCCCCGAAAACTTGGCCGGAAGGCTTCTTTCACCTGACAAGCGACACGCTGCATCTGCGCTGCGCCACCGAAGGCTGCGGCCAGCGGGTCCGCGCCCGCATGGAAGTTGAGGGGATCGGGAGCGATTACTGCGAACCGTGCATCCTCAAGATCATCGCCACCGTGGCCGCGCCCGATCCCGACGAGACGACCGCCGAGGAAAACGTGGGCATCCTGTCGGCCCGCGTCGATAGCCTGCTTGCCGAAAACGCCTTGCTGCGCCGCCAGTTTGCGATGGGCAAGGCCGCGCCCAACCCCGCCGCGATCCGTGAGGCGGCGGCTGTGGTCGAGCGGGAAATCGAACTGGCCAAGTCGTTGATGCCGATGGTCGTTCCGATCTTGCGCGGCGTCCATCGCAATATTCTCGCCATCGGGGAGCGGGCCGAATGAACTTTGACCAGCAAGTAAAGCTGTCGCGGAACCTTCAACGCATCGCAAAAATGCTTGACCGCGAACTGGAAAAGGTCACGGGCACACGGGTGCCGTTCAGCCTCTACACGTGGGGCGGGCAGCGCGCTCAATACATCTCGAACGCGCCCCGCAACGAAATCAAAGTCGCAATGCGCGAGTGCCTTGACCGTTGGGACCAGCCCGACGATCCGCCGCCGCATCAGTTCGGAGGGTGACCATGCCGATACGCGCTGAGAACAAAGACCGATACCCACGGGACTGGCCCGCCATCAGCAGGGCCATCCGTGAGCGGGCGGGGCAGAAATGCGAAAAGTGCAAGGCACCGAATGGCGCGACCGTCTTTCGCTTTACCAATGAGGATTACCATTACAAGCCCGTCTACATGACTAAGGCTGGCGATGTTTTCGACGCAGAAAACGGCCAAGACGTGGGCTATGAATATGCCGCCGACGATACCGACCTGACCGGGAAATGGGTGCGGATCATCCTGACCGTGGCGCACCTCGATCACCAGCCGGAGAATTGCGACCCCGATAATCTGCGGGCGTGGTGCCAGCGATGCCACAACGCCTATGACGCGCCAATGCGGCGGGCGGGCATAAAGTCGCGAAAATGGAAAAGCGGTCTGTTCGGCGCGTTGGAAGCGGAGGGCGGCGCATGATGGATCGCTTTGAAATAATGGGGCTTGCGCTGTTCTGCGGCATTGCCTTCGCTGCTTTCCTGTCGCCAACCGTGCTGCTGGTGTGGTGGCTCGACCGCAAATCACGGACGGAGAAAAGGGAGGAACAATGAAACACCAGACCATCATCCTCCCGCGCCTGTTGCCTGCCCCCCAGGCCGCTGCCTACCTTGGCATCAGCGAGAGCAAGCTGCGCCAGCTTGGCATCCCGCGCAAAGAACTGGACGGAAAGCGCCTGTTCGAGCGCGCCGATCTTGACGACTACGCCGACCGTCTGCGCTATGAAGGCGAAACCGAGGGGAACTCATGCGACAGCCTATTCGGGGAACAGCCGTCAGACTGAAAGGTCTCAGCCAATCGGGGACATGGCCGAGCGGCAACCCGCGACTGTATCTGCGCCGCAAGGGCCAGAAGGCAGTCGCCATGCCGGACGCCCATAGCGGCAGCCCGAAGTTCCTTGCCGCCTATCTTGCGGCCCAGGGCGAACCTGTCACGGCCACGAAATCGAAGACCGGCACGATAGCCGCTGCCGTCACCGCTTTCATCGCATCCGACGAATACCTGTCCAAGGCCAGCACGACCCGCGCAGTGTGGCGGCGTGGACTCGATGACATCCGCACACGCTACGGGACAGGGATGCTGGCCGATCTGGCCGAACGCCACATCCGCACGGATCTCGCCCGACTGAAACCGAACCCCGCAAACCAGCGCCTGCAGATCTGGCGGGCTGCGTGCGGCTGGTGGCTTGAATCCGGTCTGGCCAAACAGAACCCGACGAAGGGCATCGACAAGCGCAAGACGCCCAAGTCTGACGGCCATCAGCCGTGGACCAAAGACGATGTGGAGAGGTTCCGCGAGCATTGGCCGATAGGCACCGACCAGCGCCTCGCGCTCGAACTGCTGCACTGGACCGGCTGCCGCATGTCCGATGCCGTTGCGCTGACCGAGGCGATGATAGATGCGGAGGGGTGGCTCAATTACCGACAGCAAAAGACCGGGGGGAGTGTCGCCGTTCCGATTATGGCCGCCGCGCCAGACTTCGCAGAACCTGACGGCATGATCACCGCAGCCCTCGCCGTTCGTCGCCGTCATTTCATGCTGATGACAACTGCCCACGGCGCGCCTCGATCTCCGAAGGCTGCCAGCCAGTGGTTCAGCGCCGCAGCGCGCGAGGCGAAGGTGGCGAAGACCGCGCACGGGTTGCGGAAGCTGCGCGCCGAGATACTGGCGAACAACGGTGCCACAGCTCACCAGATCGGCGCATGGCTCGGGCATGAAAGCCTGTCGGAGACTCAGCGATACGCCGCCAAAGCGGACCGCCGGAAGATGCTGGCCGGACCAGACCGTGAACAGGAAATTTCCAACTCCAGGGCAAAGTTGGAAAAATAGGCCGAAAAGGCGCGTGATTTCATGCGGTTGCAAAAGAGGTGGCGATTCCGGGAGGACACCACATAAGCCCGTCGATTCAACGCGCTATCGCGAAAACGTCCAACTTTTCGGTCCTTATGTTTTCAATGGGTTAGAAAGACCATTTCCAACTAAATTTGCAGGCTTGCGGGCTTGCAGCGAGGCGAAGCAAGGCGCAGGGCTTGCCCCACTCAGCGCACCGGCGGCTGATACTCCGGCAGCGTATGCTCCGGCGGCTCGATGTCGTGCTTGATCAGCCATTCACGGATGTCGCCCCACAGTTCTGCAGGCCCGACCGAGCGCGCGGTGAGCGTGCCTGACATGCGGGTGCGCAGGTCTTCAGGGATGGTGTTGGGCCAGGTGGGCATGTGTTGCTCGGTCAATTACGGGATTTTCCCGTATTACCCCACCACCACGCCGAACGCCATGAACGCCCGCCGCAGATCGTCACTCGGGGCGACGTGCATCACCCCATCCCGGAACAGCGTCTCGACCGGCTGGCAGCCGTTCGCCTGCATAGCGTTCCAGTGGTCGATGAACGCCAGTCGCTTATCATCCGGCCAAGCCGCGACTTGCTTCATGGCCGTGTCGAGGAAGGCCGTGGTGCGGTCGTAGTTGATCGTGATCGAGCAGGTCGCCATCACCGCTCCTCCTGCCCTACTGAGAGCGTCCTTCACTGCCCGCTTGGCCGCTTTCTCAAGAAGCGCGTCGAGTTCATCCGGCGTTAGATCGGCATCCCTACCATCCCAAAAAGGCTGGCAGCACGACAGCGGCACCAATCGCAGTTGCAATGAAGTCCTTGAAATCCGGCGTTCCAAAGCCCGCCCTATCGCGCAGTTCTTTTGCCGCCCCCGCAAGGATGCCCGCCGCCAAGCCGTAAAGCGGGTCAAGGTAAAGCGCGACCGAGGCGGCAATAGCCGCGCCCGCGAAGAAATGCGCTTGCTGGTCGAGGGTCATAGCGTCACCTCCACGGGCGTAAGTCCCATTAGTGCGATTGCGTCCGGCCCGTCCATGCCCCCGATAGCCGTCAGTTGCGCGGGGGTGGCCGAGATGGGTTCCAGCGAGAACACCAGAGCCGCCTGTGCTTGCGCGGCAGCCACCATATCGATGGTTTCGGCGGTGTCCCATGCTGGGCGCTCGAGCGGTGCCTGCGCGGCCATGACCCACTCTGGACGGGCCTCGAAGGATGCGGCGGCGTAGAGGGTGCCGTTGGCGTCCTGCCAGTTCAGGCCACGGTAGGTTTGCCCATCAGCTTCGGAAAACGCTAGGCACATGGCGAACTGATTGGCGGCGTCAAGCAGGGCTGCAGGGCAAGCGGCTGTGATCCTCATAGCACCACCCCTGTCTTGCCGCCGACGAAGCGTTCTGTTGATGCGATGGTGCCAGCGTCAAGGTTCGCGCCGAAGCGGACGATCAGAGAATACAGTTGGCCGTTGAAGGGAAGCGAGGTGCCGCCACGGCTACCGATGTAGTGGGCAAATGCACCAAAGTTTCCGGCAGACGGCACACCCGCAATGCTTAGAGACTGCGCGGCAGCGTTAACATTTAACTTTGCCTTATCTGGGCCTGTCGCCCCGTTCATATCAAAGCGCCACGAGAGAACGTCAGTCCTTGGGGGCGCGAAGCTGGCAGGGCTATCAATCTGCGAAAGGATGTCTGTGAAGAAACCAGCGCCATATCTGTTGGCAGCTACACTCCATCCGCCCGAAAGCAGTTCAAACTGCCCAATGCTGTTACCATTCCCGCCAGTAATATGCCCCTGCGGATTGTCCGACAGCTTCCGCACCCCCGCGAACACCTGAACCTTGTCGATGTTCGGCGTAATCGTGGGCGTGAGGAGGAAGTCATCCACGCCGTCGAACGCCAGATAGCCGCGCCCGCTGCCGTCCACCTGATAGGTGGGCCGCGATGCCGCCGTGGCTTGCGTGGCGTTATTCCCGCGCCCGCTCTTGTCGTTCACACGCGCCACAGACTGCCCCGCTGCGGTCACAGGGGTCGCGCCTGCCGTGTCCTGAAACAGCGTGGTCAGGTCGGACGGGTCATACCATGCGCCGGGTTCGGACGCGGCGAACAGCGCGGCGGGGGAAAACGCCCTGCCTCGACGTGGCCCGAGCGGCGACGAGAAGCCGTCAAGCGGCGATCTGATTTCACGCATTGGACACAGCCACCGAGCCGCCGTTGGCGCTGAAAGCATAGACGCGGTTTGCGCCGGTCACGCCGGGGAACAGATCCAGCATCGCGGAATTGCGCTCGCCCTGATAGGGCATGTAGAGCAGCGCGCCGAGCAGATCGGTCGGAGCAACCGCGCCGGCCGTTCCCTTCACGCGGATTTCGCTGCCGCTGATGTTCTGAAAGGTGATTGAGGTAACGTTCGCGTCGGTGATCTGCGTCCAGGTCGCGGCGGGCAGGTTGATTGTGGTGTTCTGCGCCATGGTGATGCTCCTTCGGGGTGGTGGTTAGCGGGGCCAGCTGGCCAGCGAGGTGAGTTGATTGCCGCACGAGCGCAGGGCGCTTCTGTCGCGGCCCCACAGGCGCTCTACCGTCGCCTGCGACATGGGCCCATCAGGCAGCGATATAGGCGCGGCACAGGGCGCTGTGAGACTCGGCGGGGGTTGCACCACCAGCGGGACATCAACGCGCCTTGAGCCGCTGCACGCTGTCAGGGCCAAGGCACATGCGGTCAGCATCAACGTCTTCATCGGCGGCGGCCTCCAGTTGGCGGGCGAGATCGGCAGCCGTGGCCTCGGCGGCGAGGCGGTCGGCTTCTTTGCGGCTGGCAAGCTCGGCGGCTTTAAAGGCAGCGCGCTGTGCCTCGGCCAGGTCGGTGGCGATCGATGCCATGGCCGCATCCCATCCGGCGCGGTAGATGCGGTCGACCGCGAAGGCCAAGGCGGCAAGGACGGCCACCAGCACGGCAATACGGGCCCAGATCATGACAGCCCCCGGAGACACAGTGCCCGTTCAGCCATGCGCCGGTTTGTGAGGCCGCGCACAACTTGCCCGCTTGCCCTGTTCCACTTCGGCAGCTCGTTGCACGCTCCGACGAGATCGCCCGCGTTCGCCTTACGGACCAGCGTCGATTTGCAAGCTGCACCGATGCCGACGTTGTAGGACCAGGACACCAGAGCGACCTTTGCCTCCATGGGCAGCGGCTGCTTGAGGCACTGGTCGAGACCCGCCTCGAACTCTTGCAGCGCGATGGCCAGCATGCGGTCGCATTCGGCTTTGGTGTGCACGTCGCCGATCTTCACGCCCCGCGTCTCGCCGTAGCAGACGGTCGGGATGTCACGGGCGAGCCGGTCAGGATAGGCGGCAAGGCTCAGGCCTTCCCACTGGCCAACCAGACCGACAGCAAGGGCCATGGCGGCTGCGGAGCCGCCTAGGACGCCTGCGGTGCGCTTGTCCACTTTGCCGCTCTCATCTTTGGCGAACGAGGACTGAGCCATAAGCCGCGCAGGGATTGCGAGCGCCGAGACAATGGCAGCCAGCGCCGCGAACGCACCGCGCGGCAGGCCGAGCAGTTCGTGATCGAGGAGCGACAGAGCGACCTCGAGGCCGGACAGGATTGCGGAGACAGCGATGATCCGGATCGACCAGGCGCGCGTGAGGATCTTCTTGGCGTCAGAACGGAGCTTCATTTCTTCCCTTCCATCATCTGCCGCAGAAGCTGGTTTGTCTCGCGTTGGTCTTCCCGCAAAAGCCCGATGGTCTCCTTGATCGCTGCCATGTCCTGCTCGAGACGCCCCGACGAGACCGCTTGCTGGTTCTGCGTCGTGGTCAGCGCGTCAACGCGGCGAGCCGTTTCCATCTGCGCTTGCTGCAGCGTGTTGAAGTCAGCAGTGAGCGAGCCGAGCCAGAAGCCTGCCCCTATGGTCTGAAATGCAATGGTGATGATAAGGGCGACAGGCACCCGCTTATCCATGTGCCAAGGCTCATCGCGCATCTGTTGGCCGTCCTTTCGGGTATCGGAGTTAGGGTCACGGCCAGTAGAAATCGGCGGTGTAATCGGTCGGGATCGGGTCCGCGTCTTTCAGCGCCTTGGCCGCGAAGATGTGCAGCGTTTCATTCCGCGCCGCCGCCTGCCCGAAGGCGAAAGCAGTCTGCGCGTCCATCGTGACGATGGAATTATCAGCGGCGATCCATGCGAAGGGATCGTCCCCGCCGTGCCAGAACAGATCGCCCGCTTGTGCCCCTGCCGCCATGGCAAAGCCTGCCAGCGTTCCCGCGCCGGTGATCCGTTGCAGGCTGTCGGCATCGCAGTTGAACAGGGTGCCGTTGAAGCTGAAGACGCCACGCATGCGCAGGTCACGCTCGTAGTTCACGTCGGCGCGCGATGGCCGCGGCGCGACCGGTTCCGATACAAACGGCGCAATATCGTCACGGATCGAAAGCTCAGCCCAGTCTGCGTGACCGGGTTCGACAATGACGGTATGCGACCCGTCCACCTTGGCGAGGATCGTGCTATCCTCGTTGCGCCATTCAAGCACGCTCATGTCATCACCGCCGATCTTGCGTTAACCCGATATTCACAGACGGACAGCGAGACCGAGGCGCTTGTGCCAGGCCCTGCGCCTTCTGCGATAGTCCGAACTGCCAGAGTGTCGCCTGCCCCAAGGGTGACATCCGTCGTCGCACCCGTTTGCGAGGTCGTGTAAGTCTGCACAGCCGTGCCGTTTTTCAGGATCGCAACAGAAGCGCTTGCGCCGCCTGAAACTGCGATCGAGTGGGTGACCCGAACCTGAACGACACAGGCCACAAGTGCGGTCATCGGGCTGGCGGCCAAAAGGTTGGTAATTGTTCCAGTGATGATACTGCCGCTTGCCTCGGTTCCCCAGGGCAAGCAATTGCGCTGGACTGTGGATCCAGCTGCAGGCCCGAACATCGCCGCGCCGTAAATACGAGGCGCAGTGGCATCCCCTTCAATGGTCGCCAGAAGGTTGTCCCGCAAAGCAGTCAAAAGCGGCTGCGTCACAGGGCTGTCCTGATCAATATCCCCGTTCGGGATGGCGACATAAGTAGTCATGTAATCCTCGCGCAGGGGTTGCCATCGGACAGAAGCCCGGCAGCGTTTCCGATGTAGGCATTTTTAAACGGCACCAGCGCAGCGCCCGGATAGTTCGGTGTTCCAGTCGCCATCACATAGTTGACCGTCCCGTAGAGCGTGGTGTCCTCGGCCTCGTATTGGACAACCTCGCCGGGGGTGACTTCCTCGGCGCTGGTGATGATCCAGTTGCGGATGCGGCGGCTGCCGTATTGATCCACGTCGAGATGGTGGCTGATCTTCACCACATCGCCGACCCACAGCGTCCGGTCCTTGGCATCCAGCGCGAAGTTGCAGACCGAAGGAATGTCCACATAGCGCAGCAGGATTTTGGATGCGGTCGTGTTTGCCAGAGCCGACGAGGAAAGCCAGCGGGCAAACATCTTGCGGATCGACGGTTCGCCGTAGAGGTTCGCGCTTTCGCTGACCAGATCGGACAGGATGAACGCCTGCGAATATGCCTTGGGGTCGTCCACCGCCTTCACGTAGTCGCTGCGGGCGAAGTAGACCCAAACCTGCGAGGCGCGTTCGCGGGGCTTTTCGCTGACCCCAAAGCTGCCTTCCAAGATCGAGGTCTCGGCGGTCAAAAGCGGGGGTTCGGCATCCAGACCGCGCACCGCCCGCAAGCCCACTTTGGCCAGCCGTTCATCCCACCAGAGGTAAACCAGCGTCTGCTCTTGGATTTCACCGACCAGCTTGGAAACGGCTGTCGGCTCGGTGATCAGGCTATTCAGCAGGTAAGCGGTGCGGTAGCTGTCGATCTCGGCAGCCCATGCCACCAAGTCCAGATAACCGGCATCGATCCCGCCATAGGTCGAAAGCAGCGTCTGCAAGAGCGTATCGACCCGCTGCGACGTGATCCGCAGGCAAAGCTGCACCGTGTCGTTCGCGGCATGGGTTGCGGCAATCGAGTTGTCAGACCCACGCGCGGTGATCGTCAGCGTGACGCCGTTCGCAGATGCGCCGACCGCCGAATAGGTCATGATCTCATCGCCGATCCGAACCGTGCCGGGCGCGGGGTAATCGCCGACGATGGCGTTGGCGACTTCAAACGAGGTAGCTACAGCCGTGATTGCAGAGAACAGCTTGCCCGGTGAAGCGGCGGGGGCTTGTGCCTTGCGGTCCTCGATGCGGGCCAGCACGTCCTTCCCTTGTATCGTCACGCGCCCGTTATCGCTTGGCCCCGTGATCGATTGCAGGAAATACGTGCGCTTGACCATCGCCGAAAGGGCTTGCCCGGAATACCCCTCGTAAACGCGGATGACGATGTTCTGCCGGTATTTGTTCCGCACCAGCCAGCGCGTCCAGAAGCTGCCCCGGTCGCGGTCAAGCGGGTTCCATGACCGCCCGTCAACATATGGGTCAACCCGCCGGTCGCTGTGCTGGTGATCCTGCAGGACGATGTTGCAGACCGCGCGATTGCCCAAGCCCGAACTGTCAGGATTTGCGCCGGCAAGGTTGATCTTGGTCGGGGTGGTCGAGACAGAAATGAGCGACGGGATGATATAGGGCGCGCCACTGACAACCTGCTCGGCCACGCGGCCCGACGAGAAGAACAGCGAAAGCGGGGTTCCGAGCGTATAGTTGGCCGTGTCTTGGCATGTCCCGCGCGTGTTGTAGCACTTGGTGTCAGCCGTCCCGACCGCCGTGCAAGGTGCCACGCCGAAGGCGTTTGCGCAGAACGGCTGCAGGATTTCAACGATCTGGATCGGCTCACGCCCTGGAAGCGTCTCAGTCATAGGCGAGACCCCTCACGGACAACTCGACCGACATCAGATCGCGAACGCCCATGTTCTGCGGAACCGGCACCTGATCCGTCTGGCAGTAACCGACATGCTGCCGATCGAGCGGGCGCCACACGATCCAGAACGGCTCGGACTCGACTGCCTTTTGCAGCGTGATCCAGTTGGCCTCCATCCATGCGGTCGAGAGGTGCGCCCAGCTAAACGAAGTTGAATACATGGCGCGCTGCTTGGTGCGACCGAGGTATTCGCCCGTTTCCGATCGGTTTGACCGCAGGACGGTTTGGCGCGAGAAGTCGATGGGCGTGTGACCGCCGAAAATCGACTGCTCAAGTTGCAGGGCGCGACCGAACTTAATCACCGCGATTTCAGGGGCGGTGCCAGATAGCACGTTAACCCGCCAACGCTGCGCCGATGTGGGGGCGAACATGCAGAAGATCGGCCCGTTATTCGCAATCAGCGTGTCGGGCGAACGCGCCACCCATGCCGCGCCGGTCCAGTATTCAATGCGGATCGTGCAGCCCGTCAGCGTGTGGCCCGCAATGGCCGCGTAATCCACCGTCGATGCCGCCCCGTGATTGTATTCCCACGTCGCGGGAATGGCTGAAGGCTTCCACCGCTCGTAGGTCAGGGAGTTCAGCGGCGCATTGGCGAAGTATCCCGTCGCCGTGGTCGATGCCAATGCCGTGCCGCCCGCAAGCCAGTTCAGGCTGTGGCCGATGCGGGCATTGCGCAAAGGCTGGTCGCCGCCGGGCAGGCTGTAAGCGGTCTGGAAAATGACGGTCATACGATGCGCGCCCCGCGTATCACAGAGCCGTTCTCGACGGCTTGGTTGATCGCCTTGACCATGAAACGCCCCATGTCTTCAGTGCTGGACCAGCCGCCGTTGAACTGGAAGTTGAGGTATTGGCCTTGCGGCTGTTGCTGCG
>Ga0075012_10001193_pt1 | contig 27060 bp, 25 predicted proteins | sample All_14_2_FD_71474 | JGI IMG/M metagenome (GOLD analysis project Ga0075012, IMG submission 71474) | Freshwater microbial communities in response to fracking from Pennsylvania, USA - Allegheny Zone_MetaG_DW_15 | ecosystem: Environmental > Aquatic > Deep subsurface > Groundwater > Drilled...
GCCCGCGTGTTCGACGATGGCCGTCAGGTGATGATCGAATTTCCGGACGGCATTGCCACCGGTGAGATGCCGCCGCTCTTCGTGCGCGGCGCCGATGGATCCGCCGAACTCGTCAATTATCGCGTCTCGGGCCGCTACATGATTGTCGACCGGCTGTTCAGCGCGGCCGAGCTGCGCCTCGCGACCCGCAAGGGCGGGCAGCGCGTCACGATCGAGCGGCAGGACGCCAAATCGCGGAGGGCGTCATGAGCGGGCCGGAACGGGAAGAAGAGCCGGGTGAGATGGCGCGGGAGGCAGCCGCCCGGCAGCCTGCCAGCGCCGCGCCGGAGCGGGCCGCCGCGGCACCCAATCCGGGCGCCTTTCGCCTGGCCGGGCCGCCGCCGCGCGTCACGCGCCTGTCGCGTAAAGCTCTGGCGGCGATCGGCATGGTCGCCGGGATCGGCATTGGCGGATCGCTGCTTTATGCGCTGCGTCCGGTCCATCATGCGCCCGCAGTCAATCTCGTCAACACCGATGGCCGCAACAAGGCCGATGTCGTGACCGCCGCACCGGCGAGCTATGACAAGGTGCCGAAGCTTGGAGCGCCCATGCCCGGTGATCTGGGGCGGCCGATCCTGTCGGCCCAGCAGAATGGCCAGAGCGTGCCGGTGCCGCCGATGGGACCGGCAGCGGCTCAACCCGATCCGCGCCTCGCCGCCGCCGAGCAGGCCCGCCAGCGCGTGATGCAGGAGCGAGACTCCGCGAGGGAAAGCAAGCTGTTCCTTGGCAGCGAAGGCGCGCGCTCCGCTTCTGCTGGTGGGGGCGCCGGCGATGGCGCGCAGACGGTTCGCACGACTGCGGCAGGCGATGCCGCTGGCACGGTGTCGGTCTCGCCGACCGGTCAGGCCGCGAAACGGGCTTTCCTCCAGAATGGCGGGAATAGCGCCGTGGTCAGCAATGAGCGGATCATGGCGCCGGCCTCGGCTTATATGGTGCAGGCGGGCAGCGTCATTCCCGCAGCCCTCATCACCGGCATCCGCTCGGATCTGCCCGGGCAGATCACTGCGCAGGTGACGCAGAATGTCTATGACAGCGCGACCGGGCGCATCCTGCTGATCCCGCAGGGGGCGCGGCTGATCGGCGCGTATGACAGCGAGGTCTCGGCCGGGCAGAACCGTGTGCTGCTGGCCTGGGATCGTCTGATCCTGCCCGGCGGGCGCTCGATCCTGCTCGACCGCCAGCCGGGCGCCGATGCCGCGGGCATGGCGGGCGCGCAGGACAAAGTGAACTATCACTGGGGCAATATGCTCAAGGCCGCGATGGTCTCGACCCTGCTCGGGGCCGGCACGCAGCTCGTGGCGCAGGGCGATGATGAACTCACCCGCGCGCTGCGATACGGCATGCAGGACACCGTTAATCAGACCGGGCGGCAGGTCGTGCAGCGCGAGATCAACGTGCCGCCCACGCTTACCGTGCGGCCGGGGTTCGCGATCCGGGTGGTCCTCACCCGCGATCTTGTGCTGGAGCCGGTTCAGGGGGCGCAGCCATGAGCCGGCTGCGCCTCGGGCCGATCATCGAGGAGAAGCCCGTGAAGCTGACGGTCGAACTGCCGGGCGCGCTGTTCCGGCAGCTTGGCGACTATGCGCGCGTGCATGCGGCGGAGAATGGCTTGTCCGAGCCCGTGCCGCCTGAGCGGCTGATCGCGCCGATGGTGGAGCGGTTCATTATGAGTGATCGGGGGTTCGTGCGGCGGCGCAAGCCCCAGCCACTGCGATGATAGTAACGGAGCGGCGCTTTTTTCTGGTATCAGAACCCCAAATGCCGGAAAGCGAATGGGCTGCGTCCGTTCCGCATGACGTCGATGAACGACCCCGCAGAACGTCGAGAAGGATTTCTGGGTCTGCTGGACGCTCGATGCGCTGTTCAACGGGATCGAGGACAGCCCCAGGCTGCCGTTCAAGGGCGGGACATCCCGCCGAAGGGTTTGCGCCATATCTGAATAATATAGACGCATTATCAGTCAAATTTGACTATATTTTCAGCGCAACTTCTGTCTCTGCGTTCACGAAGGCTGGTTCGTAATCCCGCGCCAATGCCCCTGACACGCCGACCTGACGCAGAGCCTCACGCCAGCCGTCCGATATGTGCCGGGCGGTATCGCGAATGATTTGCCTCGCTTCCTCAGGCGGGATCTCGAAGAACGCGCAGGCGTCAAGCGCGAGCGCGAGCGACCGGTCATGCGCTCCGCCCTCCAGAATAGCGGTCTCGAGGTGCGGATTTCGATCCGGCGCCGGGTTCACATCGAACACGGGCGACAATCGCCACTGGCCTGCCCCCACATAGAGGAAGCCATGGTTTTTGAGGTGATCGTCCTTGTTGGATACGAGAATCGTGAAAATCAGGCGCAGAAAAAGTTCGCGAAAATCCGCTTTGGGATCGGCGCCATAGGCGCGGATGAAATCGACGATCTCGGTATAGGAGCCAAGCTCCGTCCCGGTCTTCCCAAGCGCCGTGCGCGCCGAGATATAGGGGATCCGCGCGCTACCCCGCCGGTCGAACCGCTGAATCAGGGCAACCGGAAAGGGCGTATCGGCCAGTTCCAGCCTCGTCGTGGGCGTGCGGATGCCGCAAGCCTCGGCCAATCGCAGTGTCGCCACCTCGACGCGCTCGATCGGCTGCCGATCGTGGACCGAAGTGAATTTGGCCAGCCAGAGCGTATCGCCGTCCAGGACATTGGCCTTGGGCCGGGCGCCGCCGGAACCGCCCGCGCCCGCCAACGCCTGCATCTCTTCGGCGGAGATTTCCTTCCCCTGTTCATAGGCGCGGGCAATGGCCGTTATCGCTTTGAGCTCGACGAGGCGGGGCACGGCGTCGCCGGCCTTGCCGCGGATGATCTCTCCATCCTCGCCTTGAAATCGCAGCGCGCCCTGACGGCAGGCATCGTCGGACAGCGTCAGATACGCAAACTCGCTCAGACCATTGCCGTAAGCGCGTTCAAGAAGCCGCCGACCCCAGCTGTCCGGCGCGGCATCGGCGAAGACGCCCGCCAGTGCATCGCGCATATTTCCCGGCTGACCCGATCTATGAAAGGGGCCGCCTTCCAGGGTGAGATCCGGCTGCACGGCGAAGGCGCGCGGGTTCTCTATCCAGGCCGCGTCATAGGCGAAGTTCGAGAATTGGCGCGGCCCCGCTGCTGTGAAACGCAGTTGACCGACGGGCGCACGGCTTTCGCCAAGCACGACCTGGGCAAGGAACTCCGCCATCAGAACGATGCACCGTCTGGATCGACAACGTCCTCTCGGACTCGCGTCAGGTCCATCCTAGCCTTTTGCTTTCTCATCCTGGTGGCAAAAGACTTGCCTCTCTGCGGCAGGTGCTCGCTTGACAGAGCCAATCCCAGCTCATCCTTGCGGACATCGATCAGATCGGCCAGCCGCTCGACAAGCCCGAGAACGACCAGCACATCGGCAAGCGTGCCGATAGCAACCCCCGGGTCGCCCTTCTCGAGCCGCGCAATGGAACTGGGGGAGGTTCCGGCACGCACGGCAAGGTCTGCGACCGCGATACTACGCCGCAGCCTCGCATTTCGAATGTCCTGGCCAAGCCTTTCGAGGGCTGGTCTGACCTTTGGAGAGCCCATAACAAGGGTCCATATATGATGGCTTAATAGTGATTGCGTATCGTATATGATGAATCATATCAAGATCGGTAGCCGGGGTGCCAACGGGTGGGGCGTCTTGCGAACCTCCTCCCGCCAAGGCCTGCGCGTTCGGCGCACTCTCCTTTCTGTCCGAAATTGCGATACAAATTTCGGACATGGCCACTCCGCCCGCCGGCCTCAAATCGGTCATCCTCGACCGAACTGGCCGTGGCTTGCCCGGTACTGTCTGGACGCTTTCGGATTTCCTCGACCTCGCCGGTCGCGATTCCATCGACAAGACCCTCCATCGCCTCGCGAAATCGGGTGACCTGCGCCGGATTGACCGCAGCCTCTACGACCGGCCGCAATTCAACAGCCTAACCCGGCAGGACAGTGCCCCCGATCCCCGTGCGGTCATCGACGCCGTCGCGCGGCGTGACCAGATCCGTGTTCTGGTCGACGGAATGACTGCCGCCAACGATCCCGGCTTCACCAATGCCGTACCGGTCAGGATCGTCGTGCGCAGTGACACGATGCATGCCAGCCAGGCGCCTCATTTCGACGCTCCTGATCCCAGCTGGTTTCAGATTAGGGCTCGCGGAAGTCTGCCCCTCTTGGCTGACAGTCTCCAGCCTGAGGCCGCCCCGGCATATCGGACGCACGAAAGGCGGCCTGAATCCCAAGCTTCATGCCGACGGTTTTTGCCCTTTGACACCATATAGGGTTGGAGCTCCTATGTGTCCTCGGTCCTGGGATGGAGGACACATAGGCGAGCCATGAAAAGTCAAGACATCGTAATATTGCTCAAGCTGGTGAGTCTGAAATACGTGTTCCCCGCCAAGCCGGGCGCACCGCAACGTGGTATCGCCACCGGCTTTTCGGCGCCCATGCTCGAAGGGCAGCTCGTCAGTTCCGGGGCGGATATACACATATGGCCTCACGCGGAAGGGACGCAGCGAGGACTATCAATAACGCCATTGTTCAAATCGGTACCCGAAGCAGCCATCAAAGATGAGCGACTTTACGAATTCCTGGCGCTGGTCGATGCCATCAGGCTGGGCAATCAGCGTGAAACCAATCTCGCTCAGGACAGGTTCGCGCAGCGGATGGCGCACGCATGAGCATTCAAGGTGAACTCCTCGACATGCTGGAGACGGTCGCCGAAGCATTGGGTGACGATCTGTGCCGGCAGATGGTGTTCGTCGGCGGATGCTCAACCGCCGTCCTCATCACCGACGAGATCACCTTGCAGGAAGTGCGGGCCACCGACGATGTCGATCTGATCGTCGGCCTGACCGGCATGGCGCAGTGGATGCAGCCTCAGAAAACCCTGAACAAAAAGGGCTTTACGGTATCGGGAGAGGATGACGTCATCTGCCGGATGCGGCTCGGAAACCTCAAGGTCGATTTCATGCCCGACGATCCCGACATTCTGGGGTTCAGTCCAGATCAAGGCGGCCCGACGCCCAGAGCTCCGGCGTCCGCTCCAGATAGAAGGCGTCGCTGTCATAGGCGGTGTCGAGCGCGTGCAGCGCCGCCCCTGCCAACCAGGCTTCCCATTGCGTTGGCGGCAGCACGATCGGCATCGTCCGGCTGACCGGCTCCGCGCGCGCATTGGCTGCGGTGAGCAGGCCGGCAAAGCCGCCTGTTGCAGGATCGGTCAGACACAGGCCTGCCCAGGCGCAGATCGGCACGTCCCAAAGTCCGAACCAGCTGCGGGTACGGTGGCCGGTTTCGCTTGCCGGATAGGCAAAATCCTCGACCGTGATCAGGCAACGCTCCAGCAGGTCCAGCCTCAGGGGCGCGCGGCTGTCGCCAGCGATCTCGCGCGCAAACGGCGTCGTTCGTGGTCGATCGCCGCGTGCTTCGCTGATCGGGTCTTGCGGCAGGCCCCAGGGCAGCGCGCGCAGATGCCTTCCCTCGGTCCCCCTCGTCACGACAATCGCCTTCTCGCCCGGCCAGATCGTCGGGAACCAGGTGAGATCGGGATCGGGCCGGGCGCCGAACAGTGTGGCGATCTCCGAGACGGCGGCGCGGCAGCGAATCAGGAGGGTCATGGTTCGACAATTGCCTCTTCTGGTGAAGATCCGGTGTGGTGCAGGAGATGCGCGGCGCATTGCCGGCAATCGCTGCTGCCGAATCCGGCGCAGGGCGTGGTGAAGGCGCCCGATGCCAGAAGACGTTCGATGAGCGCGCATTCCGATGCGCCGGGGGCGATCATCGCCGACAGGCTATCCGCAGCCCCCGTCAGATGGTCGATATGCCAGTGCAGGCGCTTGTCGCGGCGCAAATGCCGCCCGACACGGGCCCGAAGACCGCCTGGGCCATAAGCGCTGCCGGCATAGACATAAGACCCCGCCTCGAAGCGCCAGGACAAGCCGGGCCTGGGAATGTCGATGGGGCGATCGAGCCTGAGCAGCAGGAGATAGGCGCCGCTTGTCGATGGAAGATCGGCGGGGTCTGTCCCGACTCGGATGATGTCAGGTCCGGGCGCTTCTGTGATGAGCGCCATGAATGCCAAGTCTTCGCCGTCCATCGTCCTACGCCATTGCCTGTCTTTCAACGCCGCTCTTTTACGCCCGCAACGCGCTGTTGCCTCCTCTCATTTCATGGCTCTCTTGATGGCCCCCGAAGCCCCGGCACGGTGCCGCGGCCCTTCGGGGGATGATGCTCATGATCTCTTCTGCACCAGGAGGAAGAGCCACTCTGGCGCTTTTCTCCGCGCTCGTGCTCGCCTCGCCGGCGCTCGCCAACAATTATGGCGAAAGCGCCGCCTGGCAATTCCGCACCTCGGCTGACCGCGCCAATCAGGCCGCGATCCTCGACATCATGGAGAAGCGCCGTGCGGGCGGCTATGCAAGCCCGGCCTATACGACGACCATCGAGCGCCAGTATAATTGCGGGGTCACGGCGACCGCGACCGGCAATGTGGACAGCCAGACCGCGCTCGCCCATTCGCCGACCACGACCGGCGCGACGTCGGGCGCGCAGGGCAATAGCAGTTCCAGCAGTGTCGAGGGCGCCGGGAGCGCCAGTTCGGGCCAGACCAACAGCGGACTGGTGTCCGCCTCGGTGTCCGGCGGCACGACGGTCGCGGTCGACGGCACCGCCTGGCAGGCCCTCAACTCCACCCAGTCGAACAGCGGCGCGCAGAGCGCCAGCGTCGCCGGCTCCATCGGCTGCGCCTTCGGAGCGCTCAACTGATGGGCGGGGCGACGGCGGGCCGCCGACAACTGGCCGGGAAGAGGATGGGCCGGGGGTGGCATGGGGTGAGCTTGCGGGCGGCGGGACTGCCGCTCCTCGCTCTCGCGCTGCCCGGTTGCGCCGGTGTCAGCCAGCAGAGGATCGGGATCGGCGAAGAGCTGATCGTCGTCGGGCCGCCGGTGCGCGACAATCGCACGCCGATGGACGCGGCGCTCGCCTGCTATGCGGGCTGGCTGGGGTCGCGCGGGAGTAAACCGCTGGTGATCGCGGTCGGTGACGTGCGCGACTATACCGGCAAATATTCGGTGAGCGAAGGCAATGCGATCACCCAGGGCGGCGCGCTCATGGTCGCCTCCGCCCTCGGCAAGCTGCGGGGGAGTGTGCGGATCGCCGAGCGGTTCGATCCGGCCATCGCCGAGCGCGAACTCGCCTATGCCGATCGCCGGCAGTTGGGCGACGGCAAGGTCCATGATCTCGCCGGTCCCTCGGGCCGGCAGGTCGTGCCCTGGCTCCCCTATTTTGGGGGCAGCATCGCCGCGTCCGACTATTACATCGTCGGCGGCATCACCGAACTCAATTACGACATCCGTTCGGGCGGCATCGAGACCGGCGTCAATTCGGTCGGCCCCAAGGCGCGCACCTATACCCAGAGCGTCGCGCTCGATCTGCGCATCGTCGATACCCGCTCGCTGCTGGTCGTGCGCACGGTGAGCCTCACCAAGCAGTTCACCGGCTATGAGACCGGCTTCGGCATCTTCCGCTTCTTCGGCTCCAACCTCTTCGACATCAATATCGGCGCCAAGGGGCAGGAACCGCTTCAGCTCGGCGTTCGCACCGCACTCGAGGAAGCCACGATGCGCCTCATCGGCGCGGTAGCAAGGGTCGATCCCGAACCCTGCATGAGCCAGGCCAGCTGGGCGGCGAGCGTACCGCCTGCGCCGTCCGTGCAGGGAATCGCTGCCGCATCGACGTTGCGGCAGCGCCTCGCCGCCGATGGTCCGGCGCTCAATGGGCCTGCCGGCGCCGGTGATGACAGCACGTCGGTCGATGTGCCGCTTCTGTTCGAGACCGGCATCGACAGCCTGCAGGGCGGGGCGGAAGCGGCGATCGATCGGATCGTCGCAGCGGCCAAACATGGCGGCGTCTTCGTGACGCTGCTGGCCCGTGACAGCGAAACGCTCGATCCCAAGGCCCGCGCGGCGCTGACCGATCGCCGGATCGCGGCCCTGACCGCCGCGCTCGCCAGGCAGGGCATCGCTGCTGCGGCGATTTCGCCGGTCTGGCGTCCCGCCCCCACCGATCCCGCCATCCAGCGTGCCGGCGCCGGCCTGCAGCGGCTCGCGCGGCTGCGCATCGGCTGATCGTCTCCTTCCCTCGCACGAAAAGGAGGCGCCCACCCGAAACGTCCATGCCCGGTTTTCCGAACAGCTTCAGAAGAAGGATTTTCTCATGAAACAGACAGTGTTTTCCCGTTCCCGCCACCGCCTGCTGATGGGCGGCGCGGTTCTTGCCCTTGCCGGTTCCTTGGCCGTCCCCGCCTTCGCCACGCCCGATCCTGTACCGGGTGTCGATGCCAACGGCGCGCAGGTCATCGTGACCGACCAGAGCAAGGACTGGTCGCCGGTCAGCGCCACTGCGACCGATCCCCTCGTCGAAGCCACCGGCGCGGTCGATGGATCGAGCGTCGCCGTCACCGGGAATGCCATCAGCGCCACCGCCCGGGCCAATAGCGCGAGCGCGGCCCTGACGCCCGATGCACGCGATCTCGAAGCCGCGACCGGCGGCACCTGGCTGGCGACCGGAACGGACGGCACCGACGGGCAATCGCCGGCCCTGATCGCGACGCGTCAGGCGACCGATGGCGCACCCGTGTCCGCGACGACCGCTAATTCCCGCATTCGCGCGCGGCTCGGCGATCTGGTGGATAGCAGCGCGGTGGTGAGCGCCAACACGCAGGAAGCCGTCGCGCTCGCCAATGATGCTGCCGATACCCTGTCGCTCACCGGCGTTGCCGTCGGCACCGGTGCGGGCGTGGTGAGCGACCAGTCGGTCGGCGGCGATGCCGCGGTCTCGGCCCGCTTCAGCGGTACGGCGGCGCTCAAGGTCGCCGATGCCTCGCGCAGCGATCTCGATGTGAGCGACAATCTCCAGCGGGCCGTCGCCTATGGCAACAGCGCCGCCAATGCGCTTGGCATCGACGCCGTCCAGCTCGATGCCGCGGCGAGCTATGGCACGCCCTCGATCGTCGAGGCCAATGCCAGCGATCCTTCCGTCAACGCCGCCTATGCCGTGCTGGCCGACCAGTGGCTCGGCAGCGCCGTGACGGCAAGCGCCAATGGCGGTTTCGCCGTCAAGGTGGGTGATACCGCCTTTGCCTCGAACGTGGCGAGCGACGGGAACAGTCTGGTCGCAGCAGGCTATGGCAACCAGTCCACCAATGGTCTCGATCTGTCGGCCGACGCGATCGCCAATGATGAATGGAACGGCGGCGCGGTCGCCAACATAACCAATGTTCAGTCAGCGGCTGCCGTTCTCGTGAAAGGGGTCGCCAAGGGTGGGGCAAGCATCGCCATCGCCGACGATGCGGTCGAGGCGAGCCTGGATGCCAGCGACAATGCAGTGCTCGCGGTGGCGACCGCCAACCGCGCGGACGGCAACCTCCTTGTCGTGACGGCCAATGCCATCGATGCTGGCGAAGGCTTTGGCGGCGAGGAAGGCGGCATTGTCGTGGAAGGCCCCGAGTACATCGGGACCGCGCTGGTCGAAGGCGACGGGGCGATGAGTGTGACCGCCCCCTTCAGCGTCCAGAACGGCCAGATCAGCCAGGCCCGTGTAACGGCCAGGGCCAAGGATGTGACAACAGCGATTGGGGCCGACGCTGGTATCGTCCGCTCCAACGCGACGATCATCGGCAATAGCGCCCTGGCTCAGGCGACCGGCAACAGGGCGGCCAATGGGCTGATACTCGACGCCAACAGCCTTGCGACCGCAGCCGACCTGAACAGCCTCCAGCTCGGCAAGGGTGTGGTCACCGCTTCTGTCGGCTCTGCCGGGGACCGCGCGGGCGCGGTCCTGTCCGCTGCTGGCGATGTGGTCGATTCCGGCCTGACCGTTTCGGACAATAGCCTTGCGGCCAACGCGACCGAGAACGAAGTCGCCAACAGCATGAGCATCACCGCCAATCGCCTGGTCAATGCGAGCGGCCATGAGAATGCGCGAGGCGGCATGCTCGACTATGGCGTGGGCGCTGCGGCGGATTATGCGCTGGCCAATGCCCAGGAAATCCGGGGTGGCTACCGACTCCCCGTCGCGGTCAAGGCCTCGGCCTATGGGGATTTCGATGCGGCCGCCGGCGACGGCGCGGTGCGTTCCGCCCTCAAGGTCACCGGCAACAGCCAGACGGCCTCGGCGCTCGGCAATGGCGCGGCCAATAGCCTTACCATCACCGCGACCGCGCTGGGCGGGGCCGAGGATCCGGCGCCGGGATCCGCCCTGTCCTCGATGCAGGCGGCCGATACCAGTGTCGATGCCGTCTCGGACATGCAGCTCGGGGTGACCACGGCAGCAGTCGATTCCAGCCTGCTCCTGTCGGGCAACAACAATGTGGCGCGGGCGCGCATGAACGATGCGACCAACAGCCTCGCGGTCGACACGGTCAGCGCCGGAACGCTGAGCGGGGAGCTGGCGGCTGTGCTGGTGGATGTGGGTTATGCCTCGCAAGTCATGGGCGATCATGTCCTCTCCAGCATCCAGGTCGCCGATGGCAGCGTCAGCGCGGCGGCCGTGACGACTGGCCAGTCGGTGGATCCGGCAGCATCGATCATTCGCTCCAGCTTCGAGGCGAGCGGTAACGAGACGCTGGCTGAGGCAGCGGCGAACACGGCAAGCAACAGCCTTGCGCTGACCTCGGCGGTAGCGGGCGGTGCCAGCGCTGGCCTGCTTAACCAGCAGTTGAACTATGCATCGGTCGGCGCGCAGGCGACCAGTGCCTATGGCATCGGCGCGCACGCCTCGTCTGACGCCTCCAGCCTGGTCGATGGCAATGTGACCACGGCCATGGCCCGCGGCAATATGGCGACCAATGCGCTGGCTGTGAGCGGCGTGGCCGAAGACGACTGCACGCCGGACATGGCCTCGATCACCACCGGCGCGCTCAACAGCGCCATGGCGCCCGCGCTCCTGTCCAACGTCCAGATGAACGCAGGCGGGGTGTCTGCCTATGCCGCCAGCCCGACCGTGTCGGTCAGCTATGGCAGCGTCGACGACAGCCGCCTTGGCGTGACCGGTAACAGCGTCTCGGTCGCCGCTTATGGCAACAGCGCCACCAACATGGTGACGCTGGCTTCGCTCGGCAGCTTGCCGGCGTCCGGCATCGGCAGCGTCCAGACCAACAGCGGCGGGGTGACCGCCCGGGTCACCAGCGTGGCCTATACGATCACCTCGCCGGGCCTCGGGGCGAGCCGGATCGGCATCTCGGGCAACAGCATCAGCGCATCGTCCGTCGGGAACGCGGCCACGAGCAACGTCACGGTCTTGCGCTGATCCGCGTGGCGGGCGGCGCCACAAGCCCCTGGACCGCCCGCCGCATGCGGGAAAGGCCGTCACGCTTCCCCCGGCGTGACGGTCTTTCACTGCCCGGTTTTTTGTCCATCGGATGCAGGAAATCATGGCGGATTCGGCAGATCTGGCTATGCTGGCGACGTGAAGGAGGGTTGAGACGGATCCATGGCGCGCGGTGAACTGATGAAGAAATTGCTGGCGAGCTATGGCAAGGACGACGAGTTCCGTGCCGTTGCCGAGCAGATCATCGGTGAGGAAGAGAAGAAGAACAATCGCGTGCTCGCGCGCTCTCTTCGTCGTTCACTGGATGCCGCTCCCTCCCGTCCGGCCAAGCCCAAGGCGCTTGCGCCCCTCATTCCTTTTCCCGAAGCGGCCGGCGATTTCATCGAATTGGTCGAGCCGACGCACAACAAGCAGGACATCATCCTGTCGAGCGAGAATATCCGCATATTTCTCGACCTGATGCGTGAATTTCGCCGTGCCGACGAAATCCGCCGGCGCGGTCTGCCGGTGCGTTCCAAGCTGCTCTTCTGTGGCCCACCCGGCTGCGGCAAAACGCTTTGCGCAGAGGTCTTTGCCGCCGAACTCGGTATGCCGCTCTATATCGTCAAGCTCGATCGCCTGATCTCCTCCTATCTTGGCGAAACCGCGACCAATATCCGCAAGTTGTTCGAGTTCGCGCGCAAGCAGCCGACCGTCCTCTTTTTCGACGAGTTCGACGCCTTGGCCCGCGCCCGCGAGGACGGCGGCGAGCACAATGAATTGCGGCGCGTGGTCAACAGCCTGCTGATCTTCATCGACCGGATCCAGCCCAAAGGCTTTCTGGTCGCCGCCACCAATCTGGATCAGTCGCTCGATCCGGCGATCTGGCGGCGTTTCGATGAGGTTGTCTGGTTCGATCTTCCAGATACCCGAATGGTCGGGCGTTTCCTCACCATGAAGTTCCGCAATGTCGCCCTGGCCTTTGATCCGCAGGCGCATCTCGATCAGCTGAGCGGCTATTCCTATGCCGAGCTGGACCGCATCTGCGTTCAGGCGATCAAGGCCTCGGTCATCGACAAGCGAAAACAGGTCAGGGAGCAGGATTTCCTTCATGCCATTGCCGACGAACGTCGGCGTCGTCGCCGCACCGACCGCATGACGGCCTGACCCTCGCTGCGTGGCGCGTTACGATCATCTGCAGCTTCTGCGGCTGCCCGAGCGCATGCCCCGGCGCAAGAATGGCGGTGGCGGCCCGCCACCTCAGCGCAATCCGCGTGGACACAGCGAGCGTCTGGGTCAGGAACTCGAGCAGGCCGTCACGGCGCAGCGCCAACGCCGCCGACCCGACGCGGTCGACCCATCCCTGATCCTGCGAGTGCAGATGAGCGGCCCCTTGCTGGAAGAGGAGTGGAACCGGGTCGGGCTCACCGTCCTGTCGAGCGACGAGGATCGCACCCTTGTGCTTTTCTCTTCGTCCGATGAACTGACCGAATTCCAGCGCAAGCTCGATGCCTATGGACAGGGCGTGCAGCCCGGGCGCCAGAGTCCCGCCTTTTCTTCCTTCATCGCCAATGTCGAGACGATCACCGAGGTCGCGCCGCGAGATCGGATCGGCATGCGCGCGCGTGAGGCCGGGCTGGCAGCGCCCGAGGATTTCCAGGTCGGCGAGACCTATACGCTCGATATCGAACTCTGGGATCTGGGCGCGCGGGCCCTGCGTGAGCGCAAGATCGACGACATCGTCCGCTATGCCGACGCGCGCGGCGCGGAGGAACTCGACCGGCACATCGGCCCCAATCTCACCCTCGTCCGTCTGAGTTGTGACGGCGCCGTCGCGCGCACTTTGCTGTCGATCGAGGAGATCGCGGAAATCGATCTGCCGCCCGAACCCGATCTGCTTGCCGCGCAGCATATCGACGATGCGCTTGGTGATCTGCCCGACCTGAAAGATCTGGATGAGGATGCGCCGCTCATCGGAATCATCGACAGCGGGATCAACGACCATCCGCTGATCGAGGACATCATTGTCGGGTCGATCGCCATTCCCGAAACACTCGGCACAGCCGACGATCATGGTCATGGGACGTTTGTCGGCGGCATCGCCACGTTCGGCGACCTGCGCGCCCAGCTTGGCGCAGGCGAACTCGTCCGGCGTGCCCGCCTCTGTTCGGCCAAGGTGATCGACCACACCGGCAATTTCCCCAACCGGCGCCTCACGCCCAAATTGATGCGTGAAGCAATTACCGGACTTCATGAGCAGTTCGGTTGCCGGATCTTCGTCATCTCGCTGGGGGACCGGACCAAGGTCATCGAAGGCGGCAAGGTCGGCCCCTGGGCGCAGACACTCGACGAACTGGTGCGTGAACTGGACGTGGTCATCATCGTGGCGGCCGGCAATCGTCAGCCGCGACGCGGAATGCGCGTCGAGGAAGCCGTAACCGATTATCCAGGCTACCTCATGGAGCCTGAGAACCGCCTGTGCGAACCTGCGGGCGGCATGAACATCGTGACGGTAGGGGCGGTCGCGCATGGCAACGGCCTGAGCGCGCGGGCGGCTGACAATGTCGGAGTTCGGCCGATTACCGAAGCACTGGAGCCTGCGCCTTTCTCGCGCGCCGGCCCGGGTGTGCGCGGCGCGATCAAGCCGGACTTCACCGACGTCGGCGGGACGCTGATCTACGACGGGCCGACTGCCGCGCTGCAGGGCGGCGAGATACGCGCTGAGGCCGGGGTCATGTCGCTCCATTTCCGGCCGGTCGATCGATTGTTCGCGGCGCGTTCGGGCACGTCCCATGCGGCACCGCTGGTGGCGTTCAAGGCCAGCCAGATCCTCGCGCGTTTCCCCGAGGCATCAGCGAACCTCGTACGCGCGCTGCTGGCGTCCAGTTCGGTAACGCCGCCTGAAGCGACGCGTCGCCTTGCACTTCTGGGCGATGCGGCCGAGCGGGCGCTCTGTGGCCATGGCCTGGTGGATGCCGAACGCGCGGCATTCTCGGACGACTCCCGCGTCATTCTCTATGCCGAGGATGACCTCGCGATCGACCATTTCGCGGTGTATCAGCTTCCGATCCCCGAACTGTTCCAGACCGAACGCGGACGGCGTACCATCCGTGTCAGCCTCGCTTATGATCCGCCGGTAAGGCACAGCCGCCTCGACTATAATGGTGTGTCCATGGGGTTCCGGCTGATCAGAGGTTGCGAGCCGGATATGATCTTCGAACATTTCCGCAAGCGGACCGTCGATGAGGGGCCGTTTCCGGATATGGCGACCCGGTACAACTGCAAGCTGCTTCCCAGTTCGACCATAAGGGAAAGGTCGAGCCTTCAGACCGCCAGCGTCAGTTTCTCCCGCAATATCCGGGGCTATGGCGACAATTATTATCTCGTCGTGCGCTGCGCCGGCGGCTGGGCCGGTGATGAAGGGCGGCAATCCTTCGCGGTGACGGTCGAGATTTCGCACGAAGCGGAATTGCCGCTCTACGAGCGCCTGCGCCAGCGCATCCGTGTCAGAGCCTGATCGGCTTTTCGCGAGCCGGACAGCCCGCCCGTTGGCTCAATTGCCAGAGCATTGACCACGACGCGCAGGCGCTCAGCTTCCGCCCCCTCCTTTCATGAGGGTTGCCGCAACATGCCGTAGCAGGTCTTCATCTTCGTCTGCGGAACGTGCATTCACGGCTCGCAATTGAGCGCCTTGGACAAGTCCGAAAATACCAGTCGGCCCAAGCGTGGAAAGAGGGCGAGCCGGGCGCGCATTTCAACTTCATCGAGCGATACCCGCGCTTCGCAATGATCGAGCGATCTCGGGGCGGCCGTGTCCATGATGAAAGCAGCCAGGCGACCATCAACTGTCGCCACAACTTTCCAGTAGCCAGAAGGCATGCGATGCCGTTCATCGGCGCGTGGCATAGCCGCAACGACGCGCTCGAAAAGAGGGCCGGTCAGAACATAGACGGCTATGTTCTCACGGCGTGCCAACTGGTTCTCCTGCGCCTCAAGACGCTGCCACGGAGCCTGGTTGAGCGGGGCGCCTTGCGGCGTGATGTTCGACAGGATGTTGGTGTCGGCCGCAAAAGGCGTTTTGGAAAACGCGGCAAGCGGAGCCTGGTGTCCCCGGTCGATACCAAGTGCTGCAGGCGCTCCGTCATAGTCGTCGGGTTCGAGTGTTTCATCAGGCGACAGCCATGGGTCGCTTGCCCATTTGCGCGTCCCCGACGGTCCGATCGTGTCCGGCGTAACCCGATAGGCAACCCAGTCAGCCATCTTGGTAAGGTCGTTCGAGGCGAGCGTGTAAATCTCCCGCACGATAATATCGTCGATGGCCGGCGCGCCGACCGGGCAGCCGTGCAGGCAGTGAAACGTGTGCAGCTCGCCCTCCGGCGCCGCAATGGCTTGCGAGCCGGTTAGGGAGCCGAAAGCCAAGGTCATCAAAGTCGTCGTCTTGGTCCAACACTTGCGAAACGTGCCCATGGCGGTCTTCCTTCGGTCGCCGTCACTTATAGAGGTGACGGAAATTCTCGTGATCTCGCAGCGCTTCAGGCCGGTATGGGCCTTCACCTCCTTGTCGGACGACGCTTTCAAGCCCGAACCTCTCCTCGACAGAGGGGTGAAGGGTGGCAGCTGCAATGGGATCGCGTAGCTTCGCTTTCCAGCTCAGCCCCCGGGTCACACGCCGAAGCAGGGCCGGCGTGCGCTGCCTTATCGTGTCTGCCATGCCAGCGATTTCATCGTGCTGGATGCCGTCCGCCGATGGAAAGATCCGAAGTCGGCTGTCCTCGACAATCAGCGGTGCGGGAACCGACCGCGCCTCATCGATCATCCATTTCAAGGCGACGTCCGACAGGCGCGATTCCGATTCCGGATAGCTGCCGCCAATGTCGGAATGGTTGCCCGCGAACCACAGCTGCACGAACGGCTTGGCCTCGCCCTCGACCTCTGGCCTGGCCTTGACGCCCTTGCCCGGTCCCCAGGGAAGCCGCGGAAAGTCGGCGCGGTTCTCATCGATGGCGATCGCATGACGCGCATAAGGAACCGCGCCGCCCAGGAGGCGGTCAAAGTATTTTCCGCTCCACTGCGCGATGTGAAAGCTGGGGAGCCTGCGTCCTTCAATCGGCGGCCACATCATCTTCAGCGACGTGCGCAGATAGGCCCAAAGCGCGTAGATCCCGATCAAAGCGGTCGCCGCGAGGAACGACATCGTCCACGCGAACTCGAACGCCCAATGCAGGAACGCAGCCGCAAGCGCTCCGGCGGCTATGATCAGTGCCACCAGTGCCAGTGCCAGCACAAAGCGAAGCGGTCCCTTCGCGCCGAGTGAGGCGACCGTATCGAACACGCCGATAAAATAGGGTGCGACGTTTGCCTCGCCATCGGCATCGGACCCATGCGCCAGGCGAAACCGGCGACCGAGCTCTTCGCGCTCCTCTTCGTATGTGTCCCGATCGTGGCCTGCGCCGTGCTCGGCGACGCGGATGACGGCCCGCTCGGCGATCTCGCGCGTGGCTAGGCGAAACCGCGGCAGCTCCCCGTCGGGCGATTTCGTCGGAACGCCGCACAGCCTGATCACGTTGGCAAGGCTGCGCGCCGTGTATGCCCCACGGCTGAAACCGAAAAGCCAGATGCGATCACCCGGCCGGTAATGATTGATGATGAACTCGTAGCAGTCGGCGATATTGGTCGTGATGCCGCGCCCGGTCACCGATGACAGCAGCTTGGCGAACCAGCGCCGTACAGATGTCAGGCCCGAAGCTCCGGCATCGGTGCCGAGGCCCGGGTCGTAAAAGGCCACCTGCTGGGAGGGATCTATCGCGCTGTCGGGACCGGGCCGCGTGGCGCGATACATCTTGAAGATGTTGCTCATCCGCTGTTCCGGCCGAACTCCGCCGTCCTGGCCGGTGCCATCGGAATAGATCACAATATTCTTCGGCACCGGCACATTCCTTCCTTTGCTTCTGCGTGGGGTTCCAAGTGGGGCATCATGGCGATCCCGGCCGACCGATCGTCAGCGCATAAACAAAGCCGCTGTCCCGCTGCTGGTCGTAGATTCGAAGTTCGGGATCGGCCTTGGGCATCCACACCCTGCCGGTCTCAACGGCCAGCGACGCCGGCAAGGCCGGAAAAAGATGGATGGCTACCCCTTCGCCGTGCCGGGCCTTGATCGCGTCGAACATGCGGCGAAGCGCCGTGCGAAAGGCCGCCTGATCCTCGGGGCGGCGAACGATGTCATTATGCGGCGCTTCGGCGCACAGGCTCCAGATCGCAGCATCGCTGCCGACGATACGCTGGATCCGATCATCGGTGATCGTCGCGCTGACCCCCAGCTTGAGCGCCACCACGCCGCTTTTCCGGGATGGCGGTTCGGCCGTCTGATAGCGCAAGGGTGCGCTGTCACGCTGCCAGGTCCAGGTCGAAGGCTCGCGGTGCCGCTGATGAACCACCACCGGCACGATGTCGCAGAGCAGCCGGCCAAGTTCGATGAGCAAAGGCTGCGGCGCCAAGGCGAACACGCTGAGATGCCGAATGTCCTGGCGCTCGATCCTGCCGCCGACTTTCGCTGCGAAATTGCGCTGGAGGTTCGCCTGCTGCATGGCCCAGAACGCCGGATCGCTGTCGGCGAAGGCATGGCCAGTCATTTCCAGGTCGATCGTCTGCGCGCTAGCCGGATGGTGATCGGGCGGCATGGCGGCGAATATTGCGCGGGTCGAAACCAACGCCTCATTCGCGCCGATGCTGGCGCCGAACCGCACCACGTGCGATGCCCGATCCTTATCGATCCCGGCGAGCAGCGCGACGCGCGCCTCATGCTCAGCCTTCATCTCGACGAGCAGGGCCTCGGGATGATCGGCCATACCGTCGACATCGATCAGCTTGTGATGGACGGCGCACATCAGCATCAGATTGTCGAGGCTCTTGGCAAGTAGCGGTGACCTGACGGAATCGCCGCGCGGGCCATCGGCGCTGTCCGCGACGATGTGCGCAATGAAACCGAAGAGCGCGTTCTCGTTGCCGGAGATGAGATCGCCCACGAGGTCGCGATTGCATCCCCGGTATTGGCAGCGTCCGGCCGACCGCGCCCAGAGTGCGGATTGAACCTTCTGCGGGACCTTGGTCTTAGCCACGGGCCGCCTCCACATGGCGGCCGCTCGCGGTCCATTCGCCGGTCGCGCGCCAGCCCTCGTAGGCGGCCAGCCATTCGATGGTCCAGGGCATCGTGGTCTCGGCAAGTAGGTCGGCGGGCGACCAATCGCCTGCCTCGGGATCGAGGAGACACAGCGTCACTTCGCCGTCAGGCCCGTAATAGACATGCGGTAACCGCCCTTCGCGGTCGCCGGGGCGCGGTCGAAGCCGCGGATTCAGGACCGAGACGCGCGGCTGCAAGCGACGCGGGTCCAGATTTTCGATCAGCAGCGGCGCGCGGTAGAAGATGCCGACGCGGTACGTCTGCAGAAGCGGGCGAACTGAGCCTTCCCAAGCCGCTGCATCGCCATCGCGTGCGACCATGATGAACGCGGGCCAGACCGCCCGCATCGCTTCAATTTGCGCGTCGATGCCGTGGATCATGTTCAGCGGCGCTCACCCATGTTCGTGTGCGCCCTGGCGGCAACCGGCGCGAGGGCGCTTGCGCCGGTTATGATCGCGGGAGCCGCCGGTGTGAACAGTCCGCCCGTGCGCGTATAGCCATGCTGACGTGCCTGCACCTGCTGGCCGAGGCGCTTGTTGAAGAGATCGATCGAGCGCGTGACCACGCGCTGTCCGAACTGACCCTGCAGCCAATCCTGCAGGTCCTCGAGCTGCACGCCGCGCTCTCGCGCGGCCTGGAGGCCGTCAGCAAGGCCATGGAGAGCCTGGGCATAGTGCTGCTGCTGGGACTGGCTCTCGGGCCAGCGATCGGTAAACCGCTCCTCGACGAATTCGGGATTGGCAACATCGAGCAGCCTGTTCTGGCGCGCCGCCTGATCGATCGCCCGCGCCGTCCAGCGCGCCTGGCGCATCACCATATCGGCCAGCCCCATGCCCGGGACCGCGGCGTGTCCGGCATGACACGACAGCACGATCGAAGGCGGCATCCGGCCCGCTTCATCGGCATAGAGGATGTTGCGGTGGCGCTTGATGAGCTGAAGCGCGACGGTGGTCACGCTCTTGATCAGCAGCGGGGTCTGATCCGGCACCTCCTCAACCTCGGCGGCATCGAAGGCGTAGCCGTGCTTGGTATAGAGCTCACGGTTGAGCGCCAGCGCGAAGCGCTCTTCGACCGGTGCCCGATCATTGTACCAGGCGCAGAAGCCGTAGGCGTTCATCGGCACATAGCGGTGCTCTTGCGGCCTTCCCCGCTTGGCATGGGCGATCACGCCCTCCTTTTCCTTGACGGCGCGCCGCCGCGCCGGCGTCACGTCAAGATGCATGCCATCAGCGTAGTAGAGCGTGATGCAGCGGGTTTTGCGCTCGATTCGAGAGACCGGATAATCCTTCAGCGCGGCTTCCAGAAGGTCGAGCAGGTCCTCCGGCCCCTCGCACCCACCCATGATCTCGACCACCGCGTCGAGGTCGTATTCGTCATCGGTGCCGCGCGTCGAAATCGTGGCGTCGATCGCCATCGAACCCTGAGGATAGAAGCTCGACACCCGCCCTGCGAGCGGGCTGCCGGGGCGATCGATGTACCGGCAGACCGCCGCGTAGCGATCAACCGCGATGGCATGGAGGCTGGGCGGCAGCTGCAGATTGACTGCGATCTCAGCGAGGATCGCATCCAACGGGTCACCGAACGGATCGAACGGCCTGCCGTCGCCGCGGAACATATTTGAGGCCATCCGTGAAACTCCGGTTTACAAACTTGCGTTATACTGCGACCACGAACACACATCTGGGGCTGCCCCGATGGTATTTCAAGGGATGTCGGTTTACAAAATAGTCACTAAATGGACTTTTTGTAAACCGGGGAAACGAAAGGTGGCCAGGCCATGATCGGCACGCGACTGAAGCTCGCCCGCGCATCCGCTGGATTGTCGCTGCGAGACCTCGCCGAGCGCATGGGCAACGTCGTCAGCGCGCAGGCGATCGGAAAGTACGAACGGAACGAGGATATGCCGGGCTCGCGCGCGCTGATGGCGCTCGCGAGCGCGCTCAGCGTCAGCGAGTCCTATCTGCTCAGCGACGAGGAGCTGACGCTGGAAGGCGTCGATTTCCGCAAGAAGCGCACCGCCAAGGAAGAGGCAACGATCGAGGCGCAGACGCTGCAACTGCTGGAGCGTTATCTCGCGATCGAGGATCTGCTCGGCCTCAAGAGCGTCGAATGGGAGCAGCCTCGCAGCGCGCCATACCCTCTGCACGATATACGTGATGCCGAAGACGCCGCCCGCTCAGTCCGCGAGGAATGGGGCCTGGGCCACGACCCAGTGCCCAAACTCGCGGAATTGCTCGAAGAACGCGGCATCAAGGTGCTCTCGCTTGCTCTCGACGACATCGACGGCCTCGCCGCGCGCGTCATGCGCAAGGAGCGCGACGCCGCCCGCGTGATCGTCGTGCGGAGAAATATTTGGGCAGAGCGCAAACGCTTCACTCTCGCGCACGAGCTCGGCCATATGGTGATGACGCCTGCCACAGAGGTCGACGAGGAACGCGCAGCGCACCGCTTTGCCGGCGCCTTTTTGATGCCGGCCGACGTCGTGCGCGCTGAAATCGGCGCGCAGCGCTCGGCCATCAGCATTGGCGAACTCGTAGCCATCAAGGAACGCTTCGGCGTCAGCGTCCAGGCGATCGCCTATCGTTGCCTTGATCTTGGCATCATCGACAAGAAGGCCTTTTCGGCGTTGTTCAAGGAGTTCACGAAACGGGGCTGGCGCAAGGAGCCATTCGCCGAGCCGGCTTGCATTGCACCAGAATATGAGGAGCCCAAACGGTTCGAACGGCTGTGCTATCGTGCGCTCGCGGAAGGCGTGATCGGGGAAAGCCGCGCGGCCGAAATGCTCGGGATCACCTTGCAGGCGCTCGACCAGCGTTTGGCCGAGGCAGTTTGAGCGGGTGCCGTTCCTCGTCTCGGACACTTCGGTCATCATCGACCTTGATCGCGGCGACCTGCTCGAAGCCGCGTTCGAGCTCGATGACAGCCTGGTAGTCCCGGACCTTCTTTTCGAACGCGAGCTCGATGCCGACTTCGGCGAGCGGCTTCGCTCGCTGGGCATCGTGATCGAATCTCTCGATGGCAACGAAGTCCGCCGCGCAACCCAGCTGCGCCGCGGTGAGCCACGCCTCTCTGTGGCCGATACCTTCGCCTTTGCCCTGGCGCAGGGGCGTCAATGGACACTGTTGACCGGCGACGGTGTGCTGCGGTCCGTCGCAGAAGCTGAGGGCATCGCTGTGCACGGTGTGCTGTGGGTTTTCGATCGCATCGAGGCGAACCGCATTTGCGATGCCGCCACAATGCATGGCTGCCTGTCGAAAACGGCGGCCCACCCGCGCTGCCGATTGCCGCGGCGCGAAATCGAGCTGCGTCTGAAGCGCTATTCTGGCCGATAGGTTCGATCAGTTCGACCCCGAGATCGTTGGGCAAAGCTGGACGCCTCCCGCGGGAGCACTGCTCTATCGCCGCTGCGCTCCAACCGAACCCCTGGCGGGTTTCGGCCCATGCGGGTCATGGTCAGGCTGGTGGGTGGCGTATCTGTGCAGCGGGAAGGAATATTGCTTCCTCCTGCGGACTGCTGCGAAGGAGCGATCCTTCGGACTGGAAATTGTACGTCCCGCCGGACGCATACCATCACGGTGCGGTGCGCCTATGCCGACAGCGGCTACCGCCGCCGCAAGCATCGGGGCGAGGCCGAAGCCTACGTCCGCCACAGTCCACCCGTCGGCTAAATTGCCAGAGCATTGACCACGACGCGCAGGCGCTCAGCTTCCGCCCCTCCTTTCATGAGGGTTGCCGCAACACGCCGTAGCAGGTCTTCATCTTCGTCTGCGGAAGGAGCATCGACTTCGGCATCGCTCATGCCCGCAAGGGCGGCCGCGATTTTCTCCGCGACCCGGTCGGCCGCTTGCCGTGCCGGATTATGCTGAACATGGGCGTAAATGGCCGTCGAGCGGGGATTGGAATGACCCAGAATCGCTCCGGTAAAGGCCATCGCTTCACCCGAAGAAATAGCGGTCGAACCCATTGTGTGTCGCAGTGTATGGGGGGTGACGTCAGTCAGATCCGCTTTGTTTACAGCCTTCTTCCAAGGCGTCTTATACCCCCTGAAATAGCCGTCGCCATCCTCGGCAGGGAAAACGAAATCGGAATCCTCACAGCGTTCGACGGTGTTGAGCACCGCGACCGCGGCCGCACCGATCGGACGAACATTTCTTCCTGTCTTGCTATCCTCGAACCGAAGGCTGCCATGGTCGAAATCGACTTCCTTCCATCTGAGGCTGGCAATTTCTTCGCGCCGGCATCCGGTCAGCATCCACAAGCGCATGATATCAAGAGCCTTTCGATTGACCCCTTCATTCTCGAGCTCGCGCAACGCATCACCGAAGCGCTTGACCTCTGCCAGAGTGAGATAGCGATCCTTATGATTGTCCGTCTTGCGGACAGACGCGGTATCGCAGGGGTTGCGATCGACCATCTCGCGCCGACGGGCGAAGCTGAACACGGCCGACAGATCGCGGAAGACCTTGCGGGCCGCGCCGCTCCCTCCTTTCACGATGATACGCTTGCGGGGGCCAATCATTTCGTTCTTCGCAGTCTTCCCGTTCTCCACGTCGCGAAAGAAGCGCTCAATCTCGGTCGCACCGATTTCCGTTATACGATGCCTGCCGAGCAAGGGCAGCACATGATGGCGCAAGCGCGCGATCGTGTATTGTTTTGTGAGCGGCTTCATCGGCGCACCCTGATGTTTGCCGCGCTGGATGAAGCATCCCTCCTCCTCATAAAGATCGATCAGGTCGCTGATCCGCATTTCCGCCCGCTTGTCGTTCCGAGCTTTTGCCGGATCCTCACCCACAGTCGCCTGAGCAAGAAGCTGCCGTGCCTGGCGGCGGGCCAACTCGACAGTGAGGGGACCGAAGCGACCGATCGTGATATGCCGCTTAGGCGCCCCTCGACCGCCATTTTCGGCGCGATAGCGAAGCACGAATGTCTTGGTTCCGCCGACGCCTACGCGAAGTCCGAACCCGGCGATCTCGCTGTCCCAGATATCGTAGCGCGCTTCCTCAGGGCGTGCGGCATCAATGACTCGCTTGGTCAAAAGCACGGTATTCTGCGCCATAAACTACCTCCTGCCCCCCAATTTGGGCGACCACCGGGCGACCACCGATGTCGGAAATAGGGGTGTATTTCCCGACAAGGGTAGCGTATCAGAATTCATGATTCAACAATAATAACAATATTTTATAGAAGAATGGCAAAGTCCGTCGCAGGCCGGAAAAGTCGATCTGCAACTTTGCCAAGGTTGGGGTCGAGGGTTCGAATCCCTTCGCCCGCTCCAGTTTTTTTCAAATAAATTGAAGATGATACTCAACGCCTTCGGGCGCCATCCATGCTTACATGCGCCATTTCGCTGAAGGCTGTAAGCAGGGTGTAAGCAAGGCGGGCCGTTGCCCTAATGCGCTGAATTGTAGGTGCAGCCAGATCTCCACACCGGTACGCAAGCGTCTTGACGTGGAGTTCGAGGCACATGTCGAGGGAGTGGTGTGATCCCCATTTCAAGCGAAGGGCTCGTTGCTGACCAGATCGTCTGACGACTAATGAGGCAAGAAGACAGCATTTGCCATGCCGAACGATCGGCTTCATCTGCGCGCTAGGTCCAGAGCGATATCGACAATCATGTCCTCTTGGCCGCCGACCATCTTGCGGCGACCGACTTCCGCCAGAATCGTCCGAGTATCCACGCCGTAGTCTTCCGCAGCCTTTTCCGCGTGGCGCAGGAAACTGGAGTAGACCCCCGCATAGCCCAGCGTCAGCGTCTCGCGGTCCACCCGGACCGGCCGGTCCTGCAGCGGACGGACCAGTTCCTCGGCAGCATCCATCAGCGCGAACAGGTCGCAGCCGTGGTTCCAGCCATAGCGGTCGGCGGCGGCGATGAAGACCTCTAGCGGGGCATTGCCCGCGCCTGCGCCCATGCCGGCGAGGCTCGCGTCGACCCGGATCGCCCCGTTCTGCACCGCAACAATCGAGTTGGCTACGCCAAGGCTGAGATTGTGATGAGCATGAACCCCGCGCTGGGTTTCCGGCTTGAGCACCCGGTCATAGGCCTGGCAGCGCGCGGCATATTCATCCATGTTCATCGCCCCGCCGCTGTCGGTGACATAGACGCAGTGGGCGCCGTAGCTCTCCATCAGCAGGGCTTGCCGGGCGAGCGCATCCGGCTCGCTCATGTGGCTCATCATCAGGAAGCCGGAGACGTCCATCCCGAGATTGCGGGCGGCCTCGATATGCTGCTTGGAGACGTCGGCCTCGGTGCAATGCGTCGCGATGCGGACCGAGCGGACGCCAAGATCGTAGGCGCGCTTGAGATCGTGCACGGTGCCGATGCCGGGCAGGAGCAGCGTGGTCAGCACCGAATGTTCGAGCACTTCGGCGACCGCGCCGATCCAGTCCCAGTCGGTGTGCGCGCCAAAGCCGTAGTTGAAGCTGGAGCCCTGCAAGCCGTCGCCATGCGCAACCTCGATGGCGTCCACCTTCGCCCGGTCGAGCGCACGGGCAATCGCCTGAACATGGTCCAGATCGTACTGGTGGCGGACAGCATGCATACCATCGCGCAGGGTGACGTCCTGGATGTAGAGCTTCTGGACGGTCGGATCGAAAGTCATGCTGCCATGCTCCCTGCCATTGTGGCGGCAATACGTTCGGCAGTGCGCAGCGCGGCCGATGTCATGATGTCGAGATTGCCGGCATAGGACGGCAGATAATGCGCCGCGCCTTCGACTTCGAGGAAGACCGAGACCTTGAGCCCGGTGAACTCGGTCCGTCCGGTTTCGGCCATCTCGGGAATGTGCAGCGGGCGATTGGAACCGATATGCTCGAACTGCACGTCCTGCTTGAGCCGGTAGCCGGGGACGTAGGTTTTCACCTCCCCGACCATCGCCTCGACGCTCTGGCGGATCATGTTCTGGTCGGCATCGTCGCACAGGCAATAGACCGTATCGCGCATGATCAGCGGAGGCTCGGCCGGATTGAGCACGATGATTGCCTTGCCGCGCGTCGCCCCGCCGACATCGACAATCGCTTGCGACGTCGTCTCGGTGAACTCATCGATATTGGCGCGGGTGCCGGGACCAGCGCTTTTCGACGCAATCGAGGCGACGATTTCGCCATAATGTACTTTGGCAACGCGGTTGATCGCCGCCACGATCGGGATCGTCGCCTGTCCGCCGCACGTCACCATGTTGACGTTCGGCGCGTCGAGATGGTCGAGGCCGTTGACCGGTGGGATCGTATTGGGGCCGATCGCCGCCGGGGTCAGGTCGATCACGCGCTTGCCGTGGGCCTGCAGCAACTCGTTGTTGCGCTTGTGTGCGCCTGCCGACGTCGCATCGAAGACGATGCCGATGTCCGCGAATTCGGGCATGGCGATGAGCCCGTCGATGCCGCCTGCGGTGATCGCCACGCCCATCCGGGCGGCGCGCTTGAGGCCATCGGATTCCGGATCGATGCCGACGAACACGCCCATTTGGAGCACCTCGGACAGGCGCATGATCTTGATCATCAGGTCGGTGCCGATATTGCCCGAGCCGATGATGGCCACCCTTGTTTTACTCATGATCTCAAGCCTTTGCGTAAGTAAAGCAGGCTTCGCCTAGCCCGCCGACAATCGCGCGGACATGGTCGCCGGGATTTAGCGCCACCATCGGGCCGAGCGCGCCGGCTAGGAGGATGTCTCCGGCCTTCAGCGGCTCGCCCCGGCAGGCGAGTGTCTGGGCCAGCCATGCGGCGGCGTTGAGCGGGTGGCCGAGGGCTGCGGCACCTGCGCCCAATGAAACGATGGCGCCATTGATCTCCATGACCATGCCGCAGGTGAACAGATCGAGCCCCGCCAACGGATGGCCTTCGCCCCCCAATACGAAAAATGCCGAGGACCCGTTGTCCGCCACCGTGTCGGCGAACGTGATTTTCCAGTCGGCAATGCGGCTATCGACGATCTCGATCGCCGCGTGGACGGTGGCGACGGCGTCGGCGACCATTTCTGGCGTGGTTTGCGTATCGGGCAGGTCCTTGCCCAGCACGAAGGCGATTTCCGCCTCGGCCTTGGGCTGGAGCGCGCGGACGGGATCGAGCAGTCCGCCATCGGCAATTGTCATGTCGTCGAACAACACACCGAAGTCCGGCTGATCGACGCCGAGCTGCGTCTGAACCGCCTTGGCGGTCAGCCCGGCCTTGCGCCCGACGATGCGCCGACCCTGGTCTTGCCAGTAGCGGGTGTTGATTTCCTGGACCGCATAGGCACCATCGATATCGACCGGATCCAGACCGTCGCGCAAGGGAGGGACCGCACCCTGCGAATATGCATCACGTAATCGACTGGCGAGTTCTTCATGACTGACCATTGCTCTCTCCCTTTCAAGGAGAGCATCTACCTCCACGAAGAACTTGGCACCAGCGGTGCTGCGCGCTAACACTACTTTGGCAGAAGTGCATTTTTGAGATTCACAAGAGTCGCTTATCGTGATTCAAGATCGTCAGCGTGTGGAGGCTGGCGATGGTGGAAGCATGGCGGGATGAGCTGACGGAG
>Ga0075012_10001194_pt1 | contig 27054 bp, 28 predicted proteins | sample All_14_2_FD_71474 | JGI IMG/M metagenome (GOLD analysis project Ga0075012, IMG submission 71474) | Freshwater microbial communities in response to fracking from Pennsylvania, USA - Allegheny Zone_MetaG_DW_15 | ecosystem: Environmental > Aquatic > Deep subsurface > Groundwater > Drilled...
GGGAGGGGCAGGCCGGCGTCGGTCAGGGCCTTGACCAGCCCCTGCCAGCGTCGCTCGGTGAAGAAGAAGGCGGGGTCGACCTGTTCCAGGGCCTGCGACGCCGCGAAACTGTCGGCGCCGGGGCCGATCAGCATGACGTGGGGGCTGTGCTCCATCACCGCCCGCGCCGCCGCGATCGGATGGCGGGTGGTGGTCAGGCCGGCGACGGCCCCCGCCGTCAGGTCCGATCCGTTCATGACGGCGGCGTCGAGCTCGTTCCGGCCCGCGGCCGTGAAGACCGCGCCGCGTCCGGCGTTGAACAGGGGGTCGTCTTCCATCAGTTCGATCGCGGCCTGGATCGCGTCGAGCGCCGTGCCGCCGCGTTCCAGCACCGCGCCGCCCGCCTGAAGCGCGCGGGTCATGGATGCGCGATAGGCAGTGTCCTGTTCGGGCGAGAGGCTGGCCCGCTCGATCACCCCCGCCCCGCCATGAATGGCGAAGGACCATCGCGGGTCGTCCTGGGCGACTGCAGGGCCGCCGAACCCCAGGAGGAGGATGGTCGCGATGATTGTCCGATAGGTCATCTCAGCCTGTTCTCTCTGCCATTCCCGGCGCCATTCCCGGCCCGAACGCCTTGTGTCGCGGCTACGCCGGAGACTGTCCATCGCGAGGGACCGGATCAAGCGGGTTCTGGGCCATCCGCGACCGCCGTCGCTTCCGGTTCAGTCCCGTTGGCGGTCCGGCGGTTTGAAAACAGGCTGCCAAACCGCCAAACCGCCACTTGCGTACCGTTTGAAAACAATCACTTGCGAGAAAAGCGCTGAACTGACTGCCACATTATCGGAAATTTCAGTCGCCGAACGTCGAATCTTCCGTCTGTACCTGTCAAAGAGCCACGCGTTGAAGTGGGGGCGGCACAAATCCAGCGCAAGGCCTTTCTGAGGAATTAATTCTCAAGACCGAGGTCGAAGGCCGGACGGATTCAGCGACATCTTTTCGTCGTCCTCGGGACAAACCCGAGGATGACGGATCAGATAATTATTCATTTTATCAAATACTTAGCGGCGATCTGACCGGGCGTCATCGAGTGTGGAGCTCAAGTCGGCGGCCGTCGATGATGGGACCATTTCCAGACGCGATAGATCACGATCGGCAGGAATCCGCAGACGATGCCGGCGGCCAGCACGGTCCAGAAACTGCCGTCAAGCCACAGCCGACCGGCCAGGCCACCGGCCAGGGCGGCCAGGACCGGGCAGAGAAACGGCAGCCAGGAGGGTGGCTTCCTCGCCATCCTCAGGCGTCGACCACGATGACGCCGCGGCGGATCTGGTCCAGCTCGATCGAATCGAACAGGGCCTGGAAATTGCCGTTGCCGAAGCCCTCGTTGCCCTTTCGCTGGATGATCTCGAAGAAGATGGGGCCGAAGGTGTCGGTGGTGAAGATCTGCAGCAGCAGGCCCTCTTCGTCCGAACCGTCGATTAGGATGCGGTTCTTTCGCATTCGCTCCAGGTCATGGCCGTGGTTGGGCAGGCGTTTGTCGATCAGTTCGAAATAGGTCTCGATCGTGTCCTGGAACTCGACGCCGCGCTCGCGCATCCTTTCGACCGTCTCGAAGATGTCGTCGGTGGCCAGGGCGATGTGCTGGATACCCTCGCCATTGTAGCGCTTCAGATATTCCTCGATCTGGGAGGTGTCGTCCTGGCTTTCGTTCAGGGGGATGCGGATGGCGCCGTCAGGGGCGATCATGGCCTGGCTGAACAGGCCGGTCGCCTTGCCCTTGATGTCGAAATATTTCTGTTCCTCGAAGGCGAAGACGTCGCCGTAGAATCCTGACCAGGTGCGCATCTGGCCGCGCCGGACATTGTGGGTCAGGTGATCCAGCAGGTGCAGGCCGACAGAGTTGCGGCGTTCATTCTCTTCCCAGCCCTCGACCTCGTCCCAGGCATCGTACAGCGAGCCGGTCTCGCCATAGGCGTCGATCAGATAAAGCAGCGAGCCGCCGATGCCGCGAAGCACGTAGGCACCGTCGCCCAGGGCCCCGCCTTCGCCGGATCCGGCCGGGGTCGCGCCACGTGCCAGGGCCGCCTCATAGGCCCCCTTCGCATCGGTCACACGGAAGGCCATGCCATTGGCCGAAGGGCCGTGGTCGGTCGCGAAGCCGGCCGCCTGGCCCGACGGCGCGGTATGGACCAGGAAGGTGATGTCCCCCTGTTTCATCCGCACCACCCGGGTCACGGGATGGATATGGGTCTGGACGAATCCCATGATCTCCAGCCGGTCGATCATGGATTGAGGGTCGGGTCCGGTGAATTCCACGAACTCGAAACCGTCCACGCCGAGCGGGTTCGGAACGGCCGGCGTCGGGGTCGGGCGGGGGGTGGCATCAGGCGTCATGGGGCGTCTTCTCCACAGGTTCGGGGGCGGACGTTTCGCCGCTTCTGGGCCGAACCTAGTGGGTCGAGGCGGTCGAGCCAAGGCAGTGTCGCGACGCGAGGCTGGACCGGCAGGGTCGGCCGTTGCTATGGCCATCCTGCCCACCCAGGAATCCCGATGCTTCGCAAACTCTATGACTGGGTCTTCGAACAGGCGCGAAAGCCCTATGCGGAAAAGGCGCTGGCCGTCGTCTCGTTCGCAGAGGCGTCCTTTTTCCCGATTCCGCCCGACGTCATGCTGGCCCCGATGATCCTGTCTCGGCCGGAGCGGGCCTATCGCTATGCTCTGGTCTGTTCTGTCGCCTCGGTCCTGGGCGGGATCCTGGGCTATGCGATCGGGTTCTTCCTGACGGACCTGGGTCAGGGGCTGATGCGGATGCTGGGTCATGCCGATGGGCTGGTCGAGTTCCAGCACTGGTACGACCGGTTCGGCGTGTGGGTCATCCTGGTCAAGGGCTTTACCCCCATTCCCTACAAGCTGGTCACTGTCGCTTCGGGCCTGGCCCATTTCAACTTCGCCATGTTCATGGTCGCCTCGGTGGTGACCCGTTCGGGCCGGTTCTTCCTCGAGGCCTTCGTGCTCAAGACCTGGGGGCCAGCCATGCTGGTGGTCGTGGAAAAGCGGCTGGCGCTGTTTGCCGGCCTGGCCCTTGCGCTGCTCGTCGGCGGTTTCTTCGCGCTCAAGCTCCTCGAACACTGAAACTGAGGGCAGGCACAGGCTTGGTGCAATCGGCGCGCCGGGGTAGGACTGTCGTCTGATGATCGAGATCTATCGCCTCCTGACCCGCTGGTGGACCGCGTTCGCCCTGGCCATATCGCTTGCGATGCTGGGGGCCGCCCATGCGTCCGAGCGACTGTGGGACCTGTCGCCGTGCAACCTGTGCCTCAAGCAGCGCGAGGTGTTCTGGGGGGCCGTCACCATCGCCCTGATCGCCACCCTGTGGGCCGTGGTCAGTCGGGCCAGCCGGGGTACACCGCGCATCGCCGCCTTCCTGCTGTTCGTCGTTTTCCTGACCGGGGCGATCACGGCGGGCTTCCATGCCGGGGGCGAGCTGAAATGGTGGAGCCTGCCCGCGACCTGCATGGCTGCCGGGCCCGTCGACCTGGAAAGCCTGACCGCCCTGGCTCTCGGCAGCGGGCCCACGACCCGGGTCGCCATGTGCGACGCGGTGACATGGAGCTTCCTGGGGGTGTCCATGGCAGGATGGAATGCGTTGATCTCGGCCGGATTGGCGATCTTCAGCCTGCTGGCCGCCAAACGCCCCAAGGACGCCCGTGCCCCCTCGACCCACTGAAGGCCTGAACCGTCGCCTGCCCCTGCCCCGGCCGGGGCGAGGATCGACACAGGCACGTACGGCCGAGATCCTGCGGGTCGATCATGCCGGAGAATATGGCGCGGTCCAGATCTATCGCGCCCAGGCCGCGGTGTTCCGCGCCGCAAACCGGCCGGAACTGGCCGCCGACATGGAACGGATGCAGGATCAGGAGGCGGTGCACCTGGCCCGGTTCGAGGCCCTGCTGACCCGGGACCGGATCCGTCCGACCCTGTTGCTGCCGGCCTGGCGACTGGCGGCCCAGGCGCTGGGTGTCGGTACCGCCCTGCTGGGCGAGAAGTCCGCCCATGCCTGCACCGAGGCCGTCGAGAGCGTGATCGCCGAACACTATGGCGACCAGATCGCCGAGGTTCAGGACCGTGATCCGGTCCTGGCTGCCGAACTGACCGCCTTTCGCGACGAGGAGATCGAGCATCACGATCACGCCGTCGAACAGGGTGCGCGTGAGGCTGTGGGCTATCGCCTGCTCGGAGCGGTGATCCGTACCGGCTGCAAGGCGGCGATCCGGATCAGCGAACGCATCTGAGCAACTGCAACATTTTTGTTGCAACCGCGAACAACTGAGGCATCATCAGGCTTTCCACACCCAACGGGACGCCACCCATGTTGATTACCGTGCTGACCCTGATCGCCGTCCTGCAGACGCAGTCGGTCAAGCCCCAGGATGCGATCCAGACCGTCTCTGTGCCGATTGGCTCGTCTGCGCCCGCCTCGACCGAAACCCCGACCCAGCCCGAGCCCGAAGCCGCGCAGGACGAGGAACCGGCCTACGAGTCCGAGCCCGAACTGCCGACCCGCCAGGTCTGCCGCTATGTGCAGGTGACCGGCCAGCGGTTTCCGGTCCGCACCTGCCGCACGGTCACCATCTATCCCGACGACGCGGCTTAGGGCCCGATCGCCATCACGTCCGGGGGTTGCATCATGTCGGCCGACGAGCATGATGAAACCTTCCAGAATATCCGTTTCAGGAGTGTCCCGTGCTTCTTTGCCTTGTCTCGCTGATCGCAGCCATCGCTTCCGGTCAGCAAACCCCGTCTGGCGGGACCCCGGACACCTTGCCTGTCGCACCCTTACCGGCTCAGGAGACCGCTCCGGCACCGGAAACGCCCGCCGCCCCACCGGCCGCTCCGCCGCGCATGATCTGTCGCAGTGAACAGGTTACCGGCACACGGTTCCCTATCCGGCGTTGCCGCCAGGCCGGGGACACAGAGGCCGAACGAGCCGAGAGCCAGGAAATGCTGCGCCGGATGCAGGGTGCCCGCACCCCGCCCGCAGGCTGACCGTCAGGTCGCCCCGCGGATATCGAACGCCAGGAGAAGGGTCTTCTCCAGCGGATTGTCGTTGTCGTCGCTGAGGATATAGAGCCGCGCCCCGGTCGCCGTGGCCTGGACCGCAATCCCCTCGAAATTGTCGACCGAGGCCGGGGCGCGCAGGGCGATCAGGACGGGGCCCAGGCGGCCGTCGGCCGACATCCGTCGCACGCGTGCTCGCATGTCCAGGGGCGGCTCGTAGCGGCGCTGGAGCACGAACCAGCCGCCTGCGGGATCCTGATCGGCGGCCGTGAACCGGTAGCCGTCGGTCACATCGGTCGGGGCATGGGGCAGATCTTCACAGACCGCCGAGCCGCATCGCCAGGCCCCGCCGCTCTCGCCCAAAACCAGCCAGTTACCGTCAGGGGCCAGAGACAGGCCTTCCATGCCCTCGTTGTCGCCGAAGTCGGCGTCCGGGTGGCGCAGAGGCATGGGCAGGTCCAGGCCGCGGGGCCCATACGACCAGATCCTGTGATCGCGCTCGAAGCTGACCGCGACGCCGCCGGGCAGGAGGGCGAGGCCTTCGGCATCGGCGCGGGCCTTGGGCTGCAACACCGCGCCGTCCTGGCCGACCAGACGCCGCACCCTGGCATCGCCCGCACCGGTCAGGCGGCCGTTGCTGTCCAGCCGGATCCTGAACCGCACCAGGGTGCCGAAATCGCTGACCGTCCAGGCCTGGTCGCCGTCCAGCTTCAGGTCAGAGAGCCCGTGAAGATTGGCCCCGTGCAGCGAAAGTCCACCGGCATAGTGGACGCCCGGGGCCAGATCGGCCCCCGCTATGCCTAGGGGGACCTGGCGCGCCTCGATACCGATCGGATGACCGGCCTCGGTGATCCCAAGCGGCCGGGTTGTCGTGATCCCCGCGCAGGCTGCCGCCAGCATGAGGCCCAGGGCGGACAGGGCCCGTATCACGATCTTCACGCCGCTCGACGCCGGGGCGATCGCTCCGAACGCGACATCGCCTTGGGTTCGACCTCGAACAGCTCAGCCAGCTTCTCGACCATGACGCCGCCCAGTTGCTCGACATCGACGATGGTCACGGCGCGGCGATACCAGCGGGTCACGTCGTGGCCGATCCCGATGGCGATGAGTTCGACGGGAGAGCGGGTCTCGATTTCCTCGATCACCTGGCGAAGGTGCTTGTCCAGATACAGGGCGGCGTTGGCCGACTGGGTGGAATCGTCGACCGGCGATCCATCGGAGATGACCATCAGGATCTGCCGGGCCTCCGGCCGCGCCTTCAGCCGCTCGTGGGCCCAGGTCAGGGCCTCGCCGTCGATGTTTTCCTTGAGCAGCCCCTCGCGCATCATGAGGCCCAGGTTCTTCTTGGCCCGTCGCCACGGGGCGTCGGCGGACTTGTAGATGATGTGGCGCAGGTCGTTCAGGCGACCCGGCATGGCGGGCTTTCCGGCCGTGATCCAGGCCTCGCGCGCCTGCCCGCCCTTCCAGGCCCGTGTGGTGAAGCCCAGGATCTCGACCTTGACCCCGCATCTTTCCAGGGTCCGCGCCAGGATGTCGGCACAGACCGCCGCGACCATGATCGGTCGCCCGCGCATCGAACCGGAGTTGTCGAGAAGCAGGGTCACGACCGTGTCGCGGAACGGACTCTCGCTCTCGGCCTTGAAACTCAGAGGGGCGGTCGGGTCGGTGATGATCCGGGTCAGGCGCGCCGTGTCCAGCATCCCCTCCTCCAGATCGAAGGTCCAGGTGCGGTTCTGCTGGGCCATCAGCCGGCGTTGCAGCTTGTTGGCCAGGCGAGACACGATCGAGGACAGGGCCGTCAGCTGATTGTCCAGCAAGGCCCGAAGCCGCTCAAGCTCGTTCGGATCGCACAGGTCCGCAGCGTCTATGGTCTCGTCGAACTTCGTGGTGAACACGCGATAGGCATCGACCGCCCGGCCGTCGTCGGCGGTCTGTTGCCGGTTGGGCAGGTCGCCCTCGGACATCTCTGGCCCGTCGTCGGACGTGTCTCCGTCCATTTCGGCCGGTGCGCCGTCGGGGCGGCTGTCGCGTTCCTCTTCGGAAGTCTGATCCTCCGAGGAGCCGTCCATCGACTGGCCACCCTCGCCGCCGCCCTCATCCTCTTCCTCCTGATCGTCGGAGGAATCCGGGTCCTGAGGGTCGGGTTCGTCCTCGCCCTCATCCTCGGACTTCTCGTCGCCGCGCCCGTCGCCAGGGTCGAGATCGAGGGCGCGCAGCACCTCCTTCAGCGCCCGACCGAAGGCGGCCTGGTCGCCGGCGATCGCGGCCAGGGTGTCGATCTTGTCGCCTGCCTTGGCCTCCAGCTCGGCGCGGACCTTGTCGAGCATGGCACCGGCGCCATCGGGGCTGCGTTGTCCGGTCAGCCGTTCGCGCACCAGCAGGGCGACGGCCTCGGCCACGGGCACGCGGTCGGCCTCGGCTCTCAACGCGCCCATCCGGTCCAGCCGGGTCAGCAGCGCCGCATTCATGTTGGCCCGCACGCCGGCCAGGGCGGTCGAACCGACCGCCTCGATCCGGGCCTGTTCCACGGCTTCGAACACCTCGGCCGCACGGCTGTCGACCGGGCGCAGTTTCGCGTGGACGCTGGCGTCGTGATTGGCCAGGCGTAGCGCCAGCCGATCGGCCTGTCCGCGCAGGGTGGTGCTTTCGGGCCCCGAGGGATCGCGCGACGGATGGGGCAGGGTCAGGACGCCGCCGACCAGCTTTGGCCCGTCCGATCCGAAATTGACTTCCAGCTCGGACTTTTCGGCCAGGGCCCGCGCTGCATGGGCCAGGGCGCGTTTGAAGATTTCGGCCGGGGTTTCGGGAGCGGACATGGCCCACAGTTAGCAGGCAACCGGGGGGAGGGACCAGAGAATAGGGCTTTGGGCTTGGGGCTTAGGGAGGTGTTGCGTTAGGCTGGCCAGCCATCGCCATCCTGTATCTGCGCGATCCAGATTGCTGATACCCCAAGCCCCAAGCCCCAAGCCCCAAGGCCGGAACCTTCCATGACCACCTTCGACTGGGCGGCGCTGGCGCTCTTCTTCCTGTGCTGGCTCGGCTATGATCCCCTGCTCAAGGTCATTGCCCACCGCAGCGGCGCGTTGAACGAGGACATGCTGACCATCCGCCACGCGTGGATGTCGGCCATGACCCGGCGCGAGGTCCGGCTGCTGGATAGCCAGCTGCTGGGCCATTCGATCAATTCGGGGTCCTTTTTCGCCTCGTCCAACCTGCTGCTGATCGCCGCGGTCGGTGGCATATTGTTCGGCGGTGAAAGCGCGCTGAAGAGTTTTGCCTCGGTCGGAGCCGAGGCCGTGCCGATACCGCTGCTGGAGGCCAAGCTGGCGCTGGTGCTCGCCTGTCTGTCGCGCGGCCTGCTGGATTTCATCTGGTCGATCCGCCAGATGAACTACACCCTGGCCCTGATGGGGGCCGCGCCCGAAATTAATGGCGAGGCCGCCCATGCTGCGTTCGGCGAGGCGACGGCCCAGGTTCTGAACCCCGCCCTGGCCGCCTTCAGCCAGGGCGTGCGCGGCTATTATTTCGCCCTGGCAGCGGCGGCCTGGCTGTTCGGTCCGCTCTGGCTGGCCGTGGGTGTCGTTTCGGCCTTTGCGCTGCTGGTCTGGCGACAGTCGGGATCGCCGGCTGCGCGGGCCATCCGCACCGCCAGACGCCTGCTGGACACAAACGCGCTTCGCTGAGCGATTCATTTCGCAAGTGCAGCATCACGCGTTTCGTGATCCGGGGTGAAATCATGTTCACCGGGGCGTCAAAAGGCCGCAATCGCGCCACCAGCAAAGGTAACACGCCGTGATCGGGTTCGATCATTCAGGGCTTGACGCATTGTGCATCGCAACCTAGGTTGATCTTCGACGCCTCCGGGCGTCTTGCCCTTCCTGGGCGTTTCCTCCCTATAGACTTCATGCCGCACCTCAGGGTGCGGCTTTTTTTTGGTCTGTCGATCCGATGTCGTTTTGATCGAGGTCAAGGCGAGCGGGGGCCGCGACGGGCAATCTATGTCCAGACGCCGCCCCTCGGCGTCTGCGGAAACCTCCCCGCAACCTCGTCAGGCCGGCCCCGAGGGGTCGGCTTTTTTTTCGAACCGTCACGGACCGCCGGGCGGCGTCCATTCCGCAGCCAATGCCGCAATGACCCGCTCGATCGTCCTTTGGCAGCGGTCGAACCCGGCCCCGGGGGTCAGCGTCGCCTCATCCAGATAGAGGGCGCGGTTCAGTTCGATCTGGATCGACTGAAAGCCGTCGGCAGGTCGGCCCCAGATCTGGGTCGAATACCCCCCGGCATAGGGCTGGTTCAGCCCGACCCGCCAACCCAGGTCCTCGAACAGGGCGCGCAGCCGCCGGGTCAGCCGCGCCTCGCACGAGGCTCCATGCCGGTCGCCCAGAACGACATCCAGGCCCGGCCGCGACCGTCCTGACCCGCCCGCTGCCCGGGATGGCATGGAGTGCCAGTCGATCAGCACGGCGGTTCCGTATCGAAGCCTGGCCTCGTTCATCAGTCCGGCCAGGGCGACGTGATAGGGAGTATGAACGCGCTCAAGCCGCCCGACGGCCTCCTTGCGGGTCATGCGGTGATCGTAGAGGGCCCGGCCATCGCCCGAGTGGCGGGGGATCACGCCGAAGCCTGCGGCGGTCTTGGCCGACACGGTGCCTGTGCCGGGCAGGTCGGCAATCAGGTCGGGGTCCAGTTCCGACGGATCGCGGTTCAGATCGACGTAGGCCCGGCTTATCCGCCCCAGGATCAGGGGGATCCCGCGGGCCGCACCGGACGCGATCAGCCGATCAACGCCGACATCTTCGGCGCTGCGCAGGCTGACGTCGGACAAGTCGGGACTGGTCTTCAGATCCGCAGGCCGCTCCATGCCCGAATGGGGTGAGGCAAAAACAAGGGGGCCGACCGCGCCGTGCGGACGGATCAGGTCAAAGGCGACCATTCCAGAGGAGTCGCGTGCGGGCGCGGGCGGCGTCATCTTCTGGCCATAGCGCGTTTGCGGGTTTGCTCCACAGGCCGTCGCGCCGTCACACGGCAATTTTCATGGCCGGTTTACCGTTCGGGTCATAGGTTGTCCGTGTGAGGACCGTGTCAGGGTCCGTGGGGATCGAGACGCATGGCGCGAATTCTGCTGGCCGAAGATGACGCATCGTTGCGCGGCTTTCTGACGCGGGCGCTGGAACGCGCCGGCCATCAGGTCGTCGATTGCGAGAATGGCGATGATGCGATCGACGCCCTGGAGCATGGCCCCTATGACCTGCTTCTGACCGACATCGTCATGCCTGGTGCCGATGGAATCGAGGTGGCCCGCGTCGCTGCCGCCCGGATGCCGGGCCTGCGTATCATGTTCATCACGGGCTTTGCCGCCGTGGCCCTGTCGGCCGCCCAGGCCAGTCCCCAGGCCAAGGTCCTGTCCAAGCCCGTCCATCTGCGCGATCTGGTGAACGAGGTGGAGCGGATGATCGCGGCGTAAGACACCGATCCGCTCTATCTTTCAGAAAAAACAAGGCCTATCGCGTTCGCAAGCTTAGGCTAAGTCAAATTCTGACTGACGCCATGTAAAGCGATCCGTTAGGAGCCGTTATGGCTCAGGTTGACGACCGCAACACGATTCTCGAAAACTTGGATTTGGATGACCGCCGCTTAATAATCGCGGCTATGTCGGATTTTGACTTCGAATCCGGCTATGTCTTTTGTGAGCCAGGCGAAGAAATCAGGTATATTTCCTTTGTCGACGCGGGCCTGGTTTCGGCGGTCGCCATCATGACGAATGGGGAAACGGTCGAAGCCTATATGGTCGGCCGTGAGGGGTTTGTCGGGGTGACGGGCTGGCTGGTGCCGTTTCGTTCGTCCGTCCGGTGCATCGGACAGGTCGCCGGTTCGGCCCGACGCATCGAGGCTCGGCGCCTTCGCGAGATCGCCGGCGAGCGTGCCGGCGTCAGGCTGGCCCTGGGGAACTATGCTGCCTCCCTCCAGGTCGAGCTGGAACAGTCGGCCGCCTGCAATGCCATTCACAAGGCCGAGCAACGCCTGGCCAAATGGCTTTTGCGCGCCCACGACCGGACCAGCAGCGACACCCTGTTCATGACCCAGGAGTTCCTGGGCAATATGCTGGGCACACAGCGAACGACGGTGACGGAATCGGCGCAATCGCTCGCTGCGCTCGGCGCGATTTCCTACTCGCGGGGCCGGGTGTTGATCCGCGATCGCGGAGTGCTCGAGAAGGTCGTCTGCGAATGCTACGCGGCGGCCAAGGCCGTGTCCGACCATCCCCGCACCTGACCCCGCAAGAGGTCAGGCCGCGACCAAGGTGTCCGCTGCCGGGCCTTCCGCGAACTGACCGCCCTTGCGATAGCGCCACAGATAGGTGGGGGCGATGGCTTCAAGGCCCGTGGCCGCGATGCCCAGGGCGGACAGGCCTTCCGCACCGGGGGCCACGACATTGTCGGTCTCCAGCATCAGTACCTGATCCTGGGTCAGGACCGGGGCGATGCCGACCAGGGTGGTCATCTGGGCGAAGCCGCCGATGATCCGGGCCGCGAAGAAGGGCAGGGGGGCCAGAAGCCGTTCGCGGCCGGTCTCGCGCAGGATATATTGCAGGATGTCCCGGAACGACCACACCGCCGGTCCGCCCAGTTCGAAGGTGCGCCCCTGCGTATCGTCTCGCGTCACGGCGCGGGCGATGGCCTCGGCGACATCGGCGACATAGACGGGCTGGAAACGGGTCTTGCCGCCACCGATCAGGGGCAGGGCCGGGGCGTTCATGGCCATGGCCCCGAACTGGTTCAGGAAATTGTCGCCAGCGCCGAACACGATCGACGGCCTGAGGATCACCGCGCCGGGCACCAGGCCTCTCACGGCCAGCTCCGCCTCGGCCTTGGTCCGGGCATAGCCGGAGGGAGAGTTCACGTCGGCCCCGATGGCCGACACCTGGACCAGTTTCGTGATGCCCTGGGCGGCGCAGGCCTGGGCCACATGGCGCGAGGCCTCGACGTGCATGAGTTCGAAGGTCCGGCGGCCCGATTCGTACAGGATGCCGATCAGGTTGACGGCGGCGGAGGCCCCTTTCAGGGCGGCCGCGACATCGGCGGGTTTCGTCGCGTCGCATCTTACGGGCTGGATCTGACCCACATCGCCCAGCACCCGAAGGTCGCCCGCCAGACCGGGCTTTCGCACCGCCACCCGCACACGCCAGCCGGCCCGGGCCAGGGCCCGCACCGCCTGGGCTCCGACAAAGCCGGAACCGCCGAAGACCGTAACCAGACCGGGACCGGGGAGGGCCATGGGATGCTCCATCGAACGAGACGTCGGCAGTGCGAAAAGGCCGACGTTGCCGGGATTAGACGATGCGCCGCGCCCTCGCAACGCGGCCATGTCATGCTTCCTTCAAAACCCCTGTTGACCGACCGCATTCACTCCCTTAAGGGTCCGCGCCTTCCGGTCGAACCGCTCATCGCAAGCAGTTCAGTCGGGGCCCAGGTGGCGGAATTGGTAGACGCGCTGGCTTCAGGTGCCAGTGATCGAAAGGTCGTGAAGGTTCGAGTCCTTTCCTGGGCACCAATCATGAAACGGCGTCGCGCTTCGGTGCGACGCCGTTTTGCGTTTCACGGCCTGTGCTTGAGCCGGGCTGCGGGATCCGGTCGCCTCTCGCGTCCTGGCCGTCACTGGTCTAGAGGCAGGACATGACGGTTTATTTCCACGAAGGCGACCTGCCTGACGACCTCGACCTCGGCCCCTCGGTGGCGGTCGATTCCGAAACCATGGGCCTGCGCTATCATCGCGACCCGCTGTGTGTGGTCCAGCTGTCGGCCGGGGACGGCGATGCCCATGTCGTGCGGATGCACCGGCCGGCCTATGACTGTCCGAACCTCAAGGCCCTGATGGCCGATCGGGAGGTGCTCAAGATCTTCCACTTCGGACGCTTCGACATCGCCATGATGCAGCTGTACCTCGGGGTCGAGACCGGGCCTGTGTACTGTACCAAGATCGCTTCCAAGCTGGCCCGCACCTATACCGACCGGCATGGGCTCAAGGATGTGACCCGCGAACTGGCGGGCGTCGATCTGTCCAAGGCCCAGCAGTCGTCGGACTGGGGCGCCGATGTCCTGACCCAGGCCCAGCTCGACTATGCCGCCTCGGACGTCCTGTATCTTCATGCCGTCAAGGCCAGGCTGGACATGATGCTGGCGCGCGAGGGCCGTACCGAACTGGCCCAGGCCTGTTTCGACTTCCTGCCGACCCGCTCCCGCCTCGATCTCGAAGGCTGGGAAGAGATGGACATCTTCGCGCACCTGTAATGACAGCCGTTCCGCCCGATCCCGCAGAGGCCCGCCGCATTGCCGACGAAGCCCGCCTGGCCGAGGCGGCGGCGAAGTGGCGTACCCGGTCGAAACGGGTCCAGCTTTACCGGCGACTGCTGCCGATCCTGATCCTGGTGCTGGCGGGCGGGGCCCTGACCTGGACGGTATTCCGTACGGTGATGTCGGGCGTCGAGCGCGAGGCCGCCCAGAGCCGCGAGGTCCGTCTGGAAAACCCCATGTTCCATGGCCAGGACGCAGCGGGCAGATCCTTCATGATCGGGGCGCAAGGGGCCGTTCGTGATCCGGCGACCGGCCATTTCCGCCTGAACGGCCCGGCGCTCCGGCTCAACCTGGGCGGCCGCAAGGTGACCCAGATGACGGCCGATGCCGGCATCTATGACGAGGCGAAACGGACCGTCATCATCGGCCCCAACGTCAGGATTTCCGATGGCGGCACCGGCTTTACCCTGACGACGCCCGAGGCCGTGGTGGATACGGCGACGGGGATCATCACGGGGTCGAAAGGCATCCAGGGCCAGGGCCCTCTTGGAACCATCTCGGCTTCGTCCTATGCCATCTATGATCAGGGCGAGCGGATCACCTTCGCGGGCTCTGGCGACAACAAGATTCGCGGCGTGTTCAACACCACGCGCTCCGGTGGATGAGGCTCCTATGAACCGAACCCTTATCGCAGGCCTGCTGGCTGTGGCGACGGCGGCCCTGATCGGAGGGGCGGCGGTCGGCCAGTCACGTCCGGCACCCAGCGACCAGCCGATCATGATCGGTGCTGACGCAGGCGAGCGCACCAACACCAGCTTTTCCCTGCGCGGGCGGGCCGAGGTCACACAGGGCGGAAATCGCCTGAGGGCCGACGCCATCGAGGGGGCCAGCTCCGGCAGCGGAGAAATCAGCTCCGTGACCGCTTCCGGCAACGTCTACTACGTCACTCCGACCGAATCGATTCGAGGTGATCGCGCCGTCTACACTATCTCCGACGCCACCATCGTGGTGACCGGCGACGTGATCCTGACCCAGGGCAAGAACGTCCTGACCGGCGGACGGCTGACCTACAATGTCGATACCGGCGCGGCGAACATGGCTGGCGGCGCCAACAGCCGCATCCAGGGCGTCTTCTATCCGCAGGGGGCGAACTAGGCCCCGGCCCGGTTCCGACAGACCTGTGGCCCGCAAGGAACTCTCCGCCCTCAACGTCAACGATCCCGCCGTCGCGCCTGCGCCGGTCGCGCCGACGCGCGGCCTGCAGGTGCGCCACATCGCCCGCGCCTTTGGCGCGCGTCAGGTCGTGCGCGACGTGTCGCTGACGGTGCAGCGGGGCGAGGTCGCCGGCCTTTTGGGGCCCAATGGCGCGGGCAAGACCACCTGTTTCTACATGATCACCGGCCTGATCCCGGCGGACTCAGGCTCGATCTGGCTGGACGGCGAGGACATCACGGCCCAGCCCATGTACCAGCGCGCCCGGATGGGCCTGGGCTATCTGGCGCAGGAGGCCTCGATCTTTCGCGGCATGACGGTCGAGCAGAACGTCAAGGCCGTGGTCGAGCTTCGCGAGACGGGCAAGGGGATCGACGTCGAGACGACCCGCCTGCTGGAAGAGCTGCATATCGACCACCTGCGCCATGCGCCGGCGTCCGGCCTGTCGGGCGGGGAGCGCCGTCGGGTCGAGATCGCGCGGTCGCTGGCGGGACGGCCGTCCTTCATGCTTCTGGACGAACCCTTCGCCGGCATCGACCCGCTCGCCATCGCCGACATCCGCCAGGTGATCCGCTATCTGGCAGGCGAGGGGATCGGCGTCCTGATCACCGACCACAATGTCCGCGAGACCCTCGACATCATCGACCGCGCCTCGATCATGTCCGGCGGGGCTGTCCTGTTCGAAGGCACCGCCGACGAGATCGTGCATGATCCGGAAGTGCGGCGGGTGTACCTGGGCGATCTTTACGGCTGAGGCGGACCGGACGCGGTCAGCGGAACCAGAAGCCGTCCGCATCCGTGGTTTCGAAACCGGAATAGGACCGCAGGCGTCCGTTTTCGAAACGGGCGCTGGACGTCTGATAGATCACATCGCCCTCCCGGTTGCGTTCGCCCCGACTGACCACGAGGCTCTGGTTGTCGCCAACGGCCCCGCATAGGATCTGGAAGCGATAGACGGTCGAACCGGCGGAGAGGTCCTCGATCAGCCGCGCGGCCGCCTCGCCGCCGATGGAGCGGCCATCAATCCTGACTTCGGCCATGCGACCGAGCGGACGCCGGGGGCCATATCCCGAGATCGTCAACCTGCGGCGACCGCAGCGCGCCTCCACCGTCTGGGTCCAGGGATCGGCGGCTCTTGGCTCCCGTATGCTGATGATGATCTCGTCGCGAGCGTTGGCCTGCGTGGCGGAGGACTGGACGAGAAGGAGGGCGGCGAGGATGGCGATCATGGCTCATCCTGTCAGTCGCCTGTGACAGGCTCAACCGAGGCGCGCGGGGCCTGTCCGATTTTTCACTGGCGATCCGGCGGCGAACGGCGCTTGATCCTTGGGTCGCATACAGGATGCCGCGCCATGACCGCCCGCCCGCCCAAGAAGTCCGAGACCCTCGAGGTCCGACTGCCTTTCGAAACCAAGACTGCCTTCATGGCGCGATGCCAGGCCGAGGGCCGAACCGCGTCGGACGCCGTGCGCGGCTTTATCGAGGGGGAACTTTCGCCTGTCCGCCGGACGCGGATGCGCGGCTGGCACGCCCTGGCCGCCGCCGTCGCCGGCCTGATCCTCGGCGCTGTCGCCGCCCCCTCGCTGGCCCAGACCGCGATAGCCCATCCGTCTTTCGAGGTGCTGGATGCGAACCATGACGGGGTCCTGAGCCCGGCCGAATACGCCGCTCGCTAACCCTGAGTCGCTTCCCCTGCCGGTTTCTTGACCAGGCAAGCCGGAACGCGGTTGACAAATCAGGAAAATTATCCTACCTGCCGCTTGCGATGGTTCGCTGCTGCCACCACATCCGATGAAGCGTCTTTGAAAAGTTCAGGCTGGAAGTGTCGTCGCGTCCACGACCACAATCTCCCGGAAAATGGCGGTGCGTTTCGCGCAGGCCGATTAAGTCACTGAATTTGTTCAACTGCATATGGCGGTTTGGCGGTTTGGCGGTCTGTTTTCGACGCCACCGCCGCCAATCGGGCTCTCGCTATGCAGGTCACACGTCAACGGGAAGGCGATCGAACGCGCAACCATTACCGAACAGACCGCAGGAACCGCCCCGGCTGCAAGGCCAGCCAGGTCCAGGGTTTCCACAGGGCTGCGCCCGGTTTCCATGATGCCACGACCATCTCGGCCTTACCCACGATGTTCTCGGCCGGCAGCAATCCGACCCCCAGTTCGCGCGGCCAGCGGCTGTCGAGAGAGTTGTCCCGGTTGTCGCCCATCATGAAATAGTGGCCGGCGGGAACGACGTAGGTGCCGGTATCGTCGCCGGCCTGACCCGAGCCGCCATCATAGGTGACCCAGGTCCGGCCGTCCGGCTGGGCCTCCCGGATCTGCAGGACCTCGCGCAGGGGGGCGTCGTGATCGCGGGCCAGGCCCTCTGCGCGCTGGGGCAGGGGACGACCGTTGATGAAGACCAGGCCGCCCAGAACCTGGATCCGGTCGCCGGGCAGGCCGATGACCCGCTTGACCCAGGTCTGTTGCGGATCGCGCGGCAGGCGGAACACCACGACGTCGCCCCGCGCCGGATCACGACCGAACAGCCGCCCCGCCCCGACCGGCGGATGAAAGGGCAGGGACGCGCGGCTCCATCCGTAGGCGAACTTTCGCACCACGATATAATCGCCTGTGACCAGCCCCGGCTCCATCGAGGACGAGGGGATGGTGAAGGGTTGAAACAGCACGGTCTGGAGGGCGGTGGCCAGCAGCAAGGCCAGGACCAGGGTGCGACCCAACTCCAGACTCTCTCGCCACCAGGACGAGGGCGACGGTGCGGGGCGGGGCAGGTCGGGGTGTGATGGGTGATCGGTCATGTCGGCGACAACAGTCGAGATCGCCCGATCCTGCCATCGAATGTCTGTCCGGACAGGCAGGAAACCGTGTCCGGACAGGGTTGAACAGGCGTGGATCCGGCCTCAGGTCCGCCGTCCGAATGGCCGGGCGGGCGCTATGCCGGGGTCCCATGCGGGGGTGCCGCCCCAGTCGACAGGACGGGGCGCGGCGGGTGCTGGGCTCTGGGGCACCGGGCCCGGCCCGAAGTCGAAAACCGGCTTGTAGGGGCCTTCGGCGGCGCGGGCCTCGCGCTTGGCCTGGGCGAACAATTCTTCCAGCCGGTCGTCGTCATAGGGGCTGGGCTGGTCTTCGGCCGTGGCGGTTGGATCGCGGGGGTCGACACCGAACCGGTTGGGCCCGCGCGTGCCCGGCATCAGGGTCATCACGAAAAGAACCATGCTGCAGATCGAGGCCACAATCGCTATGGCCCCCAGGCTGCCCATCTGCGTCAGGGCGGTCTGCGTCAGGGCCTCGCTGCCCCCAAGGCCAAGGGTCGGGGCCTGGGTCGCCAGCGATCCCATGGTGCGGAAACTGACGAAACTGCTCGCCATATTGGGCACAAGCAGAACCATCCAGATCGCCGAACGACCGCTGTCGTGCAGGCGCCGCGCCAGGACGGCATAGTTGGGAAGGCCCAGCGCCAGGATCAGGACGACGATCACCGCCAGCCAGCCCAGCAGCCCCATCAGGCCCGCGCCCATGTCATGATTGCCAAGCGAGGCGGCGGCCATCACCAGACAGCCCAGATACACCAGGCCCTGGGACAGGATGAACAGCCAGTATTCGCCGCGCGTCGCCCGCCCCGTGAAGTCGGCATAGCGGATCAGGGGTCGCAGAAGCAGCATCGGACGGGCTCGGGTCGGCTCGAGGGATATCCTGACCATACAACTGCGCCGTGAACATCGGGTGTGGGATCGGGGTTAATATCCTTTCAAGGCGACACACCCCGTCGCGCCCACTCGCCACCCGTGCTTCAACCCCCTATCTATTCGTCCATGACCATCGCCGTATCCCCGCCCCCCATCCTCGAGACCGCCGGCGTCGAACCGACCGAGGCCCTGTCGATCCTGCAAGGAGCCTTGCAGGGGGCCGACGACGGCGAATTGTTCCTGGAGCGGTCTGAGTCCGAATCGCTGGTGTTCGACGATGGCCGTCTGAAATCGGCCGCCTATGATGCGACCGAAGGGTTTGGCCTGCGTGTCGTGGCCGGAGAGACCGCCGGATACGCCCATGCCAACGAGATTTCAGCCGCTGCGATGCGACGTGCCGCAGACAGCGCCGCCCTGGCCAAGGCCGGCCACGCCGGGGTCTCGGCCGAGGGACCGCGCGCCACAAACCAGAAACTCTATGACGAGGTCGATCCGCTGGCCTCACCGGCCTTTTCGGACAAGATCGCCCTGTTGTCCGAAATCGATGCCTGGGCCCGTGCGCGTGACCCCCGAGTCGTCCAGGTGTCGGCCTCCATCGTCGGCGAGCGACGTGCCATCGAGATCCTGAGGGCCGACGGCCTGACGGTGCGCGATATCCGGCCCCTGGTCCGGCTGAACGTCTCGATCACGGTCGAGCGTGAAGGTCGCCGCGAGAGTGCCTCGTCCGGCGCAGGCGGCCGCGCCGGATTCGAGACCTGGATCGCGCCCGACCGGTGGCAGGGACAGGTGGACGAGGCCCTGCGTCAGGCCCTGGTCAATCTGGATGCCGTCGATTGCCCGGCCGGCGAGATGGACGTGGTGCTCGGTGCCGGCTGGCCCGGCGTCCTGCTGCACGAGGCCATCGGCCATGGCTTCGAGGGCGACTTCCACAGGAAGGGCTCGTCGGTCTTTTCGGGCATGATGGGCAAACGGGTCGCCGCCCCGGGCGTCACCGTCGTGGACGATGGCTCGATCGCGGGGCGACGCGGATCCCTGTCGGTCGATGACGAGGGCACGCCCACGTCACGCACCGTCCTGATCGAGGACGGGATCATGGTCGGCTTGATGCACGACCGCCTCAGCGCCCGCCAGATGGGCCAGAATGCGGGCGGCAACGGTCGCCGTCAGTCCTTTGCCCATATGCCGATGCCGCGCATGACCAACACCTTCATGGAGGGCGGTCGGGACAAACAGGCCGACATGATCGCCTCGACGAAACGCGGTCTCTATGCTGCCAATTTCGGCGGCGGACAGGTGGACATCACCAACGGCAAGTTCGTTTTCCAGTGCACCGAGGCCTATCTGATCGAGGACGGCAGGATCACGGCGCCGGTGCGGGGTGCGACCCTGATCGGCGACGGGGCCACGGCCCTGACGAACATTTCCATGATCGGCGACGACTTCGCCTTCGATCCCGGTGTCGGGGTCTGCGGCAAGGCCGGACAGGGCGTGCCCGTCGGCATCGGCCAGCCTTCGATCAAGATCGGGGGCCTGACGGTCGGTGGGACGGCGGTCTGACCGCACACGGATCATCCAGGAACAACGATGTCCGACGAGGGTTGGGGTCGTACAGGGCGGTATTGACGGGTCCGCATCTTGGCGGCCCCCTAGACGGGCAGGACGATGACCCATCAGATCCTCGAGCATTTGAGCCGGTTCCGCGTCCGCTGGGCCGTTGCGGCCGGTGTCACTGTCGTGGCCATTGCCCTGACCGCCTTCGCGGTCGGTGGCGGAGGAGGCGACCGGCCGAATGCGGTCGAGGGGCCGCGACTGAGTATCGCTGTCGTGGCTCCGCCCGAACGGGACGTTCCGCCCGGGGAGGTGATGGATGTGGGCCGCCTCAACGACGGCTTCGATGGTCAGATGCCCGATAGGATGACCGTGAACAGGGACGATGTGGATCTGTATGCCGAACAGCCCGCCTATGTCGCGGACGATGACCGGGGTGACTATGGCGTCGACGAACGGCACGACGACCGTCAGCCTTATGAGGCCTCGCATCAGGTCGATGACCGGGATCGGCGTGACCCCATGTCCGGCCGCCCGATGTCCTTCGGCTTCGACCAGGCTCAGCCCGACTGGCGCGCCGAGCGTGAGGCCCGTCGTGCCGCATTGGATGCCCGCGAACGCGATCGGGCGGACCGCCGCGCGCGCCGCTACGACAGTTCGGGAGGATCGTCCCGGGACACGGACTTCTACTGAGTAAGCGCCGTCTGTGGCTCGGGCGACGCGGGGACCGCAAGCGGTTTCCAGTCCGGGCCGATGACATCCAGACCCTCGACCTCGAGCTGGTCCAGAACGCCGCCGGGCTCGGCCAGGATCCGCAAGGAGGCCACGCCCAGCGTCACCCCCGGTTCGGCGAGCGCTGCCTGCGTCGCCTCGGCCCACTGCGCACGCAGCAAGGGGGCGATCTCTGGGTCGCCTGAGGGCCAGCAGAGGTTCAAGGCCTTGTCGAGCGGCGTGGCCAGGGCCTCTGGCACGCGGAGTGATCGCCAGGCCTCCAGCCGTTCCAGGGCTCCCTCCGGTCCCGCCTCCGCGGCCGTGATCGCCGCCTCGATACAAGGCAGATAGATCTGCGGCGGTTGGGTAATCAGATTGTCAATCAGTTCGTCGCCGCGGACGATGCCGACCGGCTTGCCGGGAACGCCTGCCTCGCGGGCGGCACTGCGGACCGCGGCAACAACGCCACGCCCGCGCCGTTCGAACCCCGCCTTGTTCAAGAGGTCGAACCCCAGGAGCACAAAACTCTGGGTTCGCCAGTCCTGGTTGCGCTCATCGGCCATCAATGTGTCCAGCCGCGCCTGAAGTTCGGGGCTCAGATAGTCGGCCGTTGTGGTGCCGTTCGGCAGGCTGGAGATGGTCCGGATCCGCCAGAGCAGACGGAACAGGTCCGCTGCCGATGTCCGCCCCTCCTGCGGATACAGGATCCGCTGCGACCGGGCCGTCGCCGCCTCCAGCGCCTCTGCACGCCACGAGAAATCGCGTGGGACGCCGCCGATGGCCCCGATCAGGATGACCGTCGATCCGCCCTGCTCGACCTGCCAGATCGGCACTTCCGCCCGCCTGGCGGTAACCACGATGTCATCGACGGTGCTGACTTCAGGCTCGAGGTCCTGGGCCCAGGCCCCCGTTGCAAGAACGGAAGTGGCGCACAAAGCAACCATCAGACAGCGGAGCAGATATGTCTTCATGTTCAAATAGTGGCCAATGATTACGGACTGTACACATCACGGGCGGCAATGATGTCGCCGATTTAATGCACCTTTCTGTCTTGTAACTGGAGGCACCGGTCCTGTCCCGGCAAACGTCATCGCACAAAGAGGGGAACCCCAGGCGATGACCAAGACCATTCTTCTGGCCACGACGGCCATACTGTTCAGCGCCGGCTCAGCCTTCGCCGAACCCGAACCCGATCCGCAGGTGGCCCTGCGTCCCGTTCCGACGGGGCCGTCGGCCATCGACCCCCTCACCGACGCCGCACAGCAGGGCGTTCTGATCTTCACGCCCGAGTTCTTTGCCGAACAGCGGCCGAACACGGCCCTGGACATGGTCAGCCGCGTTCCCGGCTTTTCGGTCGAGGACGGGTCGGGCAGTCGAGGTTTCGAGGGCTCTGTCGGCAATATCCTGATCAACAACAGCCGTCCCGCATCCAAGAACGACACTGGCTCCAACGTCCTGTCGCGCACCACCGCTGCCCAGGTCGATCGCATTGAGCTGATCCGGGGTGGAGCGCCGGGCATCGACATGCAGGGCTATTCCGTCATCGCCAATGTGATCCTGAAGGTCCAGGACAGCCATCAGTCGATCTTTTCCTGGGATGGCGTCCTGTTCGACGGGGGGCGCGACATCTATGGCGCGCGCTATCAGTACACGGCTAAGGTCGGTGACCGAACCTGGGGCGTGACCCTGGCCGATGGCATGGGCATGAGCGATTCCAACGGCGAAGGCCGGGTCATCCGTCGCAATGCCGCAGGCAATGTCATCCGCGACGAAAGCTATTTCAACGACAGCTTCGGCGGCGGCAATGCGATCCGGGGAAACTATGCGGGCCCGTTCGCCGGCGGCAGGATCGACCTCACCGCCCGTCTGGGAATGGGTGACTATCACAGTATCCAGATCCAGGAATCGGCCAGCGCCCTGCGGGACAGCCGCTACGAGAACGACAACAGGGACGGCGAAGTGGGAGTGGTCTGGACTCGGCCGCTGGCACCACGCTGGACGCTGGAAACCCGGATGATCCATCAGTTCGAGACGTTCGACGAACTGTCGACCAGCAATGGCCGTATCGGCGGCGTCACCGATCCCGAACAGGCGTTTGCCGCCGACGGTACGTCCTCGGAATCAATCGTCAGGGCGCTGGTCCGCAATGAACGCTCGACGGCCCTGACCTTCGAGGCCGGGGCGGAGCTCGCCTACAACATGCTGGAAGTCGATCAGGCCTTTACGGTCGGCGGCACCGCCGTGCCCCTGCCCAGCGCCTCGGTCAAGGTCGAGGAGACCCGCGGCGAGGCCTTTGGCAAGGCGACCTGGCGTGTGCGGCCCAATCTGACCCTGGAAGGCGGGCTGAGGCTTGAAGGCTCGACCATCACCCAGTCTGGCGACGCCGATCAGGAAAAGAGCTTCTTCTTTGCCAAGCCGAGGTTCCTCGCCACATGGACGCCAATCGCCGCTAACCAGCTCCGTTTCCGTTTCGAGCGTGAACTGGGCCAGCTGGATTTCGGCGACTTCGCGGCCTCGGCCGAACTGTCGGACGGCAATGTGTTTGGCGGCAATGTGGATCTGGAGCCCGAGCAGCGCTGGATCTCCGAACTGACCTATGAGCGTCGATTCTGGGGTGAGGGCATCGTCTCAATCGGCTATCGCCACGACGAGATCATCGACGTCATAGACCGGCTCCCGCTGCCTGGCGGTCTGTCGGCGACGGGCAATATCGGCGACGGGACACTGGACCAACTGTCACTGAACGTCGTCGTCCCCACCGAGAAGCTGCATATTCCAGGCGGGCGTTTCACCTTCCGCAACGACTGGAACAAGACCGAGGTCACCGATCCAACGACGGGTCGGACCCGACCGATCTCGGGTGTTCGCCCGACGCAGGCCAACATCGGCTTCCAGCAGGACATTACACGCTGGAAGATCCAGTGGGGTGTCAACTATCTGCCGCTATTGGGCCAGGCTTCATTCGATCCGGATCAGAAGAATGCCTGGCGCGGTACCGGCTATGTCGAGGCCTTCACCGAATACAAGCCGACCCCGACGCTGAGCCTTCGGGCCCAGATCAACCTGTGGGACCGGTTCGACGTCGAACGCACCGTCTATGCAGACCGCCTGACCCAGGCTCCCACCTTCGTCGAGACCCGCTTCATCGATCCGAGGACGTTCGTATCTCTGAAACTTCGCAAGACGTTCTGAGGGCTCTTGCAGCACTCGCAGCCCGGTCTGCCGGTTCCCGAATGATGAAAGGGGACAGACAAAAAAAGGCCCGGTGGAACGATCCGCCGGGCCTTCGTCGTTTCGGGCGATGAGGCCTACTTCACGCCCTTCATCATCCATTTCAGGACCGGCGAGCCCAGAAGCAGGGCGATGCCGATGCCGACGCCCCAGATGCCGATTTCCTGGAACACCTTGGCGTAGGTGGCGAGCGCCAGGGCAGGGTCTGTGACCACGCCGCCGACGGTCTCGGTCGAGGTCGATTTGGCGACCAGTCCGGCGACGATGTGGGCCAGGGCCGAAGCCATGAACCAGGCCCCCATCATCATCCCCACCATCCTGGGCACCGACAATTTGGTGATCATCGACAGACCGACCGGCGAGAGCATCAGTTCGGCAATCGAATGGAGGAAATAGGCCAGGAACAGCCAGATCAGCGGCACCTTGAACGCATCGTTGACCTGGGTATGCGCCGCCCAGACCAGCAGCAGGAAGCCCGCCCCGACCCCGACCAGGGCCATGCCGAACTTGACCGGCACATTGGGTTCAAGCCCGCGCTTGCCCAGCCACAGCCACAGGGCAGCCAGGATGGGCCCGAAGATGATGATTGTGCCCGGATTGAAGGTCTGGGTCATGGCGGCATTGAAGCCATTCGGCATGGCCGTCGACTGGTCCGCAAACAGGGTCAGGCTGGACCCCGCCTGTTCAAACAGGGCCCAGAAGACCACCGAGAACATGGTGAGCACGATCGCCGCGAGCATCTTCCATCGCGCATCGCCTTTGATGAAGGTGGCTGAATAGGCGAGCAGGCCGATAAAGATGGCAGGCACCAGATAGAGCAGCGACGCCTCCACTGCATCGTGCTGCTGCACGATCAGCCACATCGGCACGACGAACAGGATGCCCAGGATATAGATCCAGGCTTCGCGCGGGACGCCGAAGGTCTTCTTGTCGAGTTGGGCGGAGGCGGGGGGATCGGCCCGGTTGCCGAGCCATTTCTGGCCAGCCCAAAAGGTGATCAGGCCGGCCAGCATCCCGATGCCCGCCAGGCCGAAGCCGTACTTCCAGCCGTATTCGATGCCCAGCCAGGCACAAAGCGCCGAGGCCAAGACCGAGCCCAGGTTGATGCCGACGTAGAAGATGGTGAAGCCTGAATCGCGGCGTGGATCGCCCTGTTCGTAGAGCGACCCTACGACAGTGGAGATATTGGGTTTCAGGAAACCGACGCCGACGACGATCAGAGCCAGGGCGAAGAAGAGGATGGATTGACCGCCCGTGTCGACAGCCTTGCGGATCGAATAGCCGCCGGGCGCGATCTCGGCCGGAAAGGCCGGGGCGACATTGGCCGCCGTGACCGGAGACGCGCTGGTGGGTTCGGGGACGGCGGGGCCCGTGGTCCTGATCCCTTCGGGACTGATGACAATCGGGGTCCGGGTGCCTTCCGTGACGGCAAACAGCTGGCGATCAGTGTCGCGCCCCTCGACCGCGATCGGATATTCGCGCCCCTGATACTCGATGAACTCCTTGCCGCCCGATCCCTCGAACGCCATCATGAAGTGGCCTGCAACCAGCAGCAGGGCGCCGATGGTCACCGCCTTGCGCGAACCCAGGAACCGGTCGGCAATGGCCCCGCCGATGACCGGCATCAGATAGACCAGGGCCGCGTAGGCGGCGTAGATGCCCTGGGCGTTGTTGGAGCTGAACAGGAAATGCTGGGTCAGATACAGGACTAGCAAGGCCCGCATCCCGTAGAAGGAAAACCGCTCCCACATTTCGGTGAAGAACAGGATCACCAGCCCCCTGGGATGTCCCAGAAACTGCTTCTGAGGTGCCTCCAGGGCGCCTCCCAGGTCCGTCGTACTCAAGCGATCACTCCTTCATGCAGCACCGACCGGCGCGCTCTTGGGGCATAAGCAGCACGGCTCGAAACACCCGACAAGTCTTAAGGATGAATCCGGATCGTCATGCCGGTGTCGCATGCCGTTCGGTGGCCGTCGGAACACCACGATCAGGAAGAAATCCGCAGATCCCGACCGGCCCCGCGCGATGGTCCGATCAATGCACGGGCGCGTCAGATCCAGCCCAGCCTGTCCCGGTACAGGAAAGACCCTGAACCATGACGCTTCGCCCCTTCACCTTCCCCGACCATGATGCCGTCAATGCGCTGCATCGCGCCGTCTGGTGGCCCGAACGCTCGGCGGCCGGTTGGCGGTGGCTGCTGGCGAACCCGGCGCGCACCGATATCGGTGCTGCGACAGGATGGGTCATCGATGACAGGGCCGGAGTGCCCGCAGCCTTTGTCGGCAACCTGATCCAGAGGTTCTGGCAGGACGACGTTCGCACCCATGGCGCGACCGGATTCTCGATCATCGTTCCGCCCTCCGTCCGGGGTGCCAGTCGACAACTGATCAGGGCCGTGGTGAGTCAGCCGAACGTCTTTGCCGCCTATACCTTCAACGCCAATTCCCGGTCGGCTCCGCTCTACAGCCGCCACGGCCTGATCGCCTGGCCACCTCGCACCCACGGTCTGAAACTGTCCTGGATCATCGATCCGATCGACTGCCTGCAGGGCCGGGTGTTGCGAGAGGCGGTCCGGTGGGCGCCGACCTTGACCGATCCCTACCGCGAAAGGTTCATGAACCGCCGCCTGGGTTTACCCCGCTCCGTTCGTCTGCCGTCCAAGGTCTCGGCCCTGAGCGACCTGGGCGACACGTCAGACTATGCGGCGTTCTGGAAGGCACTGAAGTGCGAGGGTCGACTGATCGCGGATCGCAGCCCTGAAATCCTGCGCTGGCGCCTGTCTGACCCCGACCAGGTGACGCCGCCTGTGATGCTGACCTTTCGCCGCGATGGCATCATTACGGGCTATGCCATGGCCATGATGGCCAAGGCCAATCCGATTGAGCCCGCCATTCTGGAGATCCTGGATCTTGTCGCCCTCGATGGCGAGAGCAGGGCCATCCCGGCCCTGATGCAGGCGCTTCTGACTCAGGGGCGGTCGCTTGGTGCCGCCAAGGTGCGGTTGCAGGTGCTCGGTGAAGAGCTGTTGCGCCGGTTGGGACCGTGGGCGGCAGGGGCACGCCGCGAGGGCGGCTGGGGCCACGGCCATGTTCGGTTTCATCACGACGGACCGGCCCACCATGGCTGGTCACCGACTCCGTTTGATGCCGATCACGCCTTCTGTCAGCGGCCGGTACCGACCCGGGTCGGGCGCGGACGGTCGCGGCCTCTGGCTCCGTCTCAGGCCTGAGACCGAGCCTTCAGTTCATCGCGGATTTCTGCCAGCAGGACTTCGGTTTGCGTGGGTCCGGCCGGGGCGGCAGGGACTTCGGCCTCCTGGCGACGGAGTTTGTTGAT
>Ga0075012_10001199_pt1 | contig 27029 bp, 45 predicted proteins | sample All_14_2_FD_71474 | JGI IMG/M metagenome (GOLD analysis project Ga0075012, IMG submission 71474) | Freshwater microbial communities in response to fracking from Pennsylvania, USA - Allegheny Zone_MetaG_DW_15 | ecosystem: Environmental > Aquatic > Deep subsurface > Groundwater > Drilled...
GAACAACCCGTGGCTCTATGGGACCACGCTCTCCGGCCAGCCGGAAGTTACGTTCCCGTACCGCCTTTACGAGACCCGCGACGACACCGACGGCCGCGTCGTCCCGGTTGTGGGGGCGAAGACCATCACCACGGTCGGGCTGTTCCGGTGCCAGAAGGACCGCTTCTTCAAGGTCCGCTGGGTCTTCCGTCGCCGCCAGAACACGGCCGACCCGAACAACGATGCCGTGCGCTTGGCGGTCGTCTGGCTCGACAAGGCTGGCGCCCAGATCGGCTCGTCCACCTTCGAGAACGTCGACGACGTCACCGTGGGCAGCGGCCGCATCCAGCGGGAATGCGTCCTCTCGACCAAGAGCCAGAGCGGCGTCGACCTCAACCCGCCAGCGGGGGCCATCTACTTCCGGCCGTTTTTCCAGACCTACGGCTCCGACACCATCACCGATCTTGAGACCATGGAGGTCCGCGACACGACCGAAATGCTGTTCGGCGTCTACCCGAACCTTTCGAGCCTGGAGTCGCGCGTCGCCGCGGTCGAGAGCCTCGACGCCGGTGATCGCCTTGAGACCATCGAGGGCATCCTTGACGCTCCCGACATGGAGACCTTCGCGACCTACGGGGCCGCGCAGGCAGCCACGCCGAAGGCGAGCACCAAGATCGTCCGCACCCTCGGCTACTACGAGCCCGGAGACGGCGGCGGTGCGACTTACGTGCTCGACACGGCCGGCATCCCGGCAGATCACGAGGCTTATGTCCAGACCGCCGATGAGCAGGTGTGGGTGCATGCCGACGAGAAGCTCGGCATCCGGCAGGTCGGCGTGAAGCTGGACGGCACCACCGACGAGACCTCTGGACTGGTGAAGTGGCTCACCGCGGCGTGGTTCATGGGCAAGGTGGCGACGGCGTTCGCCTCCGGCATCGTGATGGCGCATGCGGCGCAGGTCGAAGACGGCACCAAGGACCTCTACGTCGAGTGCGGCCCGTCCGTGCTCTTCAAGGCGATCACGAAGACGAACAGGGCCGAGACCCGCCCGATCCTGAACATCGACTCGAACGTCGGGACGGAGGCGAACCGGCCGCGCCTGATGTGGACCGGCGGCGCCTTCGACAATTCCGGCTCGGCGCACGGCGACCCGGAGGGCGACCCGTGGGATCAGGGTGCGGGCGGCGCCCGCGGCGGCTGCTGGGGCGCGACGCGCTTCCGGTACGTCGAGGCCCGCGGCGTCGCGCACCTCGGCAAGGCGCACTACTTCTCGCCGACTGGCACCTACGACCCAGCCTATGTCGGCGGGGATCAGGGCCTTACCCTGATCAATGTGACGTCGTCGCTCATCGTCGGCTGCATCTTCCTCAACCAGCCGGACGCCGGCATCTATCCGCGCCACAACTCGCCGACTGCGGCGGCAGGCGTCCACCGCATCATCGGCTGCTACTTCGAGCGCTGCCACGAGGCGGTGCAGATGAAGTTCTCTGGTGGCCGCGGCATCTTCGCCTTCAACGACGTCCGTGATTGCCGCCACGCCGTCCGCGCCTGGGCGGACTACAATCCGAACGAGAACAATGGCGAGGCAGGGTCTTCTTATCAGCCTTTCGAGTTCAACTGCGACGGTAACAGGTTCTACAAGATCTCGCAGTACGCCTTCGACGGCGAGCGCGTCCAGCGCGGGTCCTTCAACAACAACATCATCATCGACTGGGGCCGTCGCCTCGACGGCGAGCCGGATATTTCTGTCGGCCGGCCGTATGCCTCGGCTGTCCGGTTGCATGGCTGCACCGATTTCGGCGTTTGGCATAACCAATATGGCCTACTGGACTGGGAGGGCGGTGATCACCTTGAGTTCTACCTTGGCGAGGGTGACGCCGAGGGTAACGGCGTCGGCCCTTCGCGCATCTGCGACAACATCCAGGTCGGCTTCAATGTCGGCTCCGGCAGGCCATACGACTACGACTCTGAGACCGGGCTCGGCGAGAAGCGCGCTGGCACGGCTGGAACGGACGGCATCGGGATCGCGGCGTTCGCCCGGGTGCGCGGCAGTGCCAACGACACCCATCAGTTCATCTTCAACCAGATCCCGGCCGCGGACATCATCACCCAGAAGTACATCTTCGAGAACTCGACGCAGATCGTCATTGAGGCCCCAACGACAGGCGTCTCGTCGCCCGAGGGCTCGCCGTGGAACGGCGATATGCTGGGCCCGTGGTCCGGCGGACTTCTTTCGCGTGGCGCGAAGAAGGTGGTCATCACGGGGGATAGCGCTGGAGCTGACGGTGATGCCTCGCCAGTTCGGTTCGAGGTGGCGGACGCAGACTCGGGCTCGTCGTGGGATGTGACGAAGTGCTTCGTCTCCTATGACCTCACGGCGGGGGACTCGACTGGCGCCGGCGCTGGAACGCGAGGACGCATCGGCCTCGTCATGGAGGGCACCAGCGGCGGGCAGTCGTCCATCGCCTTCCAGACGACGACGCTTGTCGGGACGCTCACCACCCGCGGACGCTTTCTCAGCGATGGCTGGTTCGTGCTTTCGCAGCCGGCCGGGGCGAAGGACCCGCCGAACAACGGTGACCTTCTCTTCGAGGTCACGGACAACACGACCGTGAAGGTGAAGCTACGCGGCACGGACGGCACAGTGCGGTCCGCCACCCTGACGCTGTCGTGAGGTCGCTGTCATGACAAGCGTCTTCCACACCTTCACGTTCGTCGAGAACGAGGGGCCGCTCCGCATGGAGTTCGACTTCTCGGATGGCCTCGACGCCTACACGCGCCTGGATGACTACCATCTCCACGCGCACATCAAGGTCGACATCAACGATACCACGCCGCTCTACGACGCCAACTCCCCAGACGGGACGTTCGTCATCACCGACGCGAAGCGGAAGCTGGCTGAGATCACCATCCCGCTCGCCACCGTCGAGGCTGACTTCGCCGGCTGCGGAGTCTGGTACGGCGATCTGCTGCTGATCGAGCGGGTGACGGGCGACCGCATCAACTTCGGCCGGTTCGCAATGGCGATCGGCAATGCCTATACGAGGAACGTTGCATGAGCACTGCGAGGGCGAGCGCTAGTGTCGGGCGCAATGGGCGCGGCGTGCTGACGCTCGTCACCGCGCCGAGTGCCGCGACGGGGAGAGTGGGTGATCTAGCCGTCGTGGTCGATGACGACGGACTGCCCCAGCAGTTCTATGGCCCGAAGACCGAGGACGGCTGGGGCGACCCGGCGGACTTCTCAACTGTGATCCGAGGCCCCGCCTCGTCCGTTGCAAACCGCATCGCGCTGTTTGACGGCACTACCGGCAAGCTCCTGAAGGACGGCGGCAAGGGGCTGCCGACTGGCGCCATTGTCGGCACCACAGACACGCAGACGCTGTCGAATAAGAGCCTCGCCGCAGATGCGACGGAAGATATGCACCCGACGACGCTGCGGCAGGTCACGGCGGCCGTTGCGGCGGTCAATTCAATCAATCGCGCGTCCGTTCGGGTCGCGACGACCGGCAACGTCACGATATCCACGGCTCTCAACAACGGCGACACTATCGACGGCGTCACTCTCGTTACCGGCAACTTGGTGCTCGTGAAGTCGCAGTCGGCGCCCGCCGAGAACGGCGTCTACGTGGTCGGTGCCACTCCTGTGCGAGCTGACGGTTTCGATGCGTGGAACGATTTTCCCGGGGCGGAGGTGGCCGTTGAGGAAGGGACCGCCAATGCCGATACGCGCTGGCAGTGCACATCGAATCAGGGAGGGACGCTCGGGACGACGGCGATCACTTGGACGCAGCTGCGCATCGCCGGCGAATTGCTGGCGGCGAACAACCTGTCTGACTTAGCCAATGCCGGGACTGCTCGATCAAACCTTGGCGTCGTCATCGGAACGCACGTCCAGGCGTACCACGCAAACCTTGCGGCCTTTGCTGGGCTGTCGCTGGTGGCCGATCGGCTGCCCTATGCGAACGGCACGGGCACGCTGGCGTTGGCGACATTCACGGCGACGGGGCGGGTTCTCGCGGCCATCTCGGAGACGGCGGCCACAAACAAGCTTCCGTACCTCACCGGCTCGGGTGCGGGCGCCTTGGCGGCATTTCGCCCGCGCACGCTCAATGGCAGGAAGGCGGTCGATTTGCTTCGCCGGCCAAATGTGCCGCAGCGCAACTATGTTGCTACGGCGACGTGGCTTGCGAGCACCAGTTCTGCCGACAACAACTGGCTGTCGGTGTGCTGGTCTCCAGATCGCGGTCTCTTTGCGGCCGTTGCCGTCTCCGGCACCAGTACGCGAGTGATGACTTCGCCGGATGGTATCACCTGGACAACTCGAACTAGCGCGGCGGACAACAACTGGTATTCGGTTTGCTGGTCATCCGAGCTTGGCTTGTTTGCCGTAGTAGCGCAGAGCGGCGCCGGCAATCGTGTTATGACGTCGCCGGATGGTGTTACTTGGACGACCCGAGCCTCTGCGGCTGATAACGTCTGGAATAGCGTCTGCTGGTCCGCTGAGCTTGGTCTCTTCGTTGCTGTTTCCAGTACTGGCACTGGCAATCGCGTGATGACGTCGCCGGACGGCACGACGTGGACGATAAGAACTAGTGCGGCTGATAACGATTGGTTTTCAGTGTGCTGGTCCGCAGAACTTGGTCTCTTCGCTGCAGTCTCTTTGTCCGGCACTGGCAATCGCGTGATGACGTCGCCGGACGGCACGACGTGGACGATAAGAACTAGTGCGGCTGATAACGATTGGCGTTCGGTCTGTTGGGCCGCTGAGCTTGGTCTCTTCGTTGCTGTTTCCAGTACTGGCACTGGCAATCGCGTGATGACGTCGCCGGACGGCACGACGTGGACGATAAGAACTAGCGCGGCTGATAATGATTGGCGTTCGGTCTGTTGGGCCGCGGAACTTGGTCTCTTCTGCTCGGTAGCGCAGAGCGGCACTGGCAATCGCGTGATGACGTCGGTCTCTGCGTTCAAGTATCCATACAGGAGTTGATGCCATGCCCAACGAGCAGGAGTATGCGGCTGCCGTGCAGATGCACATGGATAGTGCCGCTCAATCGCTCGGCTACGACAACATCTACACGGCGGTCTCCTATGCCGAGGAAGCCGAAGTTCCGCAGTATCTCGCGGATGGCCGGCTGTTCCGACGCTGGCGGTCGAAGGTGTGGGCGAAGGTGTTCGCCCTACAGGCTGCCGAGGCTACCGGGACGGTCGAGGAACTGATCGCCGCGCTCCCGCCACTTCACGACAGCGATGCCCCGCCTGGCGAGCCGAGCCCCGAACCCGATTAACGCTATATCTTGTGTTTCAACTGTCTTTGTGGCACACGATATAGTAATTTCAGGAGCCCAATCGGCATGCTGTCCCTCGCCTACGACAATGATGCCGCGCACATGGCCTGGGCCGCCGAACGGCTCGGGCGTGCGGATATGTCGTGGCCGGCGGATACCCGGACAATCGGTGTGACCAAGGACGGCGAGACGTCGTGCGTCGTGCTGTTCAATCTGTTCCTCGAAAAGACGTGTTGCGCTCATATTGTGTCGGACCGTAGTCGCGCGTGGGCCACTCGTGGTATACTGGCCGCGTTCTTCGCCTATCCGTTTATCCAGTGCGGGTTGAACCGTATAACGCTACCGGCGCCGTCGTCGAAGAAGGACGCCATTGTCTTCGCCGTCCGTCTCGGTTTCGAGTTCGAGGGCCGCTTGGCGAACGTGTACGAAAACGGGGACGACGAAATCTTGCTCGGGATGCAACGGGAAGATTGCCCGTGGCTCCCCCGTAATCCGTTCGGAGCCAAGCGCCATGGGTAAGTCCGCACCGTCCGCACCGAGCCCCGATCCCCAGGTCGGCCAAGCCGCACTGATGAGTGCGGAGACGGGGCAGGACTGGCTCAAGTTTATGCAGGGGCAGGCGAAAATCTCCAACCAGTGGGCGTTGGAGGATCGCAAGCGCTATCAGAGTGTGTTTCAGCCGCTTGAGGACAAGTTCGTTAAGACGGCGCAGAATTGGGATAGTCCCGAGCGCCAGGCGAAGATGGCCGCAGAGGCCCGGGCCGACGTCATGGGCGCGTCTGCCCTTCAGGACCAGATGCGCGGCCCGAACCTGCTGCTCGCGGGCGCCAGCAATTCCGTCATCTACCGCGAGGAGACGTGGGCGATCGACGAGGCCGGACGGGCCGGACGCGATCCGAAGGCCGAGCGCGTCGTCTTCCGCGGCGTCACGACCGATGCGACGCCGACGACCCTCGCGCCGCGGCTCTTCGTTGGCGAGCGGGAGATGGTGCGGGGGCGCATCCGCGTCGCGGGCCGCATGTATGGCGCGGCGGCCACCGAGCGGTTCTCGACCGTGCTGGAGTTCTCCGCCTATCGCGACGCAGGCGGCAACATCACGCTCTCGATCGCCGCCGACGACCAGCACGGCGCGCGGTGGGACACCACGGGCGCCGCTGCCATCGTTACCACCGTCGAAACCACCGCCGGCATGGACGCTGCTGTCGTCGTCGACACATCGGCGCAAACGCTGGGCGTGCAGGTGACGGGCAAGGCATCGACGCGGATCGTCTGGGCGGCCGAGGTCGAGGGGCTGGTGCGGATCTCCGAGGACCGGGAGTACGCGGCATGACCGCTCATGACCCCGGCCCCTCGCCGTCTCCGGCGCGATCACCTTCGCGGCCTGATTTCTCCCACTTCAGAGACTGTCGCCGGCCTCGCGCCGGCCGCCCCGCTTTGCTTTCGGCAGAGGTGAGACCGCATGGCATCCGTCGGAACCTATGACATCGCGATCCGGCGGGGCAGCACAGCGCCGGCGGTCACGTTCGTGATGCGCGTTCGCGATGCCGATGGTGCGGTGACGGTCCTCGACATGACAGGGTCCATAATGGTCCTGACGATCAAGGGGCCGGGCGTGTCAATCGTCAAGTCATCGGCCGATGGCGGCTTGGTCGTTGACACGGAAACCGGCCGCGTCACCTGGAACCGGACGCTGGCGGAAAGCCGGAAATTCCCAGCGGGTAAAGCGATCCCCTACGAGCTTGAGCGTCGTGTAGCCGGCGACGGCGGAGAACAGCGCGTCTACGTCAAGGGCACAATCACCAGCGAGGGGGGGATTTCCGGTGACTGAAGCCATCTTGATTGACGTCGTCGTTGACGAGACGATTCTAATTGATGTCGAGGTGCCGGGGCCGCAGGGCGTTCCTTCATCTCCGGCGCAGATTGCCGCGGCGGTGGGTGGCACGATCATTTCGCCTTATTCGCCGTATGTCGGGCGTAGCGGGCTCGACCGCGCTAGGGACGCTGTCAATCTCCTTGACTTCGGTATCGGCCGCGATGATGGAGTGGACGTCAGGATTGCGTTGAAGCGAGCCGCCGAAGAGGCCACCGGCCTTGAGCGCAAGTTAAAAATCCCGGCCGGAAACTATCTCGTCGACTCGATCGACGTGGATGCCCCATCGTCGTATGATGCTGCGGTGCTTGTTGTTACCGACGGGTCCCTAGAGATTGAGATGGACGTCGGCGCCAAGCTGATCGCCGGGCCAAACTTGATCGAAGAAATTGCCGAGAGCAACGGCTTCGGCGCCATGTTCCGCGTCGAAAAAAGCTCAGAAGCGGCCATCGGCGGGGTTGTCTCGCTCAAGGGTGGCCGATTCGACCAAACGCTGGTCCCCATTCAAGAGGGGTTTGCTGGCGTCGACATGTTTTCGGTAGGGCCAAAGTATGACGCGGCCTTGATTGACGGCACAGTCTTTGATCACGGCATTGTTGCGACTACAAACGCTGGCGGCATGGGGCGGGGTGGTGGCGATAGCTCCATCTTTATCAAAGAGCCTGAATTTGTCTCAATTACAAACTGTCTATTCTTGGGGTCTGGAGACCTCGGGGTATATTTGAGCGGGGACAACGCAGAAGGCAGGTACGGCAGGTATGCGTACATTGCCGGAAATAGGTTCTACAGGTGCAACAACGCTTGGAGCGCAAAGCGCAGATTTGACAAAACAATCTTGGCCGGAAACTTTGTGATAGAGTGCGGCAACGGATTCCTGTTGTCTCCCACCGGGAGCAGCCAAGAGAACACCGGGAAAAGCACTCTGATTGCCAACAATTATATTTTGCGCACCCAAGGCGACCCGGTTCGCCTTCGGAACGCGCCAAATTGTAAGGTCATTGGCAATACAATCCTTGATTATCGGCGTTGGATACACGACGGCACGACGGAGACCCAGACCGGAAGCGGCAACCACGGTGGCGCAATCAAACTCGCCGGCATTGATGGCTTTGAGGTTTGCGGCAACACTCTCGGATTTGATCAGTGGGAGCCCGGCGATTACCCGACAGAAAAGCTAAGCGCAGCAGTCAACTTTGAGGACTACGATACTGGGTCTGAAGTCATAGGGACGAAGAACGGGATTGTCTCCGGGAATCGCTTCACAAAGCTTACTATGGCTTATTTTAGCGGTGCTCGCGCCGATAACATCATTACGTATCCAAATCTTGAAGTAGACATCGCTCAAGAAAGCATCTGGAGCGGGCATGACAACATGCCGTTTGTCGGGTGGGAAGCTGACGGTCTTTACCACATCAGGTCTGACATTTCCGCCTCTGTTGATATTGCGTTTGGCTTCGAAGGCAATGATGCCTTAATCAAGGGCGGTCTAAACAACGACATCATACTTCGCACGCTCGGCAACTCCGGTTCAGAAGGTATTATTTTTCAAGCTGACCCGGAAGACGCTGGCAGTCCAGTCGAGATTGGCCGCCTTTATAGAAGCGGGTCAAACAACATCTTTTTGATGGACGGTATCATCAGGCCGGCAACGGCATCAGTTTACGACCTCGGCGCCTCAGCCCTGCCGTGGCGCACGGCCTACGTTCAAAACATGGCGCCCGTTGTGAACACTTATTCGGGAGACCATACGGTAACGGAAGCGAACGGCGTAATTTTGGTTAACGCCTCGTCCGGCAACCGCACAGTTACGCTGCCTTCTCCGGCTGCAAACGCGCGACGCATGTTTACGGTGAAAAAGATAGACTCATCTGGCAATACTGTCACCTTGTCGGTTGACGGCGGGGCGAACATTGATGGCAGTACAACCTACGTGCTTTCGTCACAGTGGCAGACGGTAGCGGTCCAGTCAAACGGCACACAGTATTACGTCCTGTGATTCGCCGAAACTGCGGCGCGCGTTAAATCTGCACTGATTGCCGCCGCACAGTCTAAAAGTTAAGTCAAAACCACATATGCGTTGTCAACGGTGGCCGAAGTATTCTGCATTGCCAATCGGAGAGATCGGATGACCTTCCAGAAGCCGCGGCGCCCTGTGTCGCGGGTGTACCTACATTGTTCGGCCTCGGACGTGCCGGCGCACGACAACGTCGCCACGATGCGCGCATGGCATAAGGCGCGCGGGTGGTCAGACGTGGGCTACAATCTCTTCATCCGCAAGGACGGCACTGTTGAGCCGGGCCGGTCGCTGGAACTGACGCCGGCCGCGCAGTCCGGGCACAACACGGGCACCATCGCCATCTGCCTCCACGGCCTTTCGGTCGACAAGTTCACCGAGGCGCAGTTCGACGCGCTGCGGCGCCTCTGCGGCGAGATCAACGACGCCTATGCAGGCGGGGTGACATTCCACGGTCATTGCGAGGTGGCCGCCAAAGCGTGCCCGGTGTTCGACTACCGCAAGGTGCTCGGCCTTAATCCGCGCGGCCGCATGTTCGCGCCGGATGCGCCAGTCACGGACGCCGAGGAGGACGTGCCGGAGCGTGACCAGATGCCCACGCTGCGGCGCGGCGCAGTGGGGCCGCTCGTCTACACGCTGCAGTCCGATCTCAATTCCATCCTCGGCTCGAAGCTGACGATCGACGGGGACTTTGGCCCGGCGACCGAGCTTGCCGTGAAGTCCTACCAGCGCCGCCGGCATCTCATCGCGGATGGGATCGTCGGGCCGTTGACGTGGGAAGCCCTCGACGAAGACGCCGCCTAACCCCTGAAAGGACAGGACTATGGACCCGACCGCTGCCAATCAGGCCCTTTGGCCTCAGCTTCTCCGCTACGGCATCACGATCGCCGGCACCTTCGTCACCTCTTACGGCGTGATGAACGCTTCGGAGTGGGAGACGATTGCCGGCGCGGTGATGGCTGCGGCTCCGATCGTGTACCGCGTGGTGACGACCCTCGTCGCTCGCAAGAAGGGCTAAGCGTCCTCCACCCCTGCCAGGAGGGCGCGTTATGGCCCTAGGAAACGAGGGGGGCAGCATGCCCCCCATGAATCACTCGCAGCATCGCCGGCTTAACTTTGACCCTACCATCAACCTCGGCCATGTCCTGACGATGGGGGCGATCATCGTCACGCTGGTCATGGGCTGGTCACAGCTCAACACCCGATTGGAGTACGTGGAGCGGCAGGTTGCCGCCATGACCACGCTGATCGAGAAGAGCATCCGGGCCGACATGCGGCTTGATGCGGTCGAGAAGCGGCTGGACCGCTACGAAGAGAACCGCTGATCCCGTCCACAACGTAGGAGTACGGGCGTGCCCGCATTTTCCACGGGGCGCGGCTGCGCGCTCCCTGACGAAGTGCTCGCCGAGGCCGTCAAGCTACGGACTCTCCACCCCACCATAACCGCCGCGGCTGAAGCCGCCGGCATTCCTCGCAAAACCCTCGCCGATCGTCTCCGCATGGCCGCCGAGCGCGGTCTGATGGGCTATGCTCCCGTTCTCCCCGGCTTCGTCGTCTCGCGAGCGACGGCCGAGCTAGGGGAGGACGGGCAAGTCCGCCGGCAGTTTATCACTCAGAAGCCGGAGCCGGGCGATCCGTTTGCCATCCCCGAGGGGCACGTCGTCAAGGGCGTGTCTGCGCTTCTCGGCCCGGACGGCCGCGTTACCCAACAGTGGGTGAAGACGCGGGAGGGGGCGGACGCACAAGCCGCTGTGGACGCCATCAAGGCGGCGTTCGCGGACTGGCCGATTGCCGCTGATCCCGTCCTCGGTCCTGAGACGGCGGACGCCGATCTCCTGACCCTGGTCCCGTGCAATGACTGGCACATCGGCATGTTTGCATGGGGGCGGGAGACCGGCGAGAATTGGGACTTGAAGGTCGCAGAGACGCGGATAGGCGCAGCGGTTGAGGACGTCATCGCACGATCGCCCCCGTCTGCTGAGGCAATCATCCTCGGCGGCGGCGACCTTCTCCATGCCGACAGCAATGACAACCGCACTGTTGCCTCCGGCAATCCGCTCCAGGTCGACGGCCGCTACCAGAAGGTTGTCGGAGTTGCCTGTCGACTGAAGGTCCGTGCGGTCGACGCAGCCCTGAGGAGCAACGAGCGGGTGCTTGTTCGCATTCTCGCGGGCAACCACGATCCCCATGCGTCCGTTGCCATCGCCTACTTCCTGCTTGCGTGGTATCGCAACGAGCCGCGCGTCACGGTCGACGTAGACCCGTCCCTGTTCTTCTGGCACCGCTTCGGCCTTGTGCTTCTCGGTGCCACGCACGGGCACACGGTCAAGATTTCGCAGATGCCCTCGATCATGGCGCACCGCCGCGCCGAGGAGTGGGGCGCAACGCGCTTCCGCTATGTCCACGGGTTCCATCTTCACCATTCAGCGAAGATCGCGACCGAGGGCGAGGGCGTCATCTGCGAAGTGCATCAGGCGCCTGTTCCTCAGGATGCTTGGCACTTCGGCTCCGGCTTCCTGTCTGGCCGCTCTCTCCAGTCCATCACCTACCACCGCGGGTTTGGCGAGATCGGCCGTTGCCGCGTCGCCATTCTTGATCAGAAGGCCGCAGCATGACCGACGCCGAGCGCATCTATGAGGAGTATCGGGCCGCGTGGCCTGATCTTGATACCGCGCTGAAAGTGGCCGCAATGGAAATCTCGGCGCTAGGCCGCAAAGCATCGGCAGGCTATGCTCGCGCTGTCCGCGAGGTCGAGCCTCGCCAGCCAAAGGCCAAGCCACCGGCCGTTACGCTAACGAGCGAGCACGATGCTTAGAGAGATGCGCGACCCGTTGCAACAGTTCGACTACGATCCGGGCGCGATTGTTGCAAAGCCAGAAACCGCGGCAGACGTGATGGCGCGGATTCGCAGCCTGACGGCGGAGTTACCGCCGCTCATCGCCCGCCTGTCACTGCGCAGCGACGACCCGGAAGATACCGCCCGCATCCTCATTGACGATGTGCGGAAGGCGCTGGAGTTCCACGTAGCGCTGCACCTCCAGAAGCTTTCCTAATACCGCCGTCAAGCCTGCATTTTTCTTGCCGGCGTGCCATCACGCGCTTGTGACCGTTCCCGGTTTGTACTAGAAATGATGCGCCCGCGGGGAGGTTCCCCTCGACCCGCGGGCATTCCGGTCTGTGCTTGGCGGCTCGACCCGGAAGTAGGTTTTCTAATACCAGACCTGCCTTCGTTGCACAACCCCGCCGCCATCGCGTCGACCACAAAAGCGGTCGGTCCGTTCCCCGTTATGACCCGACCGCGCCAATCGACGAATTTCGTCGGTTGGTCCGATGCGAAACGGCGTCAAGACGGCAGCGGGCGCCGGATCATGCCCGAACAAAGCGCGGGCTCTGGTGCGCCCATTCCATCCCGCGGCCTGTACGGCAAGCGCTCGGCACCACCGGGCGGGTACGGTAGGCGACTGGCGTTGTCGGCGGGAGTGGCTCCCCGTTCCGGCGCCAGTCGCGGTAGCGCCCAAGAATGCTACCAGCGGACGGCGTGGGGACAACGCGCCGGGGCCTCTGCGGAGGTCCAGGGGAAACGAGTACGCGAGGCCATTGGCCTTCCACCTGGAGCCGGGTGGCTACCGCAGGGCCTCCCGCCCATGCCGGTAGGCGGAAAGGGCGGAGCTATGCCCTCATCGCTTCCCCTCCACTGCGGCGAGACATTGCTCGGCGATCTCAAGCTCTCTCAAACGCGCCTTATGGGTGTTCGCGCCAAAGCCCTCGGCCGCCTTCACGCGGGCTCCGCACGTCTCCACGATCTCCCTCACCGCCTGAGCGGCGCGAGCACGTTCGGCTGCTACGGCTTCGGCGATGGGGTCAGACTGTACGTGTGCCCGCCAGTCCTCCAGCCCAGGCGTGTCTCTCATCACGTCTTCCCCTCCTCTAGGATGGCGTCGATCATCAGACAGAACGCTTCCCCGGCCGCCGAAATTTCGTCGTCGTCGAGTGGCAGCGTGTAGAGGTGGCGGGCGCCGACGCGCTTCATGTGCTCGCTCGGCTCTCTCAGGCTTGCGATGACGGCTCGGGCGATCTCGCGGAAGCCACGACGCTCCTCGGCTTGGTCGGGGCTGGTCAGCCAGACCTCCTTAGAGATCGGCATATCGCAGTCGGCCAGCTTGAACCGGGCGGCCACCAGCGCGTAGGCGGCGTTGTCAATCATCGTCTCACCCATTGCTCGTCTCCGCGGTCTGAATTTCGTCGGCTGAAACGCTAAGCCGAAGTGTATGCTGGTACTTCACCTTGCGCTTCGCATCAAACTCAATGATGTAGCCGCTGCGCCCCATTGACGGATCGGGCGGCGCCACTACGGTTGCCTGCCGGCGCTCGTGCGCCCACTTGCGCTGCGGCAGGATGAACCGCTCGGCAAGTTCCGGCTTGATGATGACGCGGTCGCCCTTGGTGAAGTTACCCATTGCTCGTCTCCTGTGTACGGGAACGGATGGCGGCGCGGGCGCCGAACGCATCAAGCATTGGCGGCTCTTGAACAGCCGGGAAATCTGCCGCAGGAAGCCAATGGGTCGCGAAGCCACCGCCACCATTGCGGTGGCGCCACCCTCGACGCATCGGGGTGTCCTCCCATTGCGTCCGGTAGGCTACCCACTGCCAATGGTCCGGAATATGGTCCGGTTCGCCTTCAGCCCCGTCGTCGCGAAACTCTTCGGGAACCCACTGCCATCCGCCGGCAATAAATGGCGTCGTTCCCCGTGGCGCGGTTTCAATTGGCTGCCAGCCATATTCACGCAAGCTGCTTTCGGCGCGGTCAGCTCGCACGTTCGCCGCCTTAGCGCGCTTGTCCATCTCGCGGAGCCGGCCTGACAGCACGCGGGCGGCTGGCCATCCGTCGCTGTAGCCGAGCGCCGCCTTGTACGCCGTGGCAAACGCCTCGTCGTCATCCGCGATCCTCGCGCGCAGTTCGTCGCGTTCCGCGAGAAGCGCAGCCCGCTCGTTCACGGAGTCGATCAGCAACGTTGCCTGTCGCAGCGCAGCCGTATCGTCCCCGTCGCCCCAAAGGCACATCTCGGCAATGAGATAGTCGTCGCCGGCATAGATGCGGATGTGGCTGCCGGGCTCGTAGTCCATCCGCCACGGCGGCGCGCCTTCCATCTCCTCCGCCGATAGCGTTCCCTCTGTCATGGCGTGTTCTCCGATGCGAGAGCGGCGCGGCCTTTCATCTCTCGAAGATCAAGGTTCACGGCATCGGTAAACCGATTGGCCATCCCCTTGACCTCGGCACGGATGCCGCGAAGCTCGCGCGCCAGTTCGATCATGCCGAGGCGGATGGCGCTGTCGGCAAGCTCGGTGATCTGCTCTTCAAGGTCGATTGCGGTCATCCGCGCCTTGGTCGCGGCGTCGTTGCAGTGCTTCATCGTCACCTCCTATGCCCATGAACGGGCGGGACTGGTTAGGCGGATGCGAAGTCGCGCATGATGACGCCATCGCGGCCGGACGGTTTCAGCTCGACGCACGTCGTAAGCTCGACGTCGAGCCACGACGACGCCTTCTCGTCGCCAGCATCAAGCGACGCGATCTGCCGAGCCCGCGCCTCGGTGTCTGCCTCGACGACAAAGCCAAAGCTCTTGTCGTACCAGGGCTCCCACGGTCCGTTGTGCGGGTCGATCGGGCGGAGTAGCCAAAGCTTCATCGTCTCTCTCCATCGGTCGCCCATGAACGGGCGGGGAACATATGTGCGGGGCTCTTCCAACGTTATGCCAATGGAATCCGTGAACAGAAGGCGAAACCAGACGGCCTCCAAGCACGCGAAACCCTAGGAAAACTGCGGCATTCCAGCCAAGTAATCCCGCTCATAACGGTCTGGTTGGGGGTTCGAGTCCCTCCGGGCCTACCATTATGGTTCAACAGGTTATGCATCTAAAGTACCACGCTTTATGCGGCCTTCCAACGAAATTCCCAAAGATTGGGCGGGCTTTCGTTGGCGGCCGATGGCGTCTGCGGCGCCGCGAAGGTGCTTCGGGTCGTGGTGCGCGTAGACGATGGTGAGCATCTGCGTAGACATCCCGAGGAAGCCGGCGGCCTCCCAAATCGGAACGCCCTGCAGCATGAGCCACGTCGCTGCCGTGTGCCTGAGGGTGTGCGGCGTCACCGTCCCGTCGAGCCCCGCCAGCCGCACCGCCCGCGCAAAGCCTGTCTTCACGCTCAGCACCGGCTTGCGGCGCCACTCGACGAAGTGTTGCATTCCCGGATCAATCCGCCGCCAGCGCCGCATGTGCGCCAGTAAGCGAGGGGGCAGGGGCACGGGCGGCTGGCGCTTGTTCGTGGCCTTCTTCCCGCGGGCGAGGCGGTAGAAGATACCGGCGTCTAGGTCCACCCACGAGCGGCCCTCCGCTTTGACGGGAGAGGCTGTCGCGATAGCCCCGGCTCGCGTGCCAGTGTAGAGCCCGATGAGGATGAATCGCGCGATGTGGCGCAGCGGCTGCTTTTTCGTCGGCAACGGCGGCCCCTTGTCGCCCTTCCTGCCGCGGCGCTGCTCCTCACGATAGCGCCAGCACGTCCAGATCAGCCGGGCGGCCTCGCTCCTCGTCAGCCATCGGTCGCGCGCGTCGCCCTTCTCTGGCAACTCGACGTCGATGACCTCGCGGTGATAGCCCTTCTTCGCGTGATAGCGGATGGCGGCTCGCAGGTCTTCGAGGTCGCGCCGGGCGCCGCCCGCGCTGCCGCGGCTCGCCACATAGGCCGCGCACGTCTTCGCGCCGACATCGGAAAGCGGCTTCGCGCCCCACCACTCGTTGAGCCGGCCCATGCGGCCGTCAAAGGCGCCCTTGTTTGCCTGCTTGTCGCGGTGGTCGTCAATGAAGATGCCGATCACGTCGCCGACCGTTATCTCGTCGGCGAGGCGCTGTGTGCGGGCAGGGACGTGCTTCGCCGCGATGTGCTCGGCGAGCCTTCTTTCAGCAGCCGCAATTTCGCCCTTACCGCATCCTGTGCTGAATTGCCTGCCGCCGTCGAGGATGAGCCACGTCGCGGGGGCGACGATCTTCCCGTCCTTGCGCCGCTCGGGTCTGAGCCACAAGCGGGCTCCTTTGCTGGGACGCGGCATCTGGCGCGCATTTCCTCAATAGCGTTCAGGGTGACGAAAATCTTGCCGGCCACGCGCTCGCAGGCAAGCTCTTGCTTCTCGACAAGACGCCGGAGCGCCGCGGCGTCAATTGATCCGCACGGCCACACCATAGCAGCCGCGACCTCTAGCCGGAGCGGAGTATCCGGCCCGATGGTCTCGCGTGGCGGCATGGCAATGGCGCGCGGCATCACTCGCCCCGAAGCTCGCGGATGTAGTCTGCTAGGTCGCCCTCGTATCGGAACCACTCGTCGCGGTGCCGAAGATGCGCGAAGCGCCTGTGGAGCGCCTTCTCCTCATCCCGACCGCCCTTGACGATCGCGAGCAGCTCCAGCGGGTGCGGGTTCATAGTCGCTATTGCGCGCACCCGCTCGGCAACGCTAGCAGCGCACCCGATCTTGACGAACTCGCCGCAGCGCAGAAAATAAACGTTGCCGGCTACGCGGATTCGCTTCTCGTTGCCGTGGAACGCGACGAACGTGTGCACCCCCGGCGGATGCTCAACTAAGTGCGCTGGCCTCGGCGGTTTTGGATCGGGGAGCAGTTCGAGGGACTTGGACGCTTGACGCAAGTCGGTGAACTTGTCGTAGTCAATTTTCATGATGCACCTTGCTGGTCTGAGCAGCCCCACACCTCGGCCAGCGTCCGAGGCGTGTAAACGGTCGGTCGCATGGTCATGGCGCTATCCTCGGCTTTTCGTCATCATGCCGAACGCGGCGGCCCTGAATCGAGTAGGCGCCGCGCGTGGGGCTGAACTCGTCAAGCACGGTCTCAACCAGATGCCGGATGTGCTTGGCTTTTGAAACACCGTGCAGCATGAACGAATTGACGACGTGATAGCCGTACTCGTGCACCAGCCCGCGGATGTCCGCCGGCAGCGCGTCAATCTTCTTCATCCGCGCTTGACGCTTGCCCTCGACGAAGGCGATGAACTCTGGTGTGTCTGACGGGTCAAACGTCATGTCGGACAACCTCTTGGAGTTGTTCCGATATCGGAATAGCGATATCGGCCGTTCATGTCGTCGCGTCCTCTGTCTGTCGCGCCTGCATGGCCCTTAGGAAGGCGAGGAGGAGTGCGAGGGCTTCGGTCTTGTGCGAAGCGTCTGAGCCGGTCTCTGGCGTCGTGTCGACGTGTGCGAAGACAGCGCCCGGGCCTTCGGTGGCGTAGCCGTGCGTCGCCCCCGGCATCTCCCGCCGGATCAACTCCACGACGGCGTCGATGGAGGCGGACCAGTTGGGCAGTTCGAACACGCGCGCGCTGTCGCGGGCCGAGACGTAGACGAACGGGCTATTCGTGTGCCGAGTGCACTCCCAGCCGAGCACTATCTCGGCCACGTCAACGTCAAGTCCGCGATCCGGCCCGGTCGCCGCCTCCACCCTTGCGATGAGGTCTGCAATCATCGCGGGGCCTCCGGGAGGCTTGCGGCTCGTAGATGTCTCGCGCACCAGCGCGCGCCGTCAGCCTCTTTTGGGCGCCCATGCCCGTCCAACTCCGCCGCCCAGCCATCGCACAACGCCGCCGCCTCTCTCATCACCTCGCCAGCCGTTGGGGTTGTTGCGCGGGGCACCTCGGGCTGTTTGTGGTACTTGTCGGGGCACGGCTCCAAGCCGCTTTCGTAGACGTCCTCGTTGCCACGGTAGATGCTCGGCGCGAAGGAGCCGCAAGTCGGGCACGTCCCGAATATCTTCGCCAACCGGTCCGCGAGCGGCTTCAGGTACGTTTCCCATGCTCCACCGCCAGCGTCGGAAAGGTGTAGCTGTCTGATCGCCTCCGCATCAGTCATCACCTCCCCAGCCGTTGGGGTGGGGAGGGCGGCGAGAGCGGCGCGGGCCATGTCGAAATACACGACGCCTCGAGATTGCTTCGCGGCAGCCCACAGCTTGTCATGGTCGTGCATGACGTTGTGCTGTGCGAGGTAGATCGCCCGCGCCACAGCCTCGACCTTGTCTCCCTCTGGGGGAGAGAGGCGGGCGGCGGCTTCGCGGAACAGTTCGGCGTCGTAGGCGCAGTGCCGGCTCTCGTAGGTGTTCGCCAACAGGTACTCGACGCGCCGGTGCAGAAGCTCCCGAAACTCGGCATTCGTCATCGGGGCCAGATCGTCAGCCATCGTTCTTCTCCTCCAGGGTGGCGCGGGCGCGGATGGCGGCGGCCTGGGCCACGAACCTCATCCGCTGCTCGTGGTGGTATTTCGCTGATCCGGGGCAGTCGAAGCCCTCCGCATATGTCTCTTGGAGGTCGTGGTAATCTGCCAGCGCGTCGCACACCTCGGCCGAGGCCATGACGGCCGTCTCGGTGGCCTCCAGCGCCTTGACGCGCTCTCGGAGGCTGGCGGCCTCCGTCTCGGCGGTGGTGGCGCGGGCTTCGGCGAGCGGTTTCTCTCGGCGCAGTCGTTGGATTTCCTCGGCCATCGCAGCATTAGCGTCGCGCTCGATCGCTTCGACGTAGGACTGCCATTCCAGCGCGCGCCGGATCATCGCCGCGCCGTCACGACAGGCAGCGCGGGCTTCGTCCCGCTCCCGCTCCGCCTTTTCCCTCGCCGCCTTCTCGGCGGAGAGGGCGCGGGCGGCTTCGCTTTCGATGCACGCCGGGCACCCAACGGTGTCGCGCTCGTCTCGGAGCGTCGTGGCCCGCAACTCGCCAGTTCCGCCGCAAAGGATGCACTCGCCCTCGGCGAGCCGGGCCCGCTTCTCCAAGGCGTCGAGTTCGGCCTCGTCAATGGCGGTCATGGCTTTGCCTCGTGCTGGAGGGCGGCGCGGGACTCCTTTGGGCGGCGATACCCCTTGATCGCAGCCTTCGCCTCGCCCAGTACGTTTTCGTAGGCGTACTCCATCGCCTCTTTCCAGTCGTCTAAGCCCCAGTCTTTTGCCGCCTGACGCTCAAGGGTCGCGGGAGTCTGGTACTGAGAAATCCGTTTCAGCGCCTCATAGAAGCGCTGCTCATAATTGATCTTCGGCTTCATTTGCTTGCCTTCCTTCGCTTCGGGAACGGGCGGCTGCCCCACTTCGATCTCGGCTTGGGCTCGCCGGCATCCTTCGCCAGCATCCGGCGGCGGGCTTCTTCCTGTTGCTTCGTGATGCGGCGGACCTTGGCGATGTTGGCGATGTCACTCCCAGCCGTGGTTGCCGTCTTCTCGCCGCGCCGGCCGAAGGTCTTGAATGCGTGACACTCGGGGCAAAGCGGGCGGTAGTTGTCCAGATCGTCGCTCCCGCCAAGGGCGCGCGCGTGCTCGTGGTCGAACTCACACTCGGCCATCGTGGGCAGGCGCCTGCCGCACTCGACGCCGCGCTCGGGCAAGCCGGGGCAGCGGCAGAAGCGTGCCATGATCGTCAGCTTCTGCTTCGGCGTGAGGCTGGGGCGCGGCGTGGTCACGTCAGTACCCACGCCCCGGGTTGTCGCAGTAACCCTTGCGGTCGTAGTGGTCGTGGTCGCGCCACCAACCCGAGCGATTTGGATTTCTGTATGGGTCGCGCACTACGCGCTGGCCCGGCTCTCCTTTGCAGATTGAGCAACTGGTGATGCTCTCACCGCACAGGTTGCAGACATATTCGCCATCGGTGATGCCCATCACGCCGCCTCCTTCTCTCCGCTGAACACGACGCCGTGCTCGGCTCCCCAAGCCATGATGAAGTCGAGAAGCTCGCCCATCTCCGCCTTGGACAGGTCGGACGACGACCGCCCCCACGGGATGAACGTTGAGCCGTCTAGCGCCGGCATGAACTGCACCTCCCGGCCACAGGCGTGCATGAACAGCACCTTCCACTGGTCGGGCGTGTACTGCCGGCCGTTGTGGGTGGCCTGCATCGCCACGTCGCTGAGCAGCGCCCACATCATCGCGTTCTGGTCGGTCGACCGCTTCGACGCCTTGAACTCGACCCGCGTGCCAGCGGGCGCCTTGGCGAGCACGCGCGCGGCGCGCTCGCGGTCGGCCGGCCCGTTCAAGGTGAAGGCGTAGCGGGTCACTACCGCCACTCACAGGCAAAAGGTATGTCCCCGTCATCGTCCGTGAAGCGCGAGCCGCCACGCGAGCCAGTCGGCGTGTGCCGGCCGCTGCTGGTCTGGATGCCGTCGTCGCGATCCTCGCGATCGTCCTTGCCCTTGCCGTCGAGAAGCACGAGCGTCGAGTTGAAGCCTTGCAGAACGACCTCGGTGGAGTAGCGGTCGTTCCCCTCCTTGTCCTGCCACTTGCGGGTCTGCAGAGCGCCTTCCACGTAGATTTTTGAGCCCTTGCGGGTGTACTGCTCGGCGACTTTTGCCAGACCTTCATTGAAGATCACGACCGTCGTCCACTCAGTCTTTTCGCGCTTCTCGCCGCTGTTCTTGTCCCGCCAGCTTTCAGTCGTGGCAAGACGCAGATTGGCGATGGCGCGACCATCCTGAGTATGCCTGATTTCAGGATCGGCGCCAAGATGGCCGACGAGAATTACCTTGTTAACGGAACCGGACATTATGCGATCTCCTGCGGCCTGCGGGGCTTGGTGGCCGCTTCCAAGACTTTCTTCAATTCGAGCGCGTCGCCGGGGGCCTTTGCCCAGAACTCGCGAAGCGGTTCGGCATTCATCGACTGCCACTTGGCGACGGCGGCCGGTTCCAGCGTGCGGATGTGCTCAAGCACGCGGTCGACAAACCGGCCGATCGGCACGCGCTCCAGCCCGAAGTCGGCGCCCCAGCAGACCATGACATCCCGGCCGGCGCCGATGGCGCGCTGGCGGCGCTCCTCTGCGGCGTGCTCAACAATCTCGCTGGCGGTCATGTCAACGAAGCTGGCCTTTGCCATCTCTTCCTCGACGTAGAGCCCGCCGAACTGATCCGGCCAGCCGGCGCGAAGGGCCTGCGCCTCGGCGCACTTTTCCAGCATCACCTTGGGCATCTTCGGCCAGTTGCCGGATGCGTCGAGCGTCTTCCGGCCGGTCGGCCGGCGCTTGCCGGTCTCGTCCTCGCCCCATTCTTCGGCGATCGGAGCGAACTCGTCCCACTCGGCTTCGCCCTTCACCCGGAACCATTCGCCCTGGTTGTCCTGCTGCCAGAGATAGACTGTGCAACTGACGATGCCCTTCGGGTTCAGCGGCCCGATTAGCGACGGGTCCATTTCCCATTCGGCCTTCTCGGATGCCGGCCGATAGTTTCCGCACCGCTGTGCGATGACGCGAAGGCCGTCGCGAGACACAACGATCGACATGCGCCGCTTCGACTGATCGCGGGCGTTCTTCCCGAACACCAGCGGGATGATCTGCTTGCGGAACGGGTCAAGCCCATAGTTCCGCGCCGCCGCCATGAACAGGTCGAACTCTTCGGTATTGCAGTCCTTGGCGATCGTGTTCTTCACGAGCACGACCTGCCGATCTGTGAGCCCGGCGGGGGTGTCGTGCAGTCTTGTGACGGTGTTCATTTGCGCCTCACTGTGAGGGAGACGGACCCGTTATCGAGGGTCGCGCCGGGGATGGGCGGATAGGCGAGACCGGCGGCCTCCAGAGCGGCAAGACGGGCCTCGGCGTCTGGCAGTGCGTGCGCAGCTTCAACGGCGTCTGCGCGCTCTCTGAGGCGCGCGGCGAGGCTCTTGGTGTCAACCTGGGGCGGCGGGGCTGGCGGCTGCACGAAGAACTCGGCTGGGATGGCAGCTTCGTCGGTGACGACGACACCGGGCGCGCGACGTGATAGAGACAGGGTGGCAATGGGCAGCGGGAGCGTCTTGATCTCTGCCGCCATCATCGCCCGCTCGATCAGCGCGCGCTTGCGCTCCACACCGGCCTTGATGCGGCTCTCGCGCTCGTCCAGCTCCTTCTTGCGCGCCTTGATGCCGGCGAGCAAAATGGTGTCCTCGTCGATTGACAGCAGCACACGGCCGATGGCCTCGTGAAGGCCGGTCTCCCCCTCGATCGTATCGAGGCGAAGTTCCTCATCGCCCGCAAGCTCCGCCACGTCGCGCAACAGATCGCGGACGGCCTCCATTTCAAGAAGCAGCTTGCGCTCCGCTGGCATTAGTGGTCGCGCGGCCGGCGGCTCTGTCTTGGCGCGGGCGGTCATGGTTCAGCGGCTCCACTTGAGCAGCAACAGGCCGAAAACGAGGAGGAAGACGGCGCCAATCGCGGCGCTGATCCACAGCGGCGACAGCACCCACCACCACGACCAGTCGATGTAGTTGGTCAGCTTGAGGGCGATGAATAGGATGGTCAGCAGGCCGACGAAGCCGATGCCGCCGGACGAAGACGATGACGAGTTGTTCATGCTCACAGCGGCACTCCAGCAATCACGCCAGCGGCAAGCGCCACCGCGGCGGCGAAGATGGTGGTGAGGTCGTCGGCGAGCTGGCTGCGCAGCGCAGCGATGAGGGCGCGCATGTCAGGCGGGCTCCTCTACCGGAACAGCATTGATCGCTTCGGCGAGACGCATCGCGTAGCCGATGGGCAGGCCATAGGCGTGCAGGGCGCAGTGCGCGCGGCCGTCGCCGTGGAAGATCAGCATCACGCCGGAGTGGAACGGAGCCTCTATGTCTTGGAAGGCTTCCGCGTGGACGCGGCGAACGTCGAGGGCGTCCAGTGCCTCCGTTGAAAACGCGGCCATCACCGTTCCTCCCCAGCCTTTTCGGCGGCCTTGCGGGAAGCTGCAGCGGCCCGCGCTTCACGGGCCTTGCGGCGTGCTTCGATGCGGACGGCCTCTCGCGCGGTCTCAGCGGCCAGCCATTCCGCCGCCTTGCCGCGGACGGTCTCCTCGTTCGGCCCGGTGAACTGGAGCGGCAGAAGTTCCTTGCCGCTGAGGAAGTGGGCAAGGAAACGCGCGCGCTCCGGCACGTCATCGTCAGCCGTCTGGTAGACGATCGTTCGCATCACCGTTCCTCCTGAGCCTTCTCAACGGCCTCAGCCTGAGCTTCGTCCAGCGCCAGCACGATCGGCCCGACCTGATCCGGCCAGACCCAGCGCACCGGGAAGGCGTCTTCGTCGCGAGCGCGCATGAAGTCGGCGCCGCGTGTGCAGTGCCGTCCCTTGGCGTCGAAGCAGACCGCTACGAACCCATATTCCGGGTTGTACTTTTCGTGGCTGGTGAGCCATAGGCTCGCTCGGTTGACCCACTCGTTGAACGAGGCGAAGTACTGGTCCTTGTGCGTCGGCGTAGCCATCACCGTTCCTCCTCAGCCTTCTCGCAGCACCACGCGAAGATCGTCGGCCACTCGCGCTCGATGGCGTTCGACACCGCGACTTGCATCGGGCAGGCATCCGGCTTCCCGAAGTGCCATTCCCGAGCGTTCCCGTAGGCATCCTCGACGGTGAAGCTCAGGGGCTCGAACAGCCCTTCCGGCATGCCTCGGCAGTAGACCTTGGCCTCGACCTCGAAGAACATGCCGTCGATGGCGATGACGAGTGCGTCTGTCGTCCATGTAAACGACAGCCCCGAATAACTTGGGAGCGCGTCGCTCGGATCGGGGGCGCGGAAGTGCTTCACTGGTTCTCTCCCCGTTGATCGTCACGAAGGACGGCGTTTATCTCCCACCCGAGCCGGCGGCCGTCAGGGCGGGTATCGTCCAGAAGAAGGCGTCTGGCCTGCGCCAACAAAGCTCTCAACTGATTGTTCTTGAGTATCAGCTTGTCATAGGCGTTGATCGCGGCTGCGGCTTCTTCGGCTTGGTCGCGCTCCAGGAACTCGCCGATCCATTCGTCATTGGCGTCCCGGATGCTGTCGTGCGCGCCGGCTCTAACCGGCAGCTTGATCGCGCCCATGTGTCAGGCTCCTGCCTTGAGGGCGGCGAGGGCGGCGTTGATTTCCGCCCACGCATCTCGCAGCAGTCGCGCATCGTCATCGCTAATGCCGTAGACCAACGCGTCGTCCGAAACCTCCGACAGGTGCTGCACTGCGCTCGCAAGGCGCTCGGCACGCGCTAACAGACCGGGGTATTCGTTCACGCACTTGACGATGTGGGCGGCGTTGGCGATGCCCGAGTTGCCGGGGCCGCAGTCGTAAGCGGCCTCCGCCACGAACCACGGGTCATTGTCACCGTCCGGTGCGTAAACACAGTGCGGGTCGTCTTCGTCCACGATCCAAGGGCCGGGGGTGTGCTTGGCGGTCTCGGTCATCGGCTTGTCTCCCATCCGCATTGCAGAGCGGCATGGGGAGAAGCTACCCCAATCCGGGGCACAGCGCAACCCCATTGTGGGGCACTTTTTTGTAGACCGCCGTCGCACGCGTGCTATGCTGCGGCAGTTGCAGCGGTTCGCGTTCGTGACTCTGCTGAAACTAGATCGCCGAGGGAGGGGCTTGCCCCCGACCTCGGCGATATTCCGGTTTGTGCTTGGCGGCCAGACCCGGAAGTAGGTTCTCTAATACCAGACCCGCTTTCGCTGCACAACCTTGCCGCCTCGCGCCGACCCTCAAAAGTGACGGGTCCGCTTGCGGTCATGTCCCCGTCACCGCTGCCGCCGGGCACGCCTGGCGCTGGTGTGATGCGAGACCGGGCGGTGCTGGCCGCAGACCAAACCAGCGATGCCCCGCCGGCACTTACGCCCGCAAAGCGGTTCGCCGCAGCTATGGGTGGTTCCGACGGCCCGACTGACCGAGCGCGGTCTGAGGGGAAGCGTGCCCGATTGACCCCCTACCCTGACTGGCGGCCTCGCCGCTGGGGAGACGGATGGCCCACGACACGGGCAGGCACGGTAAACGGGGCTGGAATGCGCTCCCTCAAGTATCCGCGTCCCTGCTTCGGTAGGGGAGGTAGCGGAAGCGGACCTATGTCTAGCGCGGAACCATGTGCTTGACCCGCGCCGCCCACGCCACTTCCGCATCCATGATCGGCGCCTCTGTATTGGACAGGAGGTGGAACAGGCCGGGCGAGCGGGACTTGGTGAGTTTCTTCACCAGCACGCGGTCGTCGGGCAACCCGACCACGCAAAGCCGGCCGTGTAGGTCGGTCGTCACTGGCGAGCGCACGTCGTCATAGAAGACGAGCCAGCGGTCGAATAGCTCTCCGAGGCTTGTTCCGCGGATTTCAAGCGCGCGCGTCGCCGCCGTCGCTCCATCGGGGGCGTCCACGAACTCGTTCAGTTCTTGGCCGGCGCCGTAGTAGTGCGCTTCCGCACCGGCCCCGACGAAGCCGACAAGCGGCACGGGCGGCCGCGCGCTTTCCCCGCCTATCACGTCGAGTTCGGTCGCCCCGAACACGCGGGCGAATTTCGCCACGTCGGGGATGCCAAGGTCGCGAGTGCCGTACTCAAGCTTGCGGTAGCCGCCGAGCGACAAGCCGGCTGCGTCGGCGGCTTCCTGCTGCGTCCAGCCGCGAAGTGCCCTCAATCGGGCGAGGCCGTTCGGTGCTTTACCCATCCCATGAAAGTGCCCCACCGGGCCGTTGCGCGCGTGCCCCGATGCGGGGTTGACAATATGCCCCGACTTGGGGCACTTTGTGGTCATGCAGCTCGACACGTACCTCCGAGAGAAGACCATAACCGCTGAAGAGTTCGGCCGGATGGTCAACGCTTCGCCCGGCGCAGTGCGCAAGTGGCGATCCGGCGAGCGAATGCCGCGGCCAGAACATTTGGCCCGCATACGGGAAGCAACCGGCGGCGCCGTGACGGCGAATGACTTCGTTTCATCAATGGGAGCAGCCGCATGAGCACGCTCACGACCAAGCCGAAGCCGCGCGGGTGGTGGCACGAACAGGCTCGCGAACTGCGAGCGCAGGGATGGACGCGAAAGCAGATTGCCGAGCGGTTCGGTGTGAGCGTTCCGGCAGTTCGGAATGTGCTGTGCCCGGTCGCTGCCCAGCAGAACAGGGACCGCGTGCGCGAGTTCTCCGCCGCCAGATACGGCGTTGACTTGGAGTGGACCGAGGCAAAACGGGCATCGAACCGCCGCAGCTACGCTCGCCTCCGCAGCCAGTGCGTCGCCGCTGTCGCCGAAGCCCTCGGAGTGTAACGTCATGGATTACGGTCCGTACCTCCTCGTCAGCATCGTCGTCTTCGGCTCGCTGCTGGCGGCCTTCATCGGCTTCATCCTGCACTGCGAGCTTCGCGCCCGGAAGAAGCCGGATCGGTTCGAGGACTACTTTAAGTCTCTCGGCCTTCCGCCCCGTCGGGGAGGCGTGTGGTTCTGATGGCGCTGTTCAACGCCTTCTTCTGCGGCATCGCTCTCTACGGGACATTCGACGGCCTTGAGCAGAAGAGAGGCGGCTTTGCCGTCTTCTGCGCCGTCTCGTTTGTCCTTAATGGCATCGCTGTCCTCTTGGGGGTTTCAGAATAGCAATGTCTCACAAGCGCATCCTCTCCGAAGACGACAAGGCCACCATCGCCCGGCGCTATGCGAACGGCGAGACCTTGACCGTCATCGCCGCGGACTACCGCATCTGCCACGCCCGCGCCCGTGAGATTGTCACCGAGGCTGGCGTCGCCTGTCGTCCTCGGCAGCCGATCCCTGATCGCACTCTGCCGGCCATCGCCTTCCTCAACATCGAGGACACGCGCGACCTGACGGCACGCCTGTTCGGCGACCCCACGCCCTCATATCGCGCCGCACGGGCGGCTGGCTTCTGATGTTCCCCTCCGCGCGTCACTTCCTCCCTCCGCGCGGGCAACTGCAGGGCTGGCCGCGTTCATCGCGCCGCCCTGCCTTTTATTCCTGTCTCCGCGACGATCCCCCCCGTCGTCGCGTTGAGAGGCGCGGCCGGCCTTTGCACCGGGGCCGGCCGCGCATTCCTCATCTGTTGGCCGAGGCGAGCTACCACCCTCTCCGCGGCCTGTCCGATCGTCACCCACGTCTCACCCTGCCCGTCAAAGCAGTCGTGC
>Ga0075012_10001201_pt1 | contig 26994 bp, 25 predicted proteins | sample All_14_2_FD_71474 | JGI IMG/M metagenome (GOLD analysis project Ga0075012, IMG submission 71474) | Freshwater microbial communities in response to fracking from Pennsylvania, USA - Allegheny Zone_MetaG_DW_15 | ecosystem: Environmental > Aquatic > Deep subsurface > Groundwater > Drilled...
GTCAAATCACCCTTTAGTTGCTCCGGATTGTTTACAAGAGGTTTAAGAACAATAATCTTCAAACAAATACTTGTCTCTCTTAACTCTTTAAGGCATATTCCCATCTTGTGGACAAAATCTTTGAGCGATTCTGCCGATTGAGCCTCACCATAATTAAAGGCAGGAGAAGTACCACATCTAACAAGTTGTCCTGCGATATGGTTTCCTGCCTTTGTATTTGGTAATAATTCAGAAATCTCTAACATTCTAATTGCAAATTTAATTAGGCGTTCCTCTAGGTCGTATTTCCTATTGTTATCCATTGTAATTAATTTTACATTTAAAATTTAGAGTTTTACATTCTACATTTATAAATTGCTACTTTCCTTTGATTTCTTTTACTGCTGCAACAAGTTGAGGAAGCACTTTTTGCGCATCGCCAACAATACCGTACTGAGCAACTTCAAAAATAGGAGCGCTCTTGTCGTTATTGATTGCAACAATATATTTTGATGAGCTAACACCAGCAATGTGCTGTGTTGCACCCGAAATACCTACTGCAAAGTAAAGGTTTGGAGCAATAATTTTACCGGTTTGACCAGTATGCTCATCGTGAGGACGCCATCCTTCGTCAGAAACTGGACGAGAACAAGCGGTTGCTGCTCCTAATAAATCTGCCAATTCAATAATTGGAGACCAATTGTCAGCCGATTTCATACCACGACCACCCGATACAACGATTTCAGCATCGGTTAATAAAAGTTTTCCTGATTGTTTTTGAACCTCTTTAACTTGAGTTTTTGGAGCATCAACGCTAACATCCATCTTCTCGATAGTTGCATTGTTAGCAGTTTCGATAATATCGAAAGAGTTTTGTGCTAGGGTGATAACTTTTACGTCGGTTTTTAGAACAACATCGGCGTATGCACCACCAGAGAATGCTCTTTTGTAAACTGTAAATGGACTAGTGCTAACAGGTAATTTGCTTACACCTGCACCTAGCGCAGCTTTTAATTTAACCGATAGGCGAGGAGCGATAGATTTACCTGAGTTGTTGTTTGCAACAACAATAACTTTTGCCCCAATTTTCTCAGCAACAGTGGCAATAACGCTAGTGTATGCTTGGCTATCTAATGTTTTAAGGTTATCCTGATTTACGTTGATAACTTTTTGTGCACCGTAGTTTCCAAGTTGTTTTAGTTCTGCTTCGTCAACATTACCAATTGAAACAGCAACAGCAATGGTTCCCATCATTTCGGCTACCTTACTAGCGTAAGATACCAACTCGAATGATGATTTCTTGAATTTTCCGTCCCAGTTTTCGGTATATACTAGTACTGACATATTATTTCGGAATTAATAGGGTTCAACTTAAATTAATTTGGTTTCAGCCTGTAGCAGCTCAATTAGTTGCTTTGGATTTTCAGCATCAACAAACTTGCAGGCCGCTCTTGGAGCAGGCATTTCAAACTTAGCAGTTTCGGTTAAAGCATCAATAGCAACTGGCTCATAAAGTTTGATAACTTTTGTACGTGCCATCATAATACCGCGCATTGCTGCAATTCTTGGTTCTTTAGCGATACCTTTTTGTACAATTGTAACGAATGGTGCAGGAACAGTTACAATCTCTTTTCCACCATCAATTTCGCGGGTAATAACTGCGGTGCCATTTTCAATTCTCAAACTAGAAACAGCGGAAACCGAAGGCATACCTAAAAATTCAGCAAGCATACTACCAACAGCAGAGCTGTTGAAATCGCTCGACTCAATTCCGCACATAATAATATCGAACTGTTCTTTTTTTACAACCTCCGCTAGTTGAGCAGCAACATGGTAAGCATCGGTTGGGTCAGCGTTTACTCTGATAGCATCATCGGCACCAATAGCAAGAGCTTTTCTGATTGTAGGTTCAGATGCTGCTAAACCAACGTGAGCAACAGTAACTGATTTTACACCAGTGCTAGCGTCATCCTTCAATTCCAATGCTCTGGTAAGCGAAAGTTCATCCCAAGGATTGATAACCCACTGAATACCGTTTACATCCAACTTGGTGTTACCATCAACAAATTTCACCTTGGTGGTGGTATCCGGTACGTTGCTGATACAAACAAGAATTTTCATCCGTCAAAATATTAATTTAGTTAAACATATTTTTCTGTATCTATCTAAAAAATAAGCACTTAAATGCTATTTTGGAAAATAAAATAACTACAAAAATACACAAAGTTCTCAGCGAGCGAAATTTATTTTTCCTCACTAATTATATGTGTTAATATATCAATAAGTTAAATGCTTTCCACCTAGCATTTTCTGGTTTAAAACGAGCGTACAAATCTAACCCAAATTGACTAATTACCATAAACACTCATCAAAAAACTTAACTCTAAGGTTAGAATAAAGTATAGTTCTAGACTTATTTTTAGGAAATTGCGAAAAACATTCGAACCTCCATATATTATTAATGAAAAGATAATCAACAATATATCCTTTAACAATCTTTTAATATTGTTTAATCAAGTTTAACTATAAGTTGGTCAAAACTTGCGAAACAAATTTGACTTTTGTACTGTTAAAGTTGTAAATTTAATAATAGAATAATTTGATTATCAATGAGTGAGTTATTCAATACATTACTAGTTGAGTTGGGCGAGAGAATTGCTCAAAACACTAAGGCTATTATCGATAATCAAAAGGAAATTGAGTACATATTTTCCGATTCTGGTTTATTAAAAGGTGCTGAGCGTGTTGCTGAACTTGTTGAGTCGAACAAACGATTACAGGTTGAGAACCGTGAGTATATAATGATTCAGCTTAGGTTACGTTCATTTTTAAGAAATATGAATCAGTCCACATTGCTTAAGATTGAGGAAAGTAGTGGGTTTTGGATTGATGAGGCCACTGAACGTTTTTTACTATCAACAGGTAATGATTTTTTGAAAAGCAGTAGCATAAATTCCAATGAGGCTGATAGCAATATTGAGGAATCTAAACACATTAATTATGGTATGGATTTTGACTTAAACGATTATAAGTTCAACAGCATTAGTATGCCAGCAAATTTAATAGAGCAGTATGCACAGGACGAAAAGTATGAATTATGCTCAATGCTTATAAGCGTATATAGTTCAAGAAATTAGGTTTTGGTTTAGGTTTACATAGGTTAGAGGGTTGGCATCCGGGACTTCACAAGTGGTTCCGGATGTCTTTTTTTACTTCGAATTAAAGCACTAACTTTATGCGAGTAATCAGATTTCTATCTCGTGAGAAAAGTAATTTTTATAGGTGCAGGAAATGTTTCAACATCACTGACTTCCGCTTTTAGTAATGCTGGTTGGAGTATTGTTCAGGTTTATTCCAGAACTATTGATAGTGCCGCCACTCAGGCTAAATTATACAACTCAAATGCTATTAGTAATTTGTCTGAAATTGAAAGGTTTGCAGACCTCTACATTATCGCTGTTCCCGATTCTTCCATTTCTGAGATTATCGATTCAATTCCTATCGTCAACGGCGTTGTGGTACATACCAGCGGAAGTACACCGCTATCAGTTTTGTCAACATTGAAATCAAAAGGTATTGGAGTTTTCTATCCTTTCCAAACCTTTTCGCGCAGTAGAATTGTCGATTTATGCAATGTTCCAATCTTTGTTGAAGCAGGCTCCGATGATGTTTTGAATTTTCTAACCGCTGTTGGCAAGGAACTAAGCCATAATGTAAGTTACTTGAATTCCGAAAAACGATTATTATTGCATTTGAGCGGAGTTTTTGCAAGCAATTTTACCAATCATATTTTGGCTTTGACATACCGTTTAGCCACTGAGAATGGTATCGATTTTAAGGTTTTGCAACCTTTGGTGGAGGAAACAGTTGTAAAAGCGTTTACAACAAATCCAAAGGATGTTCAAACAGGTCCAGCTATCCGTAACGATATTGTAACAATGGAGAAGCATTCAGCGGTTTTGGGCAATTTAGATGAGCAATTGCAAAGAATATACAATGAATTATCTTTGAGCATTCAAAAATTGGGTAAGCTATAAAGTTTTGTTTTTAGTTTTTTTTGTGCGTTAGGCTGGCAAAACTGCGAGCAAGCAGAGCGTGAATAATGCAAGACTTAAAATTACGCAAAAGGGGCTTGCCTAATTTTTGCAGTAATTTTTGGATTGCATTAGAGCGGGAGGAAGCATAGTTTTGCCTTGATTTTTTGCTTACTTTTTCATCATGGAAAAAGTAAGGTTGATAGTAAAAGTAATGGAATGATTATTAGGGTTATTAATATTTTTCTTGTCAATGAAAAAGAACTTTAAAGAACTACTCGCCGATGTAAAGGCCTTTGTTTTTGATGTCGACGGTGTTTTTACCGATGGCACTGTAATTCTTCATCCTTCAGGCGAACTTTTACGCACATCCAACACCCGCGATGGATATGCGGTTCACGTTGCTGTTGAGCGTGGATTCCCAATTGCCATTATTTCTGGCGGAAAGTCCGAAGCTGTAAGGCAGCGTTTCAAAGGTTTAGGCGTTACCGATATATATTTAGGCGCAACCGATAAGGTTGACGCTTTGGAGGATTTTAGGTTCAAGTATGGAATTGAACTTTCTCAGATTTTATATATGGGCGACGATTTACCCGACTATGAGGTGTTGCAAAAAGTTGGAATTCCAACCTGTCCGCTCGATGCAGCTCCCGAAATTAAACAGATTTCGGCCTACATTTCATCCTATGCCGGAGGTAAGGGTTGTGTTCGCGATGTAATTGAGCAGGTACTCCGATTAAACGGAAAGTGGGGACCATCGTCTAATGGTTTACAGTAGTTAACCCAAATTGGTTATGGAAATACTTCGATTGGTAAGGTACAAGAATTTGCTGATAGTTGCAGCAACAATGATTCTTGTCCGATATTTTATTATGCAACCCATTCTTCAAGCTTTTGGTTTTGAGTTGCAGTTGGGGTTATTGTACTTTGTAATGCTGGTGCTAGCAACGGTATTCATTACTGCTGCAGGGTATGTAATAAACGATTATTTCGATACTCGAACCGATTTGGTCAACCGTCCGCAAACAGTTGTGGTTGGTAAATCGGTTAGTCGCCGAATGGCTATTGCTATTCATATGGTTCTTAGCGTACTGGGTATTTTTTTGGGATTGCTTGTTGCTATTAAAATTGGGCGACCAATTTTTTCGTTACTTTTTGTTCTAGCAACTGGCGTGCTTTGGTTTTACTCAACTACCTACAAGCGTCAGTTAATTATCGGAAATCTTGTTGTTGCTACGCTTACAGGGATTGTTCCTTTAATTCCGTTGATTTTCGAGTACCCATTATTTGAAACATACTGGGAGGTCATTGCAATTTATCAGCTTAAACTTCACGTAATGGTTTACTGGGTTGGTGGTTATGCACTATTCGCTTTCCTTTTGACCTTTGTTCGTGAAATTATTAAGGATATTGAAGATTTTGAGGGCGATACAGTGTATGGTCGTAATACTATTCCCGTGCATTTTGGAATAAAGGCATCAAAAATTATTGCATCATCGCTTTTAATGGTAACTCTTATTGTGTTGATTTTCCTATTTGCTGGCTATATGAGGTTTTTACCATCGGGCAAATTCGATTACTACACCTTTATATATCTTATTGTTTTTATATTGCTACCAATATTCGTGCTTTTTATGATGTTGCTTTTGGCACAAAATAAAGCCGATTACCATAAAGCAAGTCGTTTGAATAAGATTATAATGCTTTTTGGATTGCTCTATACTTTTGTTTTTCGTTGGTTGATACTTTAAGTTGATGTTATTACACAATATAATAAAAGGTAAAAGTTTAATACTCGCATCTAACTCTCCTCGTAGGCAGCAATTGCTTAAGGGGCTTGATGTTGATTTTGAGATTTGGTCCACCAATCACGAGGATGAATCCTATCCCAATGATTTACCCGTTGAGCAGGTTCCCACTTACTTGGCCAAGCATAAAGCATCGTTCTTTACCGAACGTTTAAGTAACGACACAATCCTTATTACTTGCGACACCGTTGTGGTTTGCAATGGTAACGTGTTGGGAAAACCTGTAGATTTAGCCGATGCAGTTGCAATATTAAAGCAACTTTCGGGAAATAGGCATACTGTAATAACTGGTGTTTGCTTGTCAACTGCGAACAAATCAAGCTGTTTCAGCTCCTTCACCGATGTGTATTTTAGACATTTAACAGATGAGGAGATAGAGTACTATATTGAACGTTATAAGCCTTACGATAAGGCTGGGGCCTATGGAATTCAGGAGTGGATTGGGTATGTTGCCATTGAGCGCATTGAGGGTTCTTACTTTAATGTAATGGGGTTGCCTGTTCAAAAATTGCATAATGAGTTACTCAACTTTATAAATAATAATCAATAATATATATGATGAGAAAAATTGCAATAACTATTCTGCTTTCGGTATTTGTTGTATTTAACAACATTGCCGATGAGGGTATGTGGTTGCCAATGCTAGTTGGCAAAAACATAAACGAGATGCAAAAGATGGGCTTCAAATTAACGGCTGATGATATTTACAGCGTTAACCAATCCAGCCTTAAGGATGCCATTGTGCAGTTCGGTGGAGGTTGTACCGCAGAGTTAATCTCGGCTGAGGGCTTGATAATTACAAATCACCACTGTGGATTTTCAAGAATTCAGGCACATTCGTCTGTTGAGCACGATTACCTATCCAATGGTTTTTGGGCCATGAGCAAACAGGATGAACTTCCAAATCCTGGGCTTACTGTTCGTTTTTTGGTGCGTATGGAGGATGTTTCGGCTCAGGTTCTAATGGGAGTTACAAAAGAGATGACAGAGGCTGAACGTCGTAAAACTATTTCTGCTAGCATTAAGGAAATTTCAACAAAAGTAGAAGCCGAGGGAGTTGGATATGTGGCAGTTATTCGTCCAATGTACTATGGTAATGAGTATTACCTTTTCCTTTACGAGGAGTTTAGCGATGTTCGCCTAGTTGGTGCTCCACCTGAGTCAATTGGCAAGTTTGGTGGCGATACCGATAACTGGGTTTGGCCACGTCATACTGGCGATTTTTCGCTTTTCCGTATCTATGCCAATAAGGATAACAAGCCAGCAGCTTATTCGCCAGAGAACTTACCCTACAAACCTAAACGTTATCTGCCTATCTCTATGAAAGGCATAAAGGAGGACGATTTTACATTGGTTTACGGTTTTCCTGGTCGTACCCAACAGTTCCTTACTTCGCATGCTGTTGAGTTATTGGTTAATCAAACCAATCCCCATAGAATCAATTTGAGGAATACACGCCTATCAATCTTTAGCCACTATATGGATGCCAACGATACTATTCGTATTCAGTACGCTAGTAAACATGCAGGTGTTGCCAATGCTTGGAAGAAATGGATAGGGGAAACCATAGGATTACGAAGGCTCGATGCTGTTTCTAAAAAACGTGAGTTAGAGAATATGTTTACCGCTTGGGCAAGTAAATCTCCCGAATTACAAAAACAGTATGGAAGTTTGTTGCCTACATTTAAGAGACTTTACGATGATTTAACCCCTCTTTCTCTAATTTCCGACTATCGTTCAGAGGCTGTTTATGCCGTTGAACTTGTAAATTTCGCATCGCGTTTCGATAGAGTTATTGCCGAGGCTGTTAAGCCCCAGCGCGATGTTGAGAAGTTTGAGAATGCTAAGAATAACCTTGTTCGGTATGCGCGGGGCTTCTATAAAGATTTTGAAGTGAATGTTGATGTTGAGGTTTTTGCAGCAATGATGAAATCCTATTACGAGCAGGTTCCATCTAATTACCATCCTGCATTTTTGAGCAAACTTTACCAAAATTATCAAGGAAATTGGATGCAAATGGCTGGCGACCTTTACAGTCAGACCATATTCTCCGACAGCATTAGGGTATTTACCCTTCTAAATGAGATTGACAGTGTTAACGCTCGCCATTTTCAGTCCGATAATATTTATAATGTATATGCACAATTTGAGTTGCTATATAAAGATAAGGTTGAAGCTCGTTTAACTGAAATAAACGATAGTTTGGATATTCTTTACAGAACTTTTGTTGATGGATTGATGAAGATGCAACCCGACAAGCGTTTCTTCCCCGATGCTAACTCTACATTACGCTTTACTTACGGTAAAGTTCAAGGCTTTGAGCCAAAGGATGGTGTGGTTTACAACTACTATACCACAATTGATGGTATAATTGAGAAATCAACTCAAACCAATGTTCCCGACTATGTTCCACCAAAGAAATTAATTGAACTTTACGAGAAGAAGGATTTTGGGCAGTATGCTGTTAATGGTACTGTACCTGTAGCATTCATAGGTACAAATCATACAACTGGAGGTAACTCAGGTAGTCCTGTAATTGATTCCAACGGCTACTTAATTGGCATTAACTTCGACCGTTGCTGGGAAAGCACAATGAGCGATGTTATGTTCGACCCCAATTACTGTCGCAACATCGCCCTTGATATTCGATATACACTGTTTGTTATTGATAAGTTCGCAGGTGCAGGGCATTTGTTAAAGGAGATGAATATTGTTTACTAGTTGATTTTTAGTTTTTTAATCATATTTAAGGAGCCCGACTGAAAAAGTCGGGCTTTTTCGTTGAAGGTCTTAGCCCTTCGCCTTGTTGTGCTGTAATTGTCAATATTCCAGTATTTTACAACTCCTTTTTTGCATTGCTTACAGTTGATAATTAAAATTGCTTTGAATGTTTCTAAATTGAAGTTTTAGTGTCCGAATGCTAATAAAAACTGACAAAAATCACTTTGTCAATTCAAACTTGTTATTATATTTATGCAAGTAAATCAGTTTGTTACAAAAGATTGATTTGTTAATAAAATAACAGTGTTACAAAAATAACAAAAGTCGTTTTTTAAAAAAATTAATTATGACGGAGACTAAAGAACTAGTAAAGAAACTTGCTGACAAGTATGGCAGGGCTAGAGAGAGTTTAATGCCAATTCTTCAGGGTGTAATTGAGGAGGAACGCTTTGTTTCAAGCGAAGCTATGACTGAGATAGCTCGCGAACTCGATATTGCTTCTGCAGAGGTGTACGGAACTGCAACGTTCTATTCTTTCTTGGATACACAACCCCGCGGCAAGTATGTTATAAGGGTTTGTAAAACCATTACTTGCGATATGCACGGCAAGAAAAAGGTTATTGAGAAGATTGAGGATTTGCTTAAGATTAAATTAGGGGAAACCACTCAGGACAAAAAATTTACTTTGCTGACAACAAACTGCTTGGGTTGGTGTCATCAAGGCCCAGTGATGTTGATAAACTCAACACCTTATCCTAGTCTCGACGAGAATAAGGTTACTGAAATTATTATGGACTACATGAGCAAATAGTAAGGAGGTTTGAAAATGGAAAATTTAAAAAGAGTCGATTTAATATTTGGTGCTTATACCAATGAGAAGTATAAAGTGCTAGAGAGTACCCTTAAGAAATCAAGTGAGCAAATTATCACCGAAATGATTAACTCTGGCCTTAAAGGTCGCGGTGGTGCAGGTTTTCTTACAGGTTTAAAGTGGAAATTTACTGCTCAAGAATCCGAGCCTACTAAGTATGTTGTTTGTAACGCCGATGAGGGCGAACCAGGTACTTTTAAAGACCGTGAAATTCTAACTAAAGTTCCCCGAAAAGTATTCAGCGGTATGGCCATTTGCGGAAAAGCAATCGGCGCTAAAAAGGGTTATATGTATTTGAGAGGAGAGTACCAATACCTTCTGCCCGATTTGATGGCCGAACTGGACGTTTATCACGAGCACGCTAAGCGCTTTAATCACGATTTCACAATTGAAATTAGAATGGGTAGTGGCGCATATATTTGTGGTGAGGAATCTGCATTATTCGAGTCAATTGAAGGAAAACGTGGTGAACCACGTAATAAGCCTCCTTATCCAACCGTTTCGGGTGTTTTCAGTAAGCCTACTGTGATTAATAACGTGGAAACGTTTGTTAATGCTGTTATGATTATGAAGTACGGCGCAGAGGAGTTCAAAAAGTTAGGAACTTCTGACTCTCGTGGTTCAAAAGTGTTCAGTATTTCGGGCGATACTCCTAAAGCAGGCATTCATGAGTTGGAACTAGGTATGACCCTAGCCGATTTTGTGGCGGAGTTTGGTGATGGCGATACCAAAGCCGTTCAGGTAGGAGGTGCTTCTGGTTTCTGCGTACCCCGTAAGAAATTTAACGAAACAATCATAGGTTTTGAAGGTGTTCCTACCGGAGGATCAATGATGCTTTTCAATAGTTCACGCTCAATGTACAATGTGCTTCACAACTATCTTGATTTCTTTGAGGAGGAGTCTTGTGGTCAATGTACCCCTTGCCGGGTTGGCTGTCAGCAGCTACTTAAGGGTATTCACGCTGTTAAGAAGGGTGAGAAACCTTCAAGCTACCTAAATCAACTACTACAGCTTTCCGATACTATGAAAATTACAGCAAAGTGTGGTTTAGGCCAGTCTGTGGCTAACTCTTTCTCATCAATAGTTGAAAACTTCAAAGAGGAGATGATTTACTAATCAAATTTATGAAGCATAATTAAAACTTTAAGACTAAAGAAAATGGCAGAAATAGTAAAAATAAATATTGATGGCATCGCTCTCGAAGTTACAAAAGGAACATCAATACTCGATGCTGCAAAATCAGTTAATGTAAAGATTCCAACACTTTGTTATCACGAAGATTTGTGCGTTGCAGGAAACTGTCGTGTTTGTGTTGTTGAGGTTGAAGGCCGGAAAAATCTGGTTGCATCGTGCGCAGCACCAGCAGAACAAGGAATGGTAATTAAAACAACTACTCCAAAGGTTCGTAGAGCAAGAACTGATATTATATCTCTTTTAGTATCGGAGCACAACACTCAGTGTACTACCTGCTACAGGAGTACTAATTGCGAGTTACAGTCGCTTGCAGCAGAGTACAATGTCGACTCTGAAAGGTACTTAAGTGTGTTAAAGCCTAATATTCAGGTTGATAAATCATCGTACTCCATTGAGAAAGACGATAGTAAGTGCGTACGTTGTCAGCGTTGCGTAAGAACTTGCGCCGAGTTACAACACGTAAATGCAATTACAGTAGCACACAAAGGTCGCGATATGAAAATATCAACCTTTATGGAGCTACCAATGAACGAGGTTGTTTGCGTAAATTGCGGCCAGTGCGTTACACACTGTCCTACAGGAGCTTTAACCGAACGACGTTACTACCACGAGATTTGGGAAGCAATTGGCGACCCTGATAAGCACGTTGTTATTAACACTGCTCCTTCGGTTCGCGTTGCTCTTGGTGAAATGCTAGGATACCCAGTAGGTACCCGTGTTACAGGAAAAATGGTTACTGCCCTTAAGAAGATTGGTTTCGACTCAGTTCTTGACACCGACTTTACAGCAGACTTAACTATTATTGAGGAAGGTCATGAGTTCCTACAGAGGGTAACAAAAGCCCTTAAGCATAAGGAGAAAGTTGCGTTGCCTATGATTACCTCTTGCTCCCCTGGTTGGGTTAAGTTCATTGAGCATATGTACCCCGATCATCTTGACCATTTGTCGACCTGTAAATCGCCTCAGCAAATGTTTGGTGCACTAACTAAAACATTCTATGCTCAGAAGATTGGTGTTGACCCATCCAAGATTGTCAGCGTAGCTGCAATGCCTTGCGCTGCTAAGAAGTTTGAGGCTAATCGCCCCGAAATGAAATCGAGTGGATATCAGGATGTGGATGCTGGTTTAACTACCCGCGAAATTGGTCAGATGATTAAGCAGTCGGGTTTGGATTTTGTTAATCTACCTGATTCTAATTACGATAGCTACATGGGCGAGTCGTCTGGTGCAGCTGTAATTTTCGGAGCAACCGGTGGTGTAATGGAAGCTGCTTTACGTACCGTTTATGAGGTTGTAACTGGTCGTGAAGTTCCTTTCAAGAATCTTGCTATTACTCCTGTTCGTGGCTTAGAGGGTATTAAGGAGGCAACTATTAAGTTGGAGAACGTTGTTCCTGAGTACAGTTTCTTAGAGGGAGCCGAGGTAAAAGTGGCAATTGCACACGGGTTGAAAAATGCTCGCGTCATTATGGACCAAATTAAGAATGGCACTTCGCCATACCTATTCATTGAGATTATGGCTTGCCCTGGTGGATGTATTGGTGGAGGTGGACAGCCAATCCCAACTAACGATGAGATTCGTAAGAAAAGGATTGCTGCTATTTACGCTGAGGACGAAGGTATGCCTATCCGTAAGTCGCACGAGGTTCCTGAAATTAAGAAAATCTACGAGACTTACCTCGAGAAGCCACTTGGACATAAGTCGCACGAATTGTTGCACACACACTACAAGAAACGTAATCGCTACTAAAGTAAGCGTTTATTCATAAGTTGAGAAGGGGCCTAGTGCCCCTTTTTTATTAACCAACAACGTTCTATGCTATAGGATTCAGCATGTATTGCTTTTAAACATGTTTTTGCTCTACCAAAAGATTGGCTGATTATGTAACAAAATCTCAAATTGTTAGTAAAATAACAGGAATAAAATTTAACAAATTTTATACTGTTATATGAATAACATAAATTAATTTTGCATTCAATTATTTATCAGATTATTCCATAAAGTAATATATCACATATGAAGTTAAAAGAACTTGTAGAGTACATAGGCGGAAGTGTTGTATGCTGTGAAGAGTGCTTGGACAGAGAGGTTGAGTGTGCGTTCGCTTCGGACTTGATGAGCGATGTGCTTACAGTTAAGAGCGATAAATTGCTCTTAATAACAGGCCTTGCCAATATTCAAGCAGTACGCACAGCTGAAATGTCCGACTTGCAAGCTATTGTATTCGTTCGCAATAAGCGAGTAAGTGAGGATATGATTAGGTTGGCTCAGGAAAATTGCATAGTTTTGATAGAGTATCCTGGCACCATGTTTCGCGTGTCGGGTTTGCTTTATAGTTTAGGGGTTAAGCCTGTTTACTAGTAGTTATGCATTTCGAGTTTAAAGTACAGGGTGGCGATTTCGTAAGAGCTGGAAACGCATCGAGTCAGGTTAAGAAGATTTTAAAGCAGCTTAACGTGGACTCTAGCGTTATCAAGAGGATTGTTGTGGCTCTCTACGAAGGGGAGGTAAACATTGCCGCGCATGCTTTTAATGGAGTAATTTATGTTGATATCGATACTGAAAGGATAATAATTAAGTTAGACGATAATGGTCCCGGAATTCCTGATATAAACCTGGCTATGCAACCTGGCTATTCAACAGCATCGCCAATAGTAAGAGAAATGGGATTTGGAGCAGGAATGGGACTTCCGAATATCAAGGATAATTCCGATGATTTTAAGATAACAAGTGAGGTAGGAAAGGGTACTTGTCTTGAAATTCTTGTAAATTTAAAGGTAAATCAGGAAGGAGTTTAGCTGTGGAAAATGCTAGTTTTCATCACGCACTAAAAATTCGTACCGATGTTTGTATCGGATGCGCTCACTGTATGAGGGCGTGTCCCACTGAGGCGCTAAGAGTGAGTGGCGGAAAGGCTCATTTGCATAGCGATAGGTGTATTGATTGTGGCGAGTGCTACAGGGTTTGCCCAACCGGAGCAATAATTGTGGAGCAGGACGATTTCCAGAACATATTTAGCTTTAAGCATCGTGTAGCATTGATTCCTTCCGTTTTATTGGGGCAATATCCTGATGATGTTACACCCGGAATGGTTTTTCAGGCATTGCAGAATATCGGATTTACCGAGGTTTATGAGGTGGAAGATTCCGTTGAGTATCTTATTCCTCAAATTAATGATTACATAGGAAAAAATCAGAATAAAAAGCCAATAGTATCATCGTTTTGTCCTGCCATTGTTCGACTTGTTCAGGTAAAGTTCCCTTGGTTAGTAGGCAATATAATGCTTTTACGCCCACCGCTGGACTTAACTTCATCATATATTCGTGGAAAATACAAAGAACAAGGCTTTAGCGAATTGGAGGTTGGTATTTTTTATGTAACACCTTGTGCCGCCAAAATAGCTGCAATAAAAAGCCCCGTTGGTGAGGACAAGTCGGAGATTACAGGCGTTATTAACATGGATTTAATTTACAATCGTACATTACACGAGATTAAGAAGAAGGTTGTAAGTAAAGACCAGGATACGTTTAATTCCCAGTTAACTCCACGCAGCATTACTTGGGCTTTGACTAATGGTGAGGCATCGCACATTAATGGACGTTGTATGGCCATAGATGGTATTCATAATGTAATGGAATTCCTCGATAAGATTGAGAACGATGAAGTTGCTGGTGTTGATTTCTTAGAACTTAGGTCGTGCGACGAGAGCTGTGCAGGAGGAATTCTGGCCGCAAGTAATCGCTTTTTAACCGCGGAGTTACTTAGAAAAAGGGCTAAAGCCCTTGCCGAATTTAATCATGGAGAGGTTAACCAATCAAAGTTATTACAATACCAGGAGTTTTTAGTTGGTAGGATTGATTTGAGTAGAGTAGAACCTCGCTCTATGGTAAAACTCGATGAGGATATGGCCAAGGCGATGAAGAAGATGGAGCGCGTAAATCGAATTATGTGTTACTTGCCCGGTATTGATTGTGGGGTGTGTGGAGCACCGTCGTGTCTGGCGTTGGCCGAGGATATTGTAAAGGGCGAGGGGGCAATTTCTCATTGTGTATTCCTGCAAAAGGTGATGGAACAGAGCAAATTAAACCCTGAGCACTCTTTTAAAATTATGAAGAAAATTTGGGGTGATAATCGATTCATGAAGGATTGTGAAAAGCCTAATCAAAATAAATAGTTTACTTGTATGACAGTTGCAGATATTGTAAAAGCCTTAGATTTAAGGGTGTTTTCAGGAAATGAAGGGTTAAATCAGGAAGTAGTTGGTGGCTACACATCTGATTTGCTGAGCGATGTTATGGGTAATGCCGATGCTGGTATGGTTTGGGTTACCTTACAAACACACATCAATGTTATGGCTATTGCTTCGTTAAAAGAATTAGCTGCGATTATTCTTGTAAAGGGTTTAGAACCTGAGGTTAATACTCTGCAGCAAAGCAACAGTGAGGGTATTCCAATTCTTGGAACCAATTTACAGGCTTTTGAGATTACTGGTAAACTTTACCAGCTACTGAATAAGTAATGAACCAATACCGTGCCGATTTGCACATTCACAGTGTCTTATCTCCCTGTGCCGATTTGGAGATGAGCCCTGTAAATATTGTGAATCGTGCAAAGGCTTTGGGGCTAGATATTATCGCAATTACCGACCACAACTCGACACTTCATTGCCCGTTAACAGTAGAGCTTGCCTCAAGGGTTGGAATTATGGCTGTTTATGGCGCCGAGGTTACTACCCGCGAGGAGGTGCACTGTGTATGCTTAGTAGAGGATGAGCCCAAGCGCAAACTTCTACAGCAATTCCTCGAGGATAACATTCAACGTGTTCCCAATAATGTTGATATTTTTGGTTATCAGGTGGTTGTGAACGAGCAGGAGGAGATAGTTCAAGAGATTGATTATTTACTTCACGGAGCACTAAGTAAGGGTATCAACGAGGTTGAGGCATTTGTGCATAGCATTGGTGGAATTTTTATTCCAGCCCATGCCGATAGGCCCAAATACAGCATTACCAGTCAGTTAGGTTTTGTTCCACCCGATTTAAACTACGATGCCATAGAACTATCGAAACATACCACAGAGGAAAAGTTTCTTGCGTTAAACCCATTCGTTACCAAAAAAAGGTTTATCAGAAGTTCCGATGCTCATATGATTGATCAAATAGGGCAGATTTCATCCACCCTAAGTATGGGTAAGCTAACATTTGAGGATTTAAAAGCATCAATAGTTGCTTTGGGTTAATTTTTTCAAAAAGAATCAGCATAAAAGTCTTAAATAATGAAGGACCTATCATTGCATATACTTGATATTGTGCAAAATTCAGTGGTTGCACAGGCTACTAATATTGAAATAAAAATTGAAGTTGATAAAAAAAACGACTATCTTGCTTTAATCGTAAATGATAATGGCAAGGGTATGAGCCCTGAATTCCTCAAGCAAGTTACCGATCCCTATACCACAACCAGAACGACCCGAAAGGTTGGGCTTGGTATACCTTTGCTTAAGCAAAATGCGGAACAGGCTGGTGGAAGCATGCAAATTGAGTCTGTCTTAGGACAAGGCACTACGCTTAAGGCCACTCTTAACCCAAATAATATTGATTGTTTACCCATTGGCGATGTTGCAGGTGTAGTTACTATGCTTATCTGCTCATATCCCGATACTAACTTTTTATTCAGCTACAAGAGGGGTTCTGATGAGTTTGCCATATCTACTGGGGATATTGTAGAGGCATTAGATGGTGTGGCTGTTAATAACCCCAGCATTTACCCACTTATTAAGGAATTAATATCCTCAAATTTAGACGAATTACAAATAAGTGAATTAGGTTGAAAAACATAAAATCGATTGTTAGCGGATTAACAATAAAGGGTAATTTTGCGGTCGAAATGATATATTAAGTTATTCAAACCAACCAAAATACACAAATAGAATTAACTATGACAAAAGTTAAATCGTTGGCTGATCTGAAGAAGATGAAAGAAACCCTTCAATCTAAGATTGACCTTAGAGAAAAGGGCGATGCTTCGGAAAGCCTAGTGCAAATTAAAGTAGCGATGGCTACTTGCGGTATTGCCTCAGGTGCAAAAACCGTAATGGAATTTATGATGGAGGAGCTTGATAAAAGAGGTATTCAAGCGGTTGTTACTCAAACTGGTTGTATGGGATACTGCTATGCAGAACCTACAATTGAGGTAAAACTTCCTGGTAATGAACCAGTGATTTTTGGGTATGTTGATACAAAGAAGGCCGATGATATCATTGAGAAATATATCAAGAACGGCGAGTTTGTTGATGGCATCATCCCAACTAACTACGAGACAATTGATAACAAATAATCCATCAGGAGGTAGTTGTAATGGCAAAGTATAAAATGCATTTACTAGTTTGTGGAGGTACAGGTTGTAAAGCTTCCGCAAGCGATGCGATTGTAGAAATGTTAAAGAAAGAGGTAGCTGCAAATAACCTTGAGAACGATGTTCAGGTTATTTTAACAGGCTGTTTCGGTTTCTGCGAGAAAGGACCTATTGTTAAGGTTCTTCCCGATAATACTTTCTACACACAAGTTAAACCAGAAGATGCTGCTGAAATTGTTAAGGAGCACCTTGTAAAAGGACGTAAAGTTGCTCGTCTACTTTACACCGATCCTACCAAGAATGAGCATATTTCTGACTCAAAACATATGGGATTCTACCGTAAGCAACTTCGCATTGCATTACGTAACTGCGGTTTCATCAATCCAGAGAGTATTGATGAGTATATTGCTCGCGATGGTTACCAAGCAATAGGAAAAGCTTTAGCAGAGTTAGATCCACAGCAAACTATTGATATTATTAAGAAATCTGGTCTTCGCGGTCGTGGAGGTGGTGGTTTCCCAACTGGCTTAAAGTGGGAGATTGCTAGCAAGAATGCAGCAGATCAGAAATACGTTGTATGTAACGCCGATGAGGGAGACCCAGGCGCATTCATGGACCGTTCAATTCTTGAGGGTGATCCACACTCAGTTATTGAGGCTATGGCTATTTGCGGTTACTGTATTGGTGCTACAAAAGGTTTAGTTTATATCCGTGCTGAGTACCCACTTGCAATTCAACGTTTGAAAGTTGCAATTAGCCAAGCTCGTGAGTACGGCCTACTTGGAAAAGATATTCTTGGTTCAGGTTTCGATTTCGATATTGAATTACGTTACGGTGCTGGTGCTTTCGTTTGCGGTGAGGAAACTTCGTTGATTCACTCAATGGAAGGTTTACGTGGTGAACCAACTGTTAAGCCACCATTCCCCGCAGAGAGCGGTTATATGGGCAAGCCAACCAACGTAAACAACGTTGAAACATTTGCTAACGTTCCTGTTATTGTTCTTAAAGGAGCTGATTGGTACTCATCAATTGGTACTGAAAAATCAAAAGGAACAAAAGTATTTGCCCTTGCTGGAAAAATCAATAACGTAGGTTTAATTGAGGTTCCAATGGGTATCACCCTTCGCGAAGTTATCTTCGAAATTGGTGGTGGTATTAAGAATGGTAAGAAATTTAAAGCAGTACAAACTGGTGGTCCATCGGGTGGTTGCTTAACTGAAAAGCACCTTGATACACCTATCGATTTCGATAACCTTATCGCTGCAGGCTCAATGATGGGGTCTGGTGGTATGATTGTTATGGACGAGGACGACTGTATGGTTGCCGTGGCTAAATTCTACCTTGACTTTACTGTTGAGGAAAGCTGCGGAAAATGTTCACCTTGCCGTATTGGTAACAAGCGTCTTTTTGAGTTGCTTGAGAAGATTACAAAGGGCGAAGGAACAATGGAGGATTTGGATAGATTACGTAACCTATCGCACGTTATTAAGGATACCGCTCTTTGCGGCTTAGGTCAAACTTCTCCAAACCCAGTTCTTTCTACATTAGATAATTTCTACGATGAGTATTTGGCTCACGTTAACGATAGAAAGTGTCCTGCTGGACAGTGTAAGTCGTTAATGCAGTATGTGGTTGATGCAGAGGCTTGCGTTGGATGTACAGCATGTGCTCGTAACTGTCCTGTTAATGCAATCAGCGGTGAGCGTAAGAAACCTCATGTAATCGACACTGCAATATGTATTAAGTGCGGTGCATGTATTGAGAAATGTAAATTCAATGCTATTAGCATTCAATAATTAGGGGTGAACAATGGAAACAGTAAAACTTACAATAGATAATAGAGAAATAGAAGTACCTAAGGGGACAACTATTTATAAAGCAGCAAAAAGCTTAGGAATCGACATTCCTGTTCTTTGCTACATGGATTTACACGATCTAAAGGTTGAAAACAAACCTGCTGGCTGTAGAATTTGTGTTGTAGAGGTTGAAGGACGTAGAAATCTTGCTCCAAGTTGCTCTACCGACTGTATGAATGGTATGGTTGTTAAAACACACACAACTCGCGTTATCAATGCTCGTCGTACAGTTATGGAGTTAATCCTTTCGGATCACCCAAAGGATTGCTTAATATGTCCAAAGAGCGGTCATTGCGACCTTCAGGATATGGCAGTTCGCTTTGGTATTCGTGAGATTCCTGGCCATGAATTTGCTGAAATGTCGACCTACAAGAAGGACTTTTCTCCATCAATTATCCGCGATGTAGATAAGTGTATCATGTGCCGTCGTTGCGAGACTATGTGTAACGATGTTCAAACCGTAGGTGCACTTAGCGCAGTTAACCGTGGATTTATGTCGGTTGTTGCTCCTGCTTTTGAGCAAGATTTGGAAAAATCACCTTGTACTTATTGCGGACAGTGTGTGGCTGTTTGTCCTACTGGCGCTTTAACTGAGGTTGACCATACTGCTAAAGTTATCCGTGCTTTATCGGATCCTACCAAAACTGTTCTTGTGCAAACAGCTCCTGCTGTTCGTGTAGCGCTTGGTGAGGAGTTTGGAATGGAGCCAGGTACTTTGGTTACAGGTAAAATGGCTGCTGCTTTACGCCAAATAGGTTTCGACTATGTGTTCGATACCGATTTTGCCGCTGACTTAACCATTATGGAGGAAGGCACTGAGTTGCTAGACCGTTTAACCCGTCACTTAAATGGCGATAAGAACGTTAAGTTACCTATTCTTACAAGTTGCTGCCCAGGTTGGGTAAACTTCTTTGAGAATAACTACAACGATATGTTAGATGTACCTTCAACTGCAAAATCTCCACAGCAGATGTTTGGTGCTATTGCAAAATCATACTTTGCAGAAAAGTTAGGCAAGAAACGCGAGGATTTAGTAGTTGTTTCAATTATGCCTTGCTTGGCTAAGAAGTACGAGTGCCAACGCGATGAGTTCAAGCACGATAACAATCCCGATGTTGACTACTCAATATCGACTCGTGAACTTGCTCACATGATTAAATCATTTAACCTGAATTTCGCAGAGTTGCACGATGAAGATTTCGATCGTCCTCTAGGTGAGTCAACAGGTGCAGCTGTTATTTTCGGTGCAACTGGTGGTGTTATTGAGGCTGCTGTTCGTACAGCTTACGAAGTTCAAACAGGAAAACCATTGCCAAAGATTGATTTTACAGAGCTTCGTGGTATGGATGGTATTCGTTCAGCAACTATCGATTTCAATGGTCTTCCAATAAGCATAGGAATTGCACACGGATTAGGTAATGCACGCAAACTTCTTGATGATGTTCGTGACGGCAAGGTAAGTTACCACGCAATTGAGATCATGGCTTGTCCTGGTGGATGTATTGGTGGTGGCGGTCAGCCTCTACACCATGGTGATTCTTCGATAATTAAGGCTCGTATGGCTGCAATTTATCGCGAGGATGCTGGTAAGACTATTCGTAAGTCGCACGAAAACCCATACATCAAGCAATTGTACGAAGAGTTCTTGGGTAAACCAATGAGCGATAAGGCACACCACCTGCTTCATACACATTACTTCAAGAAGGGTAATAAAGATATTTACATTTAATTGAGGGAGGATAAATCAATGTCACATATAAAAGTTGGGCTTAAGCCAGAGCAGATTAAGGCAATTCAAGACATCTGCAAATCGTTCAACAACGAACCAGGCGAGCTAATTAATGTTCTTCACAAAACACAAGGATATTTCGGTTATCTCCCTGCAGAGGTTCAGGAAGTTGTTGCTGCAAATCTTAACATTTCTGTAGCTAAGGTTTACGGGGTAGTAACTTTCTACTCTTTCTTCACTATGATTCCAAAAGGCAAGTATCCAATCAGTATTTGTACTGGTACTGCTTGCTATGTTCGTGGTGCAGAGAAAGTTCTAGATGAGTTCAAGAGAATCCTCGAGATCAAAGTTGGTGAAACTTCAGCCGATGGTAAATTCTCATTAAGCTGCTTACGTTGTGTAGGTGCTTGCGGATTGGCTCCAGTGGTGCTAGTTGGCGAGAAAGTTTACGGTCGCGTTTCGCCCGATGGTGTTAAGGATATCATTAAAGAATATCAAGATTAATTTGATATAGGGTTAATACCCGTTAACCTCGGGTATTAGTTTAGGTTGGTTAAGCGAAAAGGGTGCTGTTTTTACAGCACCCTTTTTATTACAGGTATTCGTTACTAGAAGTTTTCGTATTCCGATTCGTCGCTTTTCATTTTAAGATTTATCCCTTTGCCACTTGGCTTTGTAGGGTTTGGCTTAATTGTTTGTGGATGATTAATGGTCTTTTTTTCTGGAATTATTGTTGATTTAGTTGGAGCAGCAGTCGGTTTTATCCTTTTCTGAGTTATGACCTTACCATGTTCTTCTACCTTGAAGAATGAAATAAGTTCTTTTAACTGCTCTGCTTGGCTGCTTAATTCCTCGGAGCTAGTAGCTAGTTCTTCGCTCGATGCTGCATTTTGCTGAGTAACAAGGTTTAACTGTTGAAGTGCAACATTTATTTGATCTGTTCCAGCATTTTGCTCGTTACTTGCTGCAGATATTTCTTGTACGAGTTTGGCCGTTTTTTCAATTTCGGGGATTAGGCTACCCATTAATTCTGCAGCACTTTCTGTTACATGTACACTTTTTGAAGCAAGATCTACAATCTCATCAGCAGCAACTTTACTGCGCTCAGCGAGTTTTCTAACTTCCGCAGCCACCACTGCAAATCCACGTCCATGTTCTCCGGCTCTGGCCGCTTCAACAGCTGCATTTAGTGCCAGAATGTTAGTTTGGAATGCTATATCGTTGATAATATTGATTTTGTCTGCAATGTTTCTGATTGAAGTCAAACTTTCTTGCGCAGCAGAACCAACTTTTTGAATTCCTTGAGATACCTTTACAGATATTTTTTCTGCTTGTTGTGAGTTTTCAGAATTCTGTTGGATATTTGCAGCCATTTCCTCCATTGAACTGCTCACCTCTTCGGCACTTGATGCCTGCTCACTAGCCCCTTGGGACAGTTGCATTGATGCTGAGCTAACCTCATTGCTTGCTGTGGAAATACTATCGGCGCCAAGTTTAATGTTTTCAACTATTTCCTTGACTTTAGAAATCATATCGCGGAGAGATTGAGCCAATTGTCCAATTTCATCCTTTTGGAAAATATCAACAGATGCTGTTAAATCTCCTTGCGAAACTTTAGCTGCAAAATCAACGCCTTTCTGTATTGCTTTAACAAGCGACTGAACAATTGTTCTTAAAACTAGCATAACCAAAGCAACAGAGATTAATGTGGCGATAATAATGGTCCATCGTATTTGACTCAGCACTTTGTTCATTTCATCGGTGTAAAATCCTGCTGTTACAAAAGCATCAATGGGTTCGTAGTACATGTAGTATTGAAGTTTTTGTTTTCCCTTCCAATCATACTCAATACTGTTTACTCGCGCAGTTTTGTTTTTAAGCATCTCCTTAAAGAAGTCATCATTGGCAACGCTAGTTCCAACGCTGTTAGGATGTATTGTAAGAATACCTTCGTTATTCACAACATAAGGATATCCAGTATCAAAATATTTCTTTTTATTAAAAAGATCTTGGATGTGAATAAGGTCTTTTTCGGGCATTCCAACGTAAAGCATACCCTTTATTTCTCCATTAATTTTAATTGGTTCATATGCCGTTAAGTACCAATTATCGACAACGAATGCTCGACCAGTATATTTTTGACCATTGTCGATGGCTTGAGCTACAGGGCTGTCGGATGGAATGAATGTACCAACAGCTCGGCTTCCATCGGTATTCTTTACATTTGTTGAAATGCGTAAATATCCTTGAGGAATCTTTTGGAAGATGGTTGCTGTTTTAACATTCATGGCACTTATGGCATCAACAATATCAAAGTTTCCGTGAATTGTTCTGCCTCCAATAAGCCATTTTCGCACAGAAACTTTATTTATTGCACCAGTTAACTGGTTTTTAGCATCGTATTCCATAAACTCGTTTGTCTCTCTGAGATCACCTTGTCTGTATAGGTAATTGTGCGCTAGGTTTAATGAGAGATTTACTTTCTCCATATTACCTTTTAACTCAACTTCGATAATTTCAACTAAGTCGGATACCTGCTCAGTCATTCTGTTGTCTGTAGATTCTTTAACCTGCCGTTGCACCATATTATTTGCAATTACTCCAAAAATTGCAAATGCAACCACAACGAATCCGCTCATTATAGCGTTTAGGCGAATTCCAATTTTTATGTCATTTATCCATTTCATATTGTAGATATTTAAGGTTTTTACTAGTGAATTATATTTTTCCGTAATAGTGTTTATTGTTCATTACGGAACGAATTGCTTTTTCGAGGTGAAGGAAAACATCGTCTTTGTTTATATATCCCATTGCTCCTGCTTCAATCATGGCCTTTAAATTTTCGAACTCGTTATGCATCGATATGGCTATAATTTTAAGATAAGGATAGTGTACCTTTGCTATTTGGTATGTAGCGGCAATTCCATCCATTTCGGGCATCTTTATGTCAACAAGAGCAATGTCAATTGATGTATCTTTGGCGAGTTTAATGAATTCAACACCATTTTTTGCCTCGCCAATAATTTCAAAATCTTGTATTTGCTCAAGGTAGAAGCGTATAGCCTTGCGAAATTCCTCGCTGTCGTCAACTATTGCTATTCGAATTTGGGCCATGGTTCTTTTTTTACAAAGGTACCGCCGTCATAAAGCTTGTTTAATAGTTATAATACCATTTGTTAATGCATTAAATACCCTTTTTTTATTTATATTTACCTAATGCTGAATGGGTATTTATACCTATCTAACTTGATTTTTTGCATGTCAAAGAGTTCCTATCATAAAAGGATCAAAGAGAAAAAAAAGCCACATACGTTAAAAAGCCCTTGGGATTTTATGGAAACGTATCGAGCTCTTTTTGAGAATGCAGCTGTTGCTATCTTAGTAATAAGGGATGGCATATACGTAGATTGCAACGAAATGGCCGAGGAACTTTTTGAAAGTAGTAAATCAGAGATAGTTGGGAAATCGCCCCAGTTTTTTTCGCCAACATTTCAGTTAGATGGTGTTTCCTCGGAGCAAAGAGTTTTTGAGATAATAGGCCAACTAACACATTCCGATACACCGATAACTTTTGAATGGTTGCATGCTAGGCCCAATAATACCTTCTTTATTGCCAAAGTAAGTTTAAATAAGTTCACAGTTGCAGGACAAAGTTATATACTTGTGTTTGTTTCTGATGTAACCGATTATAAGAGGAATATAAATGAGCTTGATTTGCATAAAAGTTACTTAGAAGGTGTTGTTGCGGAGAGAAATAAAGAACAAAATGAGTTAAACCAAAAACTCTCCTTAACAGTAGAAGAACTAAATGCTACTAATTCAGAGTTGGAGGTAATTAATAAGGAACTGAAAGAAACCATAAAAAGCCTTAACCGGGAGGTTCAAATTAGGAAAGAACTTCATACTTTGCTACTGCTTAATCAGGAAAAATTCAAAAGTTTTATTGAGCAATCGTCCGATGGTGTTGCAATTGTTGATATGGAAGGGAGAGTTATTGAGTGGAATAGTTCGATGTTTCAAATTTCAGGGATATCACATTCTACTGCTGTAAAATCGAGCATCTTCGAGTTAAATATACAGCTATTACCCGAAGGCAAAAGGAGCCATAGGAACATAGAATACATAAAAAAAGAAATAACGCAGTACATAACCAATGCACAAAACCAGAATACTTTAAAAATTGAAGGAGAAATTCAATTAAGTAGTAATGAACGAAAGTTTATATCAAGTGTTTTTTTTCCCATCAAATTGACTAAAAGTTACTTAATAGGAATTATTACACGCGATATCACAAATCAAAAGATAACTGAAAATGAGTTGAAGTTATATAGGGAGAACTTGGAAGAGCTTGTTCGACAGAAATCCAGCGAACTTTTAAAGATTTCAGGACTTTATCAGAAAATATTTAATCATACTTCCGATGGGATTGCCATAATTTCAGAAGATTTTAGACTAGTTGAGGCTAATCCCGCTCTGCAGAGAATGCTAAACGAAACAGACGACGAGTTATATAGTGGTCATATTTTTGAAAGCATACCTTTGGCCTACCACGAGTTGGTTAAATCCTCCATCGAGTTACTTTTTAGTGGTAAGTCCATAAGCCCATTAGAAATTGAAATATTGAGTAGGGACGGAATTAGGATACCGGTTGAGTTAACTGCAAATATTATTGAGTATAATAATAGTCCTGCACTGTTGTCAATTATTAGAGATATTCGCGATAGGAGAGAAATGGAAAAGATGATTCTGCTTACAACAATTGAGGCTGAGGAGAGGGAAAGAAGGCGATTGGCTGCTGACTTGCACGATGATATTGGACCCTTGTTAGCAAGTTTAAAAATGTATGTTTCGGTGTTGCAGCAAAGACTGGAAAATACTAAGAATTCAGAAGTACTAGATATTGTTCAAAATTTAATTAAAAGTTCTATTGAAAATGTAAGAACAATATCCAATAACATCAGTCCCCATTTGATTGAGCGTTTTGGTCTTATATCTGCAATTAAGGGCGAGATTGAAAATATTAAAATGTTAATACCTGTCGATTTTAAGACAAACTCTTCAAATTATAAATTCGATAAACAAGTTGAGATTATCATTTATAGAATTATTAAAGAACTATTTAATAACACCCTTAAATATGCAAAAGCCAGTAAAGTTAGTTTAAGCATAAATTATCATAAGTCAAAGCTTTACCTGAAATATTCTGATAATGGTTGTGGCTTTAACCTGGGATCTACAGTTTTAGACAAGAAGTCTGGGCATGGATTGCCCAATATCGATAATCGGATTAAAAGTATAAATGGAAATTATTCCATTGAAACATCGCCAGGTAATGGTTTTATGATTATATTAGATGTCCCTGTAAATCTAAGGTAGTTTATGGAACAAGTTCGTGCAATTATTGTGGATGATCATAAAATATTCCGCGAGAGTTTGACTTACGTACTTGAAAGTCAAGCAAGCGTTAAGGTTATTGCACAGGCAAATAATGGAATGGAACTTCTCGAGATCCTAAAGCACACAAAACCTGATATTGTGCTTCTAGATATTGAAATGCCTGAGATGGATGGTGTTGAGGCCACACGACAAGCTTTAAAGATTTATCCTGATCTGAGAATTTTGGTTCTATCAATGCACAAGGATGATGAGTTCTATAGTGCAATGATTGATTTTGGAGTTAAAGGCTTTATTCTTAAAGAGTCTGATGTTGTTGAGGTTATTCGGGCAATTTATGAAATTGTAAAAGGTTCGTTGTACTTTTCTCAAGAATTACTCCTAGGTTTAATAAAAAAACGTAAAGATATTCTCCCTGTAGAGTTAACTCAACGTGAACAAGAAGTACTCTCGCTTATTGCTAAAGGATTATCGAATGTTGAGATTGGTGAAAAATTATTTATTAGCGCGAGAACCGTAGAAAAGCATAGAGCCGAATTACTCCTTAAAACCGAGTCGAAAAACTCAATTTCGTTGGTGGTTTATGCCATCAAGAATGGTCTAGTAACCATTTAATCCTAAGGTTTACTTAAGCATACTTGCAGAAACAAAATCTACATAATTATCGGAGTCTGCTCCGAATTTCTCAATCACCTCGTCGGATATTTTATAGGTGCATTGTTCACCCTCTTTGCTCGAGAATACCACATGAAACTTAGTGCTGTTCTCGTCTATCAATATTACTGATGCTAGATTTTCAACTCCCTTAACTGAGAGCGAAGCATGACAGATAGGGCAGAAGAAATCAACCTTTTCGCCAGTGTTAATTTTGAACGAGGGGTGCATTACGTAGGTGTAATCGCCAATGATTGGGCTTAGGAGTAACAATCCGCCTACATTTTCCCTATTCCTAATCTGAAAAATTACATTTTGGCCAACGCTCAGATACCCTGAGCACTTTGGACATAAGAAATCGGTTTTCATGGCCTTTCCTCCTATGTTGGTTGGTATTATAT
>Ga0075012_10001203_pt1 | contig 26981 bp, 11 predicted proteins | sample All_14_2_FD_71474 | JGI IMG/M metagenome (GOLD analysis project Ga0075012, IMG submission 71474) | Freshwater microbial communities in response to fracking from Pennsylvania, USA - Allegheny Zone_MetaG_DW_15 | ecosystem: Environmental > Aquatic > Deep subsurface > Groundwater > Drilled...
TATTAATGAGCCTGTGGTTCTTAATGTATGTGTAGTCCGACACATTTCTCGCCCCGCAGAGGAAAGTCGGTCACGCATTTGTGCGTCTTCAATTAATCGTGTTAATTGATTAACCCATGATTTGACCGTATCATCAGCAGTCAAACAATTTTTTCCTGGAATCGCAACAGCACGGTAAGCCTCATGATCTGAAACCACAATCGCCATATCCAGCGCTGCATACTCCAGAAATTTTAGATAAGACTTTGAAAAATTAAATTCTTCTTGGGTAAGTGGAATAATGCCAATATCCCAGTGAACACGCTGATGAAGCCAATTCACAAAATCCGGATAGTCGTTTTTCTTCGGTAGACCAATTCGCTTTCCGAATGTAGGGGGTTTATCCTGGAACACGCCAATTACTTCAATTTCAACGGCTACACCGTATTTTTTTGTAATGATGAGCATGGCCTCACGTACCAGCTCCAGATCGGCATGGTGGCTGTTGGTGCCGATGTAACCTATGCGCACTGGGCCCGCAGGTTCCCGCTTGAATTGGCCTACAGTGTGGATACGTGGCTTATCCAGTTGCCATAGTTCGGGGTCTAGGGCATTCGGAATAACCTGCACGTTCTTATTTAAGGCACGAAGCTTCTGCGCGAGCGGTTCTGTGGACACCGTAACCAAGTCAGCCTGTTGGGACAAATACCGAACCTTTTGTACGGCTTCAGCGACATCGTGTTTGTAGTGGCGCTGCCGCAAGGCGCCCTCATTCATCAAGTCATCGTCTATTTCAAAGACCAATTTGCCGCCAGACGCACGCCATTGCGGTAGCCAGGTCTGCAGCACATCAAACTTGATACCAATGGCTTCGCGTTGAATCAAGACCACTTGGGCAGTGCCTGGCTCTGGCAGCGAATCTGTTTGTCGTACCTTCCAACCTTGTCGAACCTGCGGTGAGTTGTAAGGCAGCACCACCCTGACGTAACCACTGCCGGTGGGCGAACCAAGCCTAGTTGGACTGGGGATAACGACCAATGTTTGTTTGTCCCGGCGGGGCCGATCGCTTCGCAAGAATGTGAGCGCATTTTCAAGAACCAGTAACTCACTGACCGCTGCAGAGTGGACAGAATAACGCGCTGCCGTTTCAAGTCCGGCGCGTTGAAGTCGCTTGAGGCGAGCTGGATCATTAACCAAGGCATAGACAGCCTCAAAACACGCGTCTTCGTCGGAAGTGTCCACAATCAATGCAGTGTGGTCATGCCGCGCATACTCATGTGCACCGCCCGCTGCGGGTACAAAGGCCGCACAACCGCAGGCCATGGCCTCTAAGGCTGTTCGTCCGAATGCCTGATAGTCAGACAAGTCCAGGAAAAGATCGCTCTGACCCAAAAGACGCGTAACTTCTGTGCGGTTCAGCAGTCCGTGGTTAACAAAGGCAAAGTCGTGATTTAGCCGTTGGAACTCAGGAAGTTCACTTGGGCAGCCAAAAAGGTTCACGATGATAGCGTTCCCCACCAAACCATGAAGTTTTGATAACAGCCGCATTGTTCTTTCTGCACCGCGCCGAGGTGTCTGCGGTCTGATCATGGCTGCGATTTGAATCCGACCATTTCGGGTACGAGATTGTGGCTTGTACACCTCATGATCAATGCTTGGCTGCACCTTGTGGACGTGGACGCCGTGATGACGTTTTACTTCATCAATGATCCAATGCGTTTTAGCAAAGAGGCATGCACCAGGCACTAGCGTGTACGAGTCACGAGCCAGATGCCAATTGGCTGTGCCTTCTTCAAAGAACAATGGTTCGTAATCCTGAACATAGTAGGCGGGCAAGATGTGCGGATTTGATTCAACAATTCGTTTTACCAAACCCATGGAGTTGAAAATCGTGCCGACAACAATGTCAAAATTTTCGGCCACCTCAAGCAAATTATTGTTATCAAAACCTATAAATGTGTCTTGTGATCCAGGTATATCGGCATAAGCTTTTACAAACCCAGCGACTTGTTCGTGTTTCATGGCTACATGAGCATGAATACCCATACGACGCATTTCAGAAACTTCTTGCACAACAGAATGTGCACCGCCGCTCCCCCCCTTTACTGGCAGTAAAAAAAGTATCCGCATCGTCATCATGTCAATTTGACTGGCAACATCCACGCGTGCGCTTAGGGCATCTTTCACTTGAGCACGAACAACATCTAGCTGTGATGTGTTTTTAACTGCATCAACTTTGGCTTTGAATTTTTCTGGGGTGTGTTTTTTCTTGAGATTCTGAGAGCCCTGTTCTGACAAGACCTTGCGTTGTTGATGACCAAAACTTTTAGATTTGGCGTGAAATACGTAAACGTCATCAGCGATGGCTAGCTCGAATCCTGCATCAGCTGCCCGGATACAGAAATCATTTTCTTCACCATAGCCAATAGGGAAATTCACTTCGTCCATATAGCCAATGGCATCGATAACCCTTCGGTGGATCATGAAGCAAAAGCCATTGGCGAACGGTAAGCGTGGGTAACTTCGAGCTGATACACGAGCAACCAACCGAGCCATTTCATCCACACTCATATCTTTTGGTAGCTCGTTGACTGCGAATGCTTTATTCTCATCCAAGAGGTCTGGCACATTCTGCCAACTCGCCGCATTAGACAGCGGGCCCACAATGCCAATTTTCTTATCAGATTCCATGCACCGAATGAGCCCTTTTAGCCATCCCTCAGAAACAATGGTGTCGCTGTTCTGGGTGATGACATAAGGCGCGGTCGAAAATCGCAACCCGGTATTAACCGCCTTGGTGTAGCCCGAGTTGGTTACGTGTTCGATGAGATGAAAACTGGGCTTGTTTGCACAGTAGCTGCGTAGCCAATCAGTAGTTGGCTGGTCAGAGCCATCATTCACCACAATGGCGCGCACTTTAAGACCGTCGGTATGACGCAAGAGTGATTCCAAACAACGCTTGACGTCTTCCAAGGCATTGAAGACTGGAACCACGACATCTACGTCAGGTTTTGATTCAAGGGCAAGCTGAGTCGCTTGTTGTTGTGACGATTTGTTTTGATTACCAATGTTAGGTAAGGCCGCAAAAGTTATCGGAACCAGTTTGCTTAGATTCGATTTATCAACTTCTGAGGAGTGGGTTGTCTTCAATAGGTTGGTTAACTTTGGCGCATTGGCACCAATGGTCATGTCGGCGTTGAACAGCTGAAGCGCTTTGTTTTGAAGGTTGCGGGCTAGCGCTTCATCAAACAGCACGTTGTTCAAGGTGTCGCGTAGCGTGTCCAGCGTTACCTTGCTTACACCCTGCAAGTTCTGAGAACTTTCCAAAGCTGTAGCGCTGTTTGTGAGAACTGGCACCCCCATTGCCAGCGCGTCGGTTAATTTGGCCGGTGTCTGGAATTTTGTTGCGAGTGATGTCTCGTCTTGCATCAAAACGCAGCAGTCCGCCACCGAAACCACTTCAGGGATAGCTTTGAAGGGCTGATTCGGCAGAAATAGAAATGGGCAGCCTTTGATGTCTTGCAGCTTTTTCTTGAGGGATGGGTCTGCAAAATCGCCTGCAATGCAGAAAAGGACGTCTGACCTTTTCAGCTCGGCAATGGCCTGCGCCGTTTCTATCAAGCCCTTGTGTTCGCGCGCTGTGCCAAAGAACAGCACCACTTTTTTGTCTTGTGGTATGCCGTATTTGTCGCGGTTCTGGCGTTTGAGTTCGGGCGAGGGTTTGAAGAGTTTTTCGTCCCGCGCATGGCGAATGATCTCGCCGCCGTAGCGCTGCTGTAGCGCGGTGTTGCACACGGTAACGCCGTCAAACTCTTTGGCCAGGCCCACTGCCAGGCGGGTCCAGTCTTTGCCGGGCAGGTCTTTCAGGTCTGGCAGCTTGCCGTGTTGTTTGAGGTAGTCGTCCACGCTGATGGGGGTTTCGGCGTGCACAAAGGCCAGTTCTTCGTCGTCAATGTCCATCAGCACCTTGGCGTCCCAGATCAGCTTGTAGAGGATGCCAAAAAAGATGTTGGGTGCGCGGGGTTTGGACAGGTGGACGATGTCATACGGGTGCGCGGCCACCAGTTGGATAGCTTGGTCGATGAATTTGGCTTCGTCTTCCACCACAAAGCTGTGTTTGGCTATTGGCGTGTCGCGGATGGGCTCCCAGATTTGGCGGCCCCATTTGGGGAACAGGCTGCCAATGATTTCAACGTCGGCAAAGGTTTCATACAGCATGGCCAGGGTGTAGGCGCGGCCTGCGCAGTTGTGGGCCAGCTCCCAGCCGCATACGGCTACGCTGGGTTTGGCAGCGCTGCTGCGCTGGGCGCGGTATTTTTTTCTGGCCATGGCCAGGTTGGGTTCAATGGTTTTGGCCAGGCCAGGCATGGCGGCCAAGGCGTCCAAAAAGTGCCGTATGGCTTGCTCTGGTTGGCCAGCGCGCATGGCGCTGTTGCCAAGCTTGAGGGGGCTGTCGGTATGGGCGGGGGTAGCAGGGACAGGCGGGACGTGTGCGGCAGCGGTCATTTTTAAAGAAAACGGTATCAGTTAAAAAGATGGTGAGGCGGCTTGAAAACCGGTCTCTTGGCGGATTTTGGGCATGGTTTTTACAGCCCTGGCTGGCGCAATAACAGGTCTTTGATCAAGTCGATTTGGGCTTCTGCTTTGATGAGTTCCTCTTGAAGCAGGTTGTGACGAGCAGCAAGTTCCAGCTTGTCAGCCTCTAACTGCTGCATGCGTTGCAGCTTGGTGGTGAAGTCTTTTTGCTGCGTCGCCAGGGCGGCCTGGCGCTCTGCAGAGAGTTTGGCTTGTTCGTCGCGGGCAGCGGTTAGCGCGGTTTTGTCTTTGGCCAGGGCATCACGCTGGGCAAGTGCTTCAGCTTTAGCTTTCGCCTCGGCGTCACGCTGGGCAATGGCTTCGGCTTTGGCCTTGGCTTCAGTGTCGCGCTGAGTCATCGCCTCTGACTTGGCTTTGGACTCCAAGTCACGTTGGGTCTGGATATCTGCCTTGGATTTTGTTTCTGCTGCCAGTAGTGTGCTTAATTGGTCTCTGGCCTTTGTCAGCTCAGTGATTTCAGCTATGAGTTTTGATATTTCTTGCGTAAGGGTGCTGTTCTGGGCTTGCAGCGCGGCCAGATTTTTGGCTAACTGTTCTTCACGTTGTTTGGCCTGCTTGGCGGTGTCGCGCACAAAAAGGGCGTGCCCTACGGCGGGGTGGCGGCTGACCTCCAGAGCCAGGCAGCGAAACCCCTGTTCTTGCAAGGTGGCTTGCACCTCGTCAGCGCCAGCGGCGCTGCCTGGCACAGCGTCTTCAGCCAGCAAGACGCGCAGCGTTATCACATCAAAAGCAGCCAGTTGTTGGGCGGCACCCTGCAGGATGGGCAGCGCGGGCAGGCAGTCAAGCAGCAGCCAGTTAGCCGGGGTGTCAGCGTCGTCCTGCAGGTCGGCCAGGGTGATGGCTTGGCGGGTTTGCTTGTGGGTGGTTTTGAGGTTGGGCCACAGGGTGCGCAGGCTTTCGGGCTCCAGCAGGCCGCTCTCGGCAGGGTTGCTGGCTTGATGGTAGGTGACGGTGTCTGTGCGCGGGCCCACCACTTGTTTGCGTAGCCGCCAACCGTCGCGCTGGGGCACGCTGCGCTGCAGGTGTTCAAACTGGGTGTCGTCAGCCTCTACCAGGGTAACGCTGGGCACGGCCAGGGTTTGCAGCAGCTGCACCCAGGGGCCCACCCCATTGCCAGCCCCCACCAGCAGCACGCCAGCGGGGGGCGCCAGCTGGCTTAAAAGTTGTAGCCACGTGGTGATGGGCGCTTGGGTGGGCTGGGTCATGGGGTGCTCTTGGCGGTGCTCAGCCGTGCTGGCGTTTTTTGAAATCTTTCACTTCGCGGCGCAGGGCAAAGGGCAGCTTGACCCAGCCAACGGGTGTACGGGCGTGTTTGATCAGCGTGGCACCCAGCTTGTATGACAAATGTTGTTTGACGGCTTCGGCCATTTGTTTGTCGTGCGGGTTGGCAGGTGGTGGTTTGGGGTGGCCGGCCCTGGCGAGAAGGTCACGGCGGTATTGCCGCGTGGTTTTGACAAGTGCCACGGGCATGCTGAGCCAGCCGGTGACTGAGCGTGAACGCTCGATCATGGTGCTGCCCAGCCGGTAAGACAGTTGTTGGCGGACGCGGTCGGCGGGTTTCAAGTCGGCAAGCGCGGGGGGAGTCAGGGCGATGCCGTGAAACTGGCGCTCTTGCTCTTCTTGTGCCTTGAATAGCTGGGTTAAAAGCTGCTCGTTGACAGGGCCCAGCGCAGGCGCCGGTGGCGCGGCTTTCAGCGCTTGCAGTTCAGCCTGAAGTTTGTCCAGTTCTTGCTGTCGGGTGTTGGCGTGTTCAGCCGCTTGCGAGAGTGTGGCCAACTGTTGTGACTGCGCCTGCCCTTGCAGGTAATAGCGTTCAAGCTCTTCTTGCACTTGGTGCAGTTGGGTCAGCAGCAGTTCGTTTTCTTCGGCCAGCGCGGGGTCGACCACGGGTGCGGCGGCGGCTTGAGCTTGGGCCACCGTGAGCTGTGTTTGCAGCTGGGCAGCGTGCGCCTGCGCTTGGCGTTCTTTGTCGGCGAGCTGTTTCTTCAATTGCTCGGCCTGCTGTTGCTGGGTTTTGGCGTGCTGCTCTTTTTCAGCCAACTGTTTCTTCAGCTGTTCGGCCTGTTGACTGAGCTGGGTGGCTTTCTCAGTGGCAAGTTGGGTTTGGGCGGCGAGTTGCTTTTTAAGTTGCTCAGCATGGGCGGCGCGCTCGGCGGCCAGTTTGGCCTGGGTGTCCTTTTCAGCGAAGAGTTTTGTTTTTTCCTGGCTCAGTTGGGTGATGTTGATGGCGCGTTCTGCGGCCAGCTTCTCTGCCTGTTGCAGGGTTTTGATGGCGGCTTTTTGCTGCTGGCCTTCCAGGTAGTGGCGCTCCAGCTCTTCTTGCACCTGGTGCAATTGGGCCAGCAGCAGTTCGTTTTCTTGCTGGCTGCTTTGCTGGGCTTGCTGCAGGGTTTGTTGCTCGCGGTGCAGTTCGTCCAGGCGGCGCTGGTTGGCTTCGCTTTGGCTCTGGTGCAAGCGGGTTTGTTCGTCGATGATGCGCTGGCGATCTTGGGCGAGTTGTTCAGCCTGGGCTTGCGTTTGGCTGAGGCGTTCAATGAGTTGCTGTTTTTGCTGGACCAGGGCCTCGGTCTGAGTCAAGCGCTGGTCGCTGGCAGCCATGGCAAGCCAGGCATCCAGCGCAGAGCGCTCGTTGACCACCACGTCTGCGCCACCCGCCAAGGGCAGATTGGCCACGGCTTGTAGTTCCTGGTAGAGCTGCAAGCTGGCTGGGTGCTGCTGCAGCAAGGCTTCGGCCAGAAACAGGGTCAGGGCGTTTTGCGGCGAGGCCGTTGGGCTGTGGGGAACAAGCTGATGGTTTGTGACCCATGCGGTTTGACCTGGAACCGGTTCGCTGAGCGGTTCGTCGGTTGCGTGGTCGCCGTTGGGTAGCGCATCGGGGGCGGCAAGCTCTTGCATGCGCTCAGACCATGGTGCATGGATGCGAGCGCGCACCTGTTGCAGGTAGCTGGCGGCCGATTCACGCACTTGCTGGCTGTGCACCAGCAGGCAGCGTTGCGGGTTGCGATGGAAGAAATGCAGCAAAGCGGCGTTGTAGGCCGCCCAATTGCGGGTGCGGGCAGCGAGCGTCTCGGCGCTGAGGCCAAGGGCTTCATCGGCACCGGCTTGTGTCAGCATGCTGTGCGGGCGGTCGTACACCAGGATGAAGGTGATGCTGGGGTCAAGATCACGCCAGTAGTTCAGCAGGTAGATGGCTTGGGGGTCGGCCCAGCCCCAAAGGGGTTGCTCCAGGTTGCCCAGCATGAGGTCTAGCGCCATGCCGTGCCATACCGGGCCAGCTTCGATTTGCTGGATGTTTTCTGCACTGTCAAGCTGGTTCAACGCCGGGGTGGCGTGCACCTTGCAAAGTGTGGCGCTGATTTGTTCGGGCATGAAGCCCTCGCGGCGCGATGGCTGTGCCACAGCCATGCCGCAGGCGTTAAGCAGATTCTGAACCTCTTGGTAACCCGACAACGGGTGCCCAACAATGACGATCTTGTTCATGGGTTTGGTACGTTTGCAGGCTGAAACTTAGAGGCCAAAAACCACTTTGGCGCTGACGGCAATCTGGTAGATGATTTGGGTCATGTCTTTCCAGATCTGGCGGGATTTCACGTCGATTTTGGGCAGCACCAAAATCTCGTCCCCGGCGCGGATGGCCACGTTGCCATTGCCCAGGCTGAAGGTGCCGCTGTCGCCCACCGCCTCGGTAAAGCTGCCGTCGCGCCGCGCCACCACCAGGCGGGAGGTTTCGGCGTTTTGGGTGTAGCCACCAGCGCGGCGCACATAGTCGTCCAGGCTGAGCGCGGTGTTGAAGGCCACGGCATTGGGGAACAGCACCTCACCACTCACCAGCACCAGACCGTCTTTGGTGGGCACACGCAAGATGTCGCCGTTTTCCAGCAGCAGGCTGCCCCGCGTGTCGGCCTGGGCGATCACCACCTGGCCAGAGGGTTCGATTTTTTTGGCGCGGTCTACCCATTGCAGTAATAGCTCAGCCTCTTCTTTGCGCAGGCGGGCCTCGTCACTGGTGCCAGAGCGGGCGGTCAGCGCTGCGGTTTCCAGGCTTTTGAGCGAGGTTTGCAGCATTTGCCGTTGGCGCTCTTTGACGCTGACGCGAAAGAGTTGCAGGCTGTCTTGGTCAGAGCGCTCAGAGTATTGGATGTTTTGCAACAGCTCACCCATTCGGGCGCCGTAGGGCAATACATATTCTTGCGGGCTGAGGTGTTCGCCCTCTACCCGCACGGTGATGGTGCCGGGCTTTTTGTCAGAGGTGAATTCAACATCGTCACCGTTTTGCAGCAACACACTGGCGGCATCTGCCAGGGGGTAGTACTCGGTGTTCTTGGTGGCACCGGTGTTGCGCACCACACGGACATGGGTGGCGGTGGCTTTGGGTTTGGCGACTTTGGCCAGGTCAGCCACGGTGCGGGTGCTGTCGGTAAATTCAAAGCGCTTGGCATTGGCGGTCAGGCCCGACACCTTGACGGTGTTTTGGCGTGGTGCCACAAAGATCACGTCGCCGTCGGTCAGCTGTGTCAGGGGCAAGGTGCCGTTGAGCAAAAAGTCATATAGGTTGATGGTGGCGCGCACCTGTGCGCCACGCTTGATTTGCACGCTTAAAAAAGAACCCCGGTCGGGGTCGATGCCGCCAGCCTGGTCGAGGTAATGCAGCAGGCTGTCCATGCTGGTGCCGCTGTACAGGCCGGGCCGGTTGACAAAACCGCTGGCGAAAATGCGCACGGGTTGCGCGGCGGCCAAGCTGGCGTAGCTGAACACGTTGGACTTGAACACTTTGCCCAAGGCGGCTTCCACCAAGCGCTGCAATTCCTGGTTACGCACGCCCAGCACTTTCACAGGCCCGGCGTGGGGCAAAAAGAGGTTGCCTTGGGCATCCACGGTGAGCGGGGCATCAAAGTCAAACGCGCCCCACAGGCGGACCTGGATTTTGTCGCCCACCGCGACCGCGTAGTCCGGGTTGAACTGGGTGGCGCCTTCGCGCGCAAAAGCACCGGTGAACAGGTTGGCGCCAAAGACATCGCTGGCTTGATTGGCGCTGTAGTCAAAAGTCTGTGGCGGCTGCACGCGCGCTGCCGTGGCGGCGGCGGGCTGACTTGCGGCGGCTTGCGGTGCCTGCAGTATCTGCGGTGCGGGCTGGGCTTGTGCCGTGCCGAACAGCAGGCTGGCGATGGCGCCTACTGTTAAAAATTTAGCTAAGTTTCTTTGCATGGGAATTAGTCCTTATGGTCGCGCACGATGGCCGCCAGCAGGTGCGCCACACCAGCCAGCAGCAAGGCGACCAGGGTGAACACCAGGGTGTTGTAAAAGCGGCGGGGCTCCAGCGCGTATTCCGGCACGGTGGGTGCCTGCAGCACCGACACTTTCTTGATCATGCGGGTGGCTTCAATACGGCCCTTTTCGAGGGCGGTGAGGCCTGTTTTGTAAATATCTTGGGCAAAGGCGGCTTCCATCTCAAGCCTCTGGAATTCTTCGACCGTGCGGTTGAGTGGTTTGCCGTTGGTCGAGGTCAACTTGGCCTGTTCCTGGTCGATTTGCTTTTCCAACGCGCTGATTTGTTGGCTGAGCTGGATGATGGTGGGGTGGTTGGGCACCAGATACGCTTGCGCTGCGCTGCGCTGTGTCTGCAACTCAGTGCGCTGGGCTTGTAACTTGCCGACGATGCCCGCAATGTTTTCGGCCGTGGCCTGGGGTGATACCAGCCCAGCCTTGTTCTGGTAGCGCAGCACGGCTTGGCGTGCCTGCAGGGCGCGCTGGTTCATCAAGGTCACCTGGCCTTCGAGAAACGCCACCTGGCCTTGCGCGAGGCTGTGCGCCATGCTGTTCATGAAACGCTCGCCCTCTTGCACCAGCAGGCTGGTGATGGCATGGGCCATATTGGCGTCAAACCCCTGCGCCTTGATGACCAGCACGCCCGCAAATTCGTCCAGCTCCACGCTGACGCGCGACAGGTAATACTGATGAAACCATTCCATGGACAAGTCTGACGACCACATGCGCGCCAAGGGGTCGTGGCTGGTGTCGCTGTAGTGCGCGCGAAGCTGCAAGGTGGCATCTAGCTTTTGCAGCATGTCCACCGACAGCAAATAGTCGCGCAGCAAGAGTTGGTCGCCCCGGTTGCCGCTGGTCCCGCCCAGCAGGCCGGCAAAGTCCACCGTTTGGCCGCCTGGCAGGTCCGTGCGCTGGATGATGACACGGGCCTCAGACACAAAACGGTCTGAGGCAATGGCCAGCCAGTACACCGCTGCCAGCACCGAAGCCATGAGGGCCGTGCTGACCATGGGGCGATGTAAAAAAGATTGTCGGATGCGGGAAATCATTTTTTGATACTGTCTTTGTAAGCCTTGAGGGCGTCATCGATCTGGTCGAACCAGTGCGCCTGGCCGTTTTGGATCCAGATGCCCGCCTGGCAAAATTGTTTGAGGGTGCCGTCGCTGTGCGACACCATGATGAGGCCGGCGTGGTCGGCCAGCTTCTTGAAGGCCGCCGCGGCTTTGGCCCTGAAGGAGGCGTCGCCCGCGGAGGTCACTTCGTCTGAGATGTAAACATCAAAGTCAAACGCCAGCGACAGGCCAAACTGCAGCCGCGACTTCATGCCGCTGGAATAGGTTTTGACGGGCTCGTCAAAGGCATCGCCTATCTCGGCAAAGTCTTGAATAAAAGCCAGTCGGTCGGGAATGTCTTGCTCAGGGCCATGAACGCGGCAGACAAATTTGGCATTTTGTCGGCCCGTGAGCGAGCCTTGCAAACCGCCGCCAAAGCCCATGGGCCAGGAGACACGGCAGTGCCGCTCGACTTGGCCTTTGTTGGGTTGGTCCACGCCGCCCACAATGCGCAGCAGGGTGGATTTGCCAACACCGTTGGCCCCCACAATGCCAACGCTGAGTTTTTGGGGAATGGTAAAGCTGACGCCTTGCAAGACCCACTTGCCAGGGCCGTGGTCGGTCTGGTAGCGCTTGTGGACATCTTTCACGATGATCATTGGGTGACCAGCTTGGTTGCAAAACGGCGGTACAGCGCCAGGCCAAAGAAGATGCAGACCAGCGCAAAGGCGTAGAGGTAAGCCACGCTCAATTCAGGGACGGCATGGTAATACGGTGCAAAACCCAGACGGGCTGCCTCCAGACCATGCGCCACCGGGTTGAGCATGAGCCAGCCTTGATAGGGCTGTGGCACGGCTGAAATGGGGATCATGACGCCCGAGACAATCATGAGTGGTGCCATGACCAGTTTGAGTACTTTGCCCAGTTCAGGCACCAGTTCAATCACCACAGAAGTCACCAGGCCAAAGCCCAAGCCTGCCAGCCAGAGGCCCAGAAAAGCCTCCAGCACAGCCAGTGGATTGGCCGGCACCACCGAATGCCCGAGCAGGGCCGCGCCAGCCAGCAACACGCCCGCCACGGCAACCATCAGCAGGGCCTCGAGCGCAGCACGCACCAGCGCTGTGTCAACCGGCAAAACCTGGCGGTAGGTAAAAAGTGTTCTGTTGGCGCTGATGGCGTTTTGCGCCTGGGTGCCGGTGCGGCGAAACATGAAAAAGCCCAGCATGCCAACCATGAGCCACAGCATCGTGTCGATGCCGCCGACCGTCCGCACGCGAATCACGGTGAAAATGAACAACATGATCGCCACGCTAAACACGGGTTCGGCCACCAGCCAGAACCAGGTCGCCCGGCCGGAAAACAGCCGCGCCAGCGCTTCGCGCAGAAACAGCGCACGCCAGACAGACAGCGTGATCAGCAACGACGGGCGGCCAAAGCGCGCACTGTTGTCAGCCGTTGGTTGGCCCGCTGCATCGAGTTTGGTCTGAATGCTCATAAATCAAGCATCAGAGGGCGAGCTCTTCAGCAATGGCGTCCACGGTGAACTGGATCTGCGCCTCGGTATGCTGGCAAGACATGAAAAACCGCAGGCGTGCGGCTTTTTCAGGCACAGCGGGGAACAGGATGGGCTGCACACTGATGCCGCGCTGAAACAGCGCCTCAGACAACCTGGCCGCTTTGATGGAGCTGCCGGTAATGACGGGTATCACGGCCAGACCCGTGCTCAAGCCAGTGTCGATGCCATGGGCTTGGGCCAGTTTCAGGAAACAAGCGCCATTGGCCTTGAGCCCTTCAACCCGATGGGGTTCCCGCAATAGTTTTTGGAGTGATTCCAGGCTGGCTGCGGCCAGTGGCGGTGCCATGCCGACGCTGTATAAAAAACCTGGGGCCATGAATTTGAGGTGCTCGACCAGTGCCGAAACACCCGCTATGTAGCCACCGCAGCCCGCCAGTGCCTTGCTCAAGGTGCCCATCCAGATGTCAACGTCTTGGCCAGCCACACCAAAATGTTCGCGAATGCCACGCCCGGTGGCGCCCATCACACCGAAGGAATGCGCTTCGTCCACCATCAAGAAAACGTGGTGACGGCGCTTGATGTCGATGAAGCGCGGCAGGTCGGGGTAGTCGCCATCCATGCTGTAGATGCCTTCAATGACGATCAGCACGCGTTCAAAGTGAGGGCGCTGCTCCGTCAACAGCGCGTCCAGGGCCGCCCAGTCGTTGTGCGGGAAAGAGAGGCGTTTGGCGCCAGAGAGCTGGGCACCTTGCAGCGTGCTGTTGTGAATCAGCGCGTCGTGCAATACCAGGTCTTTGGGGCCAAAAAGGTGGCCGATGACGGACACGTTGGTGGCGTGACCACTCACGAACACAATGGCGTCTTCTACCTCGTACACATCAGCCAGCGCACGCTCCAGCTGGCGGTGAAGCGGGCGCTCGCCCGAGACGATGCGGCTGGCTGACACGGTGGTGCCGTAGTTGTCGATGGCGGCTTTGGCGGCGGCCGACACGTCCGGGTCGCCACACAAGCCCAGGTAGTTGTAGCTGCCAAAGTTGATGAATTCGCGCCCGTCAATCTGGGTGGTGGCACCGGCAATGCCTTGGTGTTGCTTGAAAAACGGACTTTTCAGGCCCAGGCGCTCTGCCCCGTCGTTGATGATGCGGATTTGCTGGTAGCCCGGATGCAAATCAAAGCGGTAAAAAGCCTCAGGCACGCCGGGCTGAAGGTCTGGGGCGCGGCTGAAAAGCGGATGCGCGGGCGCCTCTTGGGTTTGCTGCAAGCGCCGCTCCAGCGTTTTCTGGATCAGCTTGTCTTTGATCTGGGCACTGAGGCCTTTAACACCTTGGCGTGACACTATTGAATGATCCGCTGTGGTTGCAGGGCCAAACCCGTCTGAATCTCGTTGGTAAACCGCTCAAGGGTCTGCACATTGACGTCAGCATCGTGTTGTGCGGCTACCTGCTGCACCTGTTGAGCCAGCGCCGACTCGGGCGCGACGTCTTCGCTGGCGGTTGGTGTGCTTTTAAGCTGCGCCATCAGTTTGTCTGCCAGTTTGCTGATGCTGGGGCTTTCGCTGAGGGCCATGACCGAGAGCGATATGCCAAAGCGGCTTTCAATAGCAAGAACCAACTCCACCCCCATCAATGAATCTAAACCCAGATCATAGACGGAGCGATCGGGGTCGATTTTTTCAGGTGGCATGCGCAAAATCTCGGCCAGTTCTGTCTTGAGCAGGTCCTGGATGGCGGCTTTGAGCTCTGCGGGGCCCAGTTCAGCCAGCAGGCGCTGGATGTCATCGCTTTTGCTTTCATCAGACTGGGTGTCTTGAACTTGCGCTGCCAGTTCGCCAAATTTTGGCTCGGCCGCCGAGGGCAAAAAGCGACTCAGGGCGCGCCAGTCAAGCTCCATGACGCCCAGGTCGGAGCGGTTGGAGACCAGCAAGTCCTCCAGAATGTCAAGCGCCTGACTGGAGAGGATGGTTTTGCCACCCATGCGCCCTTGCAGGGCTTCCTTGATTTTCTCGTTGCGGGCCAAAAACCCGACATCGTCAATGGCCCCCCAGCGCACACACAACGCGGCCAGGCCAGCGTCGCGCCGTGCCTGTGCCAGCGCCTCCAGGTAGGCGTTGGCCGCCACGTAGGCGCCCTGCCCCGGATTGCCAAACAGGGTGGTGGCTGACGAATACAGGACGAAGAAGTCCAGCGGGAGCTGGCAGGTCAAATCGTGCAGATGCCGTGCACCCAGTATCTTTGGCGCATAAATCGCAGCCAATTGATCTGGCGTTGTGTTGCGCGCCAGCGCATCGTCAATGACCACCGCCGCATGAATCAGGCCGCGCAGGGGCGGCATGCTGCTGCCCATTTGCGCAAACAGCGCGGTGAGCGCCTGCAGGTTGGTGACATCACAGGCTTGCGCCAAGACCTTCACGCCTTGGGCTTCAAGTGCGGCCATGGTGTTGAGCGCTTCGGCGGCCACAGGGCCGCTGCGGCTGATCAGGACCAGGTTGCGGGCACCTTTGCTGGCCAGCCATTGGGCTGTTTTGAGGCCAAAGCCGCCCAGGCCGCCGGTGACCAGATAGGTGGCATCTGCCGGGAGTTGCCAAGGTGCTGGCGCAAGGTGTGGCCTGTGGACGTGGTTGATGCCGCGACGGTAGGTGACCACCACTTTGCCAATGTGGCGCGACTGCTGCATGTGGCGGAAAGCGTCCACCACGTCATCGGCTTCAAAGGTTTGAAAGGGCAGCGGGTGCAGCACGCCTTGCTCAAACAGCGCCAGCACTTCTTTGAAGAGCGATTCCGTGAGGGCGGGCTGCGCCTGCAGAAGCTGGTCTGCGTCGATGCCAAAGTAGGAGACGTTGTTGCGAAATGGCCGCAGACCGATTTTGGTGTTCTCGTAAAAGTCGCGCTTGCCAAGCTCCAGGAAGCGGCCAAAGGGCTTGAGCACACTGAGGTTGCGGTTGATCGCTTCACCAGCGAGTGAATTGAGCACCACGTCAACACCCTGGCCGTGTGTCACCGCCATGATTTGGTCGGCAAAAGCCAGTGTGCGGGAGTCGAAGATGTGGTCAGCACCCAGCAGGTGCAAAAAGTGACGTTTTTCGTCCGACCCGGCGGTGACGAAGACTTGCGCCCCCATGTGTTTGGCCAATTGAATGGCTGCAATGCCGACGCCACCGGCCGCACCATGGATCAAAATGCGCTCACCCGCCTGCAATCTGGCCAGATGGTGCATGGCGTAGTAGGCCGTGAAGAAGGTGGTGGGAATGGTGGCCGCCGCTTCAAATGAGATCGCGGCGGGCAGCTTGGCGACGGCGGTGGCGCGGGTGGTGATGCGGTTGCCAAAGCATGACGATCCAAAAGCCAGAACGCGGTCGCCAACGGCCAAGCTGCTGACCGATGCGCCCACTGCGGTGACAACCCCGGCGCACTCCAGGCCCAGCGTGGGCCCGGCAAAGCCGGTTTCAACCGCTTCGTCTGACAGCATACCCAGCGCGTACATGACATCGCGAAAGTTCAAGCCCGTGGCCTCCACCTGGATGACCACTTGATCCGCCTCTGGCGAGGCCTGGGGGACGGAGACCCAGCGCAAATGGCGCAACTGTCCCGGCGTGGTGAAGGACAAGTGCACCGTGTTGTAGGCGTCTGATGGGGTGGCAACAGTCAGGTGGCGTGGTGCCACCCGCAGTCGGGGCACAAATCGCTCACCCGCCGCGGTGAGAATGACCTCTCGCTCGGCGTCTGGTGCGGTCAGCTCTTGCAGCAGTGCCGGGAAAACTTGCGGGTTGAGCGCAGCACCTGATGGTGCGGGTTCCAGGTCGAGCAGGCGCACGCTCAGGTAAGACGGCTCATTCAAAAGGGTGCGGCCCAGCCCGTACAGGGGCGCGTCAAGGGTGTGATCGAACTGGCAGCTTCTGCTTGGCAACAACCCCGTGGCGGCACCATAGGTCAGCAGCCAGCACGTGGTGCTGGTTTGGGTGGCTTCGCAGGCTTGCACCAGGGTGGTGGCGACGGTGGCGCGCCGAAGTTGATGTGCCAGCCCATCAGCAGGACTGATTGCCGCGCTAACACCGGCGAAACCCTGCAAGTGAACCACGCCCGTCAGCTTGCCGTGTTGGGCTTTGAGCTTGCCCAAAAATTGGGTCATCACCGCCACATCACCCACATCGAGTTCTGGCGGGGCCAGCATGACCTGATCACCTTGCAAGGGCAAAGCTGTGCTCAGGTAGCTGGCCAACTGCCAGGCCAGTGCATCTGCACTGGCAAGCACGAGCCATACCTTGGCTTCGCCGGTTTGAGGGGCGGGTGTGGCAAGCCGTGGCTGGCGCTGGCCGACCAAGGCGTAAGCTGAAGTGGGGCTGTCAGGCAAAAACGAGACAAGGTCCTGTGCAAGGATGCCGCGCTGCGCCAGTTGCTGTTGCCAGTGCTGCGGCGTTGGTTGTAGCGCGGTCTGGTGACCAAACAGCAGATGAAGCCAGCGCGCCGGTGCTGCGCTGAGCCACAGCAACACACCGCCGTTTGCCAACGCCTTGGCGGCGACATCGAGCGCCATGCCGGCATCCCGTTGCGTCTGAAAATTGTTGTTGACAATGACCAGCTGGCAAGTGGGCAGGTAGCCGGTGGGCTTGGCGTCTGGCCTCAGGTCGATCAGGGCCAGAGCAGGCAGGTGCTCCTTGTGAAGCTGGTAGGTATCCAAGGCCTGGGTATCGGCGGTAGCGAAACTGAATTGGCAGCGGTCACCGGGCAGGGTTCGCGCCAGGTCAAGACAGCACGCAGGCGGGCCGCTGCTGATCTCCAGCACATGCAGACGTTGGCCTTCGCTGAGCTGTGCCAGGCTGGCTTGGGCGGTGGTGGTCAAAGCCTGGCTGACCTGCTGGTTGAGCGAAACGCCAAAACCTTCAGCCACCAAAGCGGCAAACGTGCTGGCAGCCGGCAGCAACTGCTCTGGTGTGGTTTGCCCATGGATCAGCGCCACCAGGTTCATGCCCAGCCGACTGACTGCGTGGATGGCGGCAAAGTGCTCAGGATGGTCGGCAACCAGCGTGCGCCAAATGTCGCCAGAGGGCGGAAGGTCTGATGTGTCGCGCAGTCTGTAGCCGGTCTCCAGGTGGTCCAGGAGCTGGTCTTCGTCCAATATGGCAATCAGTCGCTGCAGCATTGCCGAGGCTTCTGGGTGGTGGCTGACCAGGGCCTCTAACGGTGCCCCGGATAAAACGTGCGCCTGGTCTGCCAGCTGGCGAAACGCTTCCACAGCCAAACTGGTGCACAAGGCCGCAAGAAGTGGTTCAACCTGTTGGGCATAGTCAAGACTGGATGCGTGGATGCCCTGCCCGCTTGCGGCCAGCAAATGATGCTGCAACTCGCTCGCGAGCCCGTCGGGCGCGGTTGTTTCGGTATGTGGGTGGGGCTGTGCAAGCGCGTGGTAGGCCAGCAAAGACAGTGGCGCGGCTGCCTTGTTGCCCATGGGTACGGCACGAAAACGGACATCACGCAGCCAGGCAACAACGGCGCCACTCGCGTCAAACAGGGTGAAGTGTGCAGACAGGCTGTGCGCTGACTGTCGCACCAGCTGTGCCTTGGCCAAAGACGGCACCCCCCTGCCCGTGCGCAAACTCAGGCGACCTATTTTGGTGGGCAGGTAAGCCACACCGGCTGGCTGATGGACCTGATCTTTGAGCAAATGGAAAACGAGCTGAAAGGCGCAGTCGAGCAAGGCGGGATGCAACAGCGATTGCGTCACGGAAGCCGCAATGCTGGCGGGTACGCTGAGCTTGGCCAACACGATGTTCTTTTCCACCCAACCGATGTCAATGGCTTGAAAGGCCGGACCGTAATGCAGACCAACCAGTTGGGTTAACGCGGCATGGGAGGGCGCGTCAAAGTCTGGCTGGCGCGTCGGGGCTTGAACCGACTCATGCGCAAACAACACGTTGATGGGTTCCGAGATGACGCGACCATTGGCGTGCAACGTCCAGGCATCGGCACTGAATTGATCACGGCTGGAGATGGCGAAGCTGCCGTCGCTGGGTTCCAGAGACACTCTGACCTGTTTGGTGGCTTCCACACTGAGCACCAAAAACATTTTGATATCGAGTTCTTCGATCTCAAGTTGGCTGGGCAACCCTTCGCGCCCGGTCCATTGCGCAGCCGTTGCCAGACCCAGCTCGGCATAACCCGCCCCCGGGAAAACCACCGAGCCGCTGACCACGTGGTCAGCCAGTTCGGGGTATTTCAGCGGGTCCATCTGGTTTTCCCAAGCCAGTTCCCGTTGCCCCAAGGGATACCCCAACAGCGGGTGAACTTTGCGCCGCTGCAGCAGGTGGTAAGACTCCGGGGTGACCGTTTGCCAATGCCGTTCGCGTTGCCACGCGTAGTTGGGCAGGTCGATGGTGCGGCCACGAACCGGGAAAAAGCGGGTGAGATCGGTCTTGACACCGGCCAGCATGACTTGAGCGGCAGCACCCCACACCCGTTCGGGCGAGTCGTCGCCACGCATCAAGGTGGGCAAGGTCCGACCGGGTTTGGGGTCGGCCTTCAGGCATTCGTTGATGTAACCGCGCAGGACGGCATGCGGCCCCACCTCAACAAACACGTCAATGCCGAGTTGCCGGATGGTGGCCACGGCTTTTTCAAACAGCACCGGCTGGCGGATGTTCTGCCACCAATAACCGGCATGGAGTTGATGGCCGGGCGCGATGTCGCCAGTGACTGTGGAGACAAAGTCAATCAGGGTCGTTTGCGGTGCAAGCGCTTGAAGTGCTGCCTCAAGCCCGACCTGGATCGGGTCCATGGCTGCGCTGTGGAAAGCGTAGTCGAGGTCGAGCCGTTTGTGTGTGATCTGGCGCCCGATCAGGATGGATTCCAGGTGTGTTAACGCTGCTGAGGAACCGGCCAGTGTGACACCCCGGGAACTGTTGATGCCGGCGATGGCAATCTTGTCTTGCAAACCGGCTTCTTCCAGCAGCTCGCGCATCGCCGCTTCACCCAAAGCCACCGCCGTCATCTGGCCTTGACCTTTGGTTGTGCCCTGAAAGTGGCTACGGTAATAGATGACTTGGACAGCCTGCTCCAGTGTCAAGGCACCAGCGGCCCAGGCCGCAGCCACTTCACCCACACTGTGGCCAGCCACGGCAGCGGGCATGACGCCCTGGCTACGGAGCATTTCGGTCACGCCCACCTGAATGGCAAACAAGGCGGGTTGGGCGATTTCTGTGCGATCGAAGCGGCCAGAACCGTTTTTGCCCTCGAGTTCTTCCTCCAGGGAAAAGGCGTCGTACTTTTCAAAATAGCGCTCTACCGCCTGCACTGCGGCTTTGAAGGTGGCGTTTCCCGCCAGAAGCCGGCGCCCCATGCCTTCCCATTGCGATCCGTTACCAGAGTAAATAAAAGCGACTTGCGGCTCCTGGCTCAGGGCGGTGGCCGTGGCAACCGGGAGGTTGCTGGGCCTGTCCTCTGCGAACGCGACGAGCGCCGTGGCCACCGCGTGAGGTGTGTCACCAAAAACAACAGCGCGGTGCTCAAGCCATTCGCGGTTGAACGCCGCGCTGTAAGCGATGTCGTACAAGTCAACGACAGCCTCGCGGCGCAGCCAGGCTGCGTAATGTTTGGCCGTACTTTTCAAGGCGGCTTCTGATTTGCCGGAGAGAAACAAAGGGGTTCGGGCCGGCGGGAGGTCTTGGGCGCGCTGGGGCCGACTGTCGGTGATGGCGGCAACCGGACTCTCCAGAATGACGTGGGCATTGGTGCCGCCAAACCCAAAACTGTTGATGCCCACCACCACACGGCCGGTCCCCGGCAAGGCGGTGTTTTGGCTGACCACCTTGAGATTCCAGTCCTGAAAAGGGATGTTGGGGTTGGGGTTTTTGAAGTGAATGGAGGCTGGGATGGTGCGGTGCTTGAGGCAATGCAGGGCTTTGACCAGCCCCGCAACGCCGCTGGCAGCTTCCAGATGACCCAGATTGCTTTTGATGGAGCCAATCAACAGGGGGGCGTCTTTGGGGCGGCGTTGGCCCAGTGCCGTGGCCAATGCCTTGGCTTCAATCGGGTCACCCACCGGCGTACCGGTACCGTGCGCTTCCAGATAAGAAATATCCGCCGGGGACAGGCCTGCCTTGGCGTAGGCTTCGGTGAGCAAGGCGGCCTGTGCCGCAACGCTGGGCACCGTCAGCCCTGATTTTTTGCCATCACTGTTGACATGGGTGGCGGCCACCACCGCCCAAATGGGATCGCCGTCAGCCAGCGCCTGTTCATAGTCTTTCAGGACGAAGATGCCGCCACCTTCAGAGCGCACATAACCATCGGCCGCGGCGTCAAAAACACTGCAAACCCCTTTGCGCGACAACATGGAGGCTTTGGAGAAGGCAATAAAGCCGTAGGGATGCAGCAATAAACTCACACCACCGGCCAGGGCCATGGTGGTATCGCCTGTCGCGATGGATTGGCAGGCTTGATGAAACGCCACCAAGGACGATGAGCATGCCGTGTCAATCGACATGCTGGGACCTTTGAGGTCAAACAGATAAGAAATTCGGTTGGCGGTGATGCAGGAGGTGTTGCCAGTGGCCACCGTCGAGTCGATGGCACCCAGGTCATCTGCAAAACGCATCGCGTAGTCAACCGAAGAGATGCCGATGAACACGCCGCATTGGCTGCCCCTGACCGTGCTTGGTTTGACACCCGCGTTTTCAAAAGCTTCCCAGGTCAATTCCAGCAGCAAGCGCTGCTGCGGGTCCATCTGGGCGGCTTCGCGAGGGGATATGCCAAAAAATGCCGCATCAAAACCAGACACGTCGCCCAAGGTGCCCGAGGCAAACGTGTAGCTGGTGCCAGCATGTTTTTTGCTGGGGTGCTGCAAGGTGTCCATGGCCCAGCGACTGGGATCCACCTGGGAGACCAGGTTTTTGCCACTGATCAAGTCAGACCAGTATTGGTCTGTGGTGGTGCCCGGAAGCCTGAATGAACACCCGACGACTGCGACTTTTCTCAATTAAACCCCTGCCGTTTTGAAAGTGAAATCTCTGTGAACTGATTGAGCCATCAGCCTTGAGCTGGTGCTCAGATGTCAAGGAAACAAACAGGGAAATGGTGACTGCCATGTGTGCCCAAGACTTGCCAGATTATCCCAGCACTTTGGATTGGGCTTTCCCGGGGTCAGCCAAACGCCCCAACTCACCCCCCTGCCCCCCATGACATCAAGGCTCAGGCCTGCTGAAACCTTGGCTTTGCAAAACCACGATTTGGTGTTTTTGTTCAACTGATTCCGTGGTGAAGAACGGTCGCATTTCACGGTTGTAGCACCTGGTTGACCTGCCCGATGGCATCCAGATCTGCCGCCCCCACCAATGATTGAAGCTTGATGCGGGCAATCAGATACACATAGCGCACCCGCGCCAGGTCGCGCAGCACCGCCATTTTTTGCTGCTGGGCGTTGGCAATGTCGACCAGCGTGCGGCTGCCCGCCTGGAAAGACTTTTGCGTTGAGATCAGCATCTGGTCGGCAGACTGCAGGGCTTGCTGCAGCGCGCTGAGCTTGGCGATGTTTTCGGTGATGGCGCGAAACTCCTGGTGCACGCGCAAAGCGGTGTCACGTCGGGCGGCTTCCAGGGTTTTTTCAGCGCGCTCGGCGTTGGCCAAGGCTTGGCGCACGCCGGCGTTGACGTAGCCGCCGGCAAACAACGGGACACTCATTTGTACGCCAAAGCTGTTGTTGCGGTAGCGCGAGTTGAGGTTGGTCACGCTTTCGCTTTCACTGTCTGACCATTGGGCCACCGCATCAACGGTGGGTTTGTGGCCGGTGCGGGCTTTGTCTATTTCAAAGCGGGCACTCTCCAGGCGGGCTTGCAAGGTGCGCAGTTGCGAGTTGTCTGCATAGGCGCGCTCAATCCAGTCTTGAAGTTGGGGGGGCTCGGGAGCCTGCAGTTGCAGCCGGTCCGCGTCCAGCGGGACAATTTGGCCGATGGGCTCGTCGATCAGGGCTTGCAGCTGTTGCAGGGTAAAGCTGACGTGTTGACGGGCTTCCAGCTCCTGGGCACGGTTCATGTCCAGGCGAGCCAGGGCTTCGTCAACGTCGGTGCGAATGCCGGAGCCTGAGGCAAACATTTTGCGCGCCGCGTCAAGCTGGGTGGTGAGCGTGGATTGCTGGGTGAGCAGCAGTTCCAGCTGATCTTGGGCCAACAGGACCTCGAAGTAGCTGCCGGCCACACGCACCGCCAGGTTTTGCGCTTCAGAGGACAACACCCCTTGTGCGTCGCGCACCTGGGCCTGAGCCTGGTCGAGCTGAGCGAGCAGCAGCGGACGGTACAAGGGCTGGCGCAGGCTGATGGATTTGGCGCGGCTGGGGTAGTTGCTGTGGCTGACAGTCTCTTTGCCCAACAGGGGCGTGGTGCTGGTCAGGTCGTTGCGGGTTTCAGACAAGCTGGCTGACAAGTTGGGGTAAAACTGGGCGCGCGCCATGGCGACGCGCTCGCCCTCGGCCAGTGCCGCAGCGCGCGCCGCGGCCAGGGTGGGGTCTTGCAGCAACGCCGCTTCGTAGACCTGCAGCAAATTCATGGCCTGCGCGGCGGGCTGCGCCAGCACCAGGCTTAAACCCAGCGCGAGTGCGCGTAGCGAGGGCATGGTGGCGCGGCGCAAGAGGTGATGAGGTGGGTACGCCATGCCTTATTCCTCTTTCATGGAAGCCGCCAGCCGCTTGGTCAGCGGGTTGAGCAGGTAGGTGAGCAAGGAGCGCTCGCCGGTCAAAAACACCACCTCCACCGGCATGCCGGGCTGCAACTGCCGGTTGCCCAGCTTGGTATAGCCTTCTGCGGTGACGCCAACGCGCGCCAGGTAGTAGCTGATGCCGGTGTGCTGGTCGGTCAGCAGGTCGCCAGACACCGATACCACCTTGCCTTGCACCACCAGTTGCGGCGAATGCGCAAAGGAGGAGAACCGCACATCCACCGGCAGGTCTTTTTGCACCCGGTCAATCAGGTGCGGTGGCACCCGGGCTTCGATCAGCAGGGCCTGGTCTTCAGGGACGATGTCCATCAGCTTCTGGCCGGGGCCAACCACGCCGCCCACGGTTTGAAACGCCAGGCCCACCACCTGCCCAGTGGCGGGGGCTTTGATCTCGGTGCGTCCCAGGTCATCGGTGGCGGCCTGGTATTTTTCGGCATCACCGGGGACTTCGCGGCTGACTTCAGCCAGCTGGGTTTCGACATCTTTGCGGTACTCCTGCTGGCGCGATTCGGCGCGCTGCTGCAGTTCATTCACCGCCCGGCGGGCGCGCACGATGTTGCCTTGCAGTTCGGCCAGACTGGACTGGGTTTCGGCCTGCATGCGTTCCAGCTCAAGCTGGCGGTTGCGCGGGGCGTAGCCCTCAGCCACCAGCGCGCGGGTGTTGGTGAGCTCTTCGGTCAGCAGGGCGAGCTGGGTTTTACGGTGGGTGAACATGCTCTCATAGGCCTGGATCAGGCCTTCCTGGCCCTGAATGCTCTCGGCGTTGGACTGCAGGTCGGCGCGCAGGCCAGCCTGGCGCGACTGGAAGAGCTGCTCTTGCGTCAGGATGACTTGCTGGATCTGGGGGTCTTTGGCCGCGGCCACCACGTCAGGGTGAAAGCTGATCTTGCGCTGCTCCCGCTGTTCGGCTTGCAAGCGGTCTTGCATGGCGCGCAGGCCCACATAACGCTGGCGGGCCGACTCAAAGTTGGCGCGGGCCACGGCTTCGTCCAGGCGGATGAGCAGTTGGCCCTGGGTCACGTGCTCGCCTTCACGCACCAGCACTTGCTTGACCAGTCCGCCGGTGAGGTGCTGCACGGTTTTGCTTTTGGTGTCGATGGCGACCATGCCCTGGCCGGGCACGCCTTCGTCCAGCGGGGCCAATGCCGCCCAGAGCAAAAAGCCGCCAAAACCAATGCCCAGCGCCCACAAGCCGATGCGGGCTGCGCGCCCGGTGGTGTGCGTGACCGAGGCCACGCTGGGGGCCGTGGGTGCAGGGCTGGGGGTGTCAAAAGTGGCCATATCAAGCTCGCATCATCAAAAACATCAAAAGGGGTCAAGCCGTTGCCAGGGCATTGCCGGGTGGCATGGGCGGGGCGGGTTGGGCCGCTGGCACAGGTGCCTGCTTGGCTTGCAAGGTGGCCAGGACCGCGTCGCGCGGGCCGTAGGCGGCCACCTGGCCGTCGCGCAGAATCAACACCTGGTCAGACACGGCCAGGGCACCCGGGCGGTGGGTGATCAGCAGCACGGTGGCAGCTTTGGCCTTGAGCTGCTTAATGGTGGCAAACAGCGCGGCTTCACCCGCGTCGTCCAGGTTGGCGTTGGGCTCATCGAGGACGATCAGCTTAGGCGTGCCGTACACCGCACGGGCCAGGCCAATGCGCTGGCGCTGTCCACCGGAGAGCAGGTTGCCGGCCTCACCAATGGGGGTGTCATAGCCCTTGGGAAAGCGCAAGATCATGTCGTGCAGACCGGCGCTTTGGGCGGCGGCAATCACCTTGCCGGGGTCAACTTCACTGAAGCGGGCGATGTTTTCGGCAATGCTGCCCTCAAACAGCTCAATGTCTTGCGGCAGGTAGCCCACATGGGGCCCAAGCTCGATGCGGCTCCAACTGGCCAGCGGCAGGTCGTCCAACAGCACCTCGCCTGCCACGTCGGGCCAGATGCCCATCATCACCCGCGCCAAGGTGGATTTGCCCGAGCCCGATGGCCCCAGCACCGCGGTGACCGAACCGGCCGGCACGCTGAGGTTGATGTTTTTCAGGATCGGCGTGGGGCGGCCAGGGGCGCTGGCCACCACGTCGCGCAGCGTCAAGGCGCCCTGGGGGGCCACGCGCTGCAAGGCCGTATCTCGCGGGGGGTGTTCCAGCAGCATGTTTTCCAGGCGCTCAAAGGCAAAGCGCGCACCAATGAACTGGCGCCAACTGCCCACCAGCATGTCGATGGGGGCCAGCGCACGGGTCATCAGCACGCTGGCGGCAATCATGGCCCCCAGGCTGATCTGGCCGTCAATCGCCAGCAGTGCACCGGCACCCAGGCCCAGCGACTGCTGGGTGTAGCGCAAAAACTTGCTAATAGCGGTGATGCGGTGGTTCAGGTGCTGCGACTCGCCGCTGGCTTGCAGGTGCGCCTGGTGACGCAGCGCCCAGCGGGATTGCAGGTTCCTCACCATGCCCATCGACTCAAGCACCTCGGCGTTACGCAGCTTGCCTTGCAAAAAGCTGCTGGCATCCGCCCCGGCCTTGACAGCGGCTTCCGACGGGGCCAGCGCGCGGCGGTGACCGAACCAGGCCAATGCGGCCTGGGTCAGCGCAAAAAAGATGCTCAAAAAACCCAACCACGGGTGCAGCAGAAACAGCACCGCCATGTAGATGGGCGCCCAGGGGGCATCAAAAAAAGCAAACACGCCGTTGCCGGTCAAAAACTGGCGGATCTGGATCAGGTCGCCAAAAGCGCGCTTGGGGTCGGCCCCCGACTGGTTCAGGTGGGCCTCAAAACTGGCGTTGAAGACCTGGGTGCTGAGCTGCTCGTCCAGCCGCACGCCGGTGCCCACCAGCACGCGTGAGCGCATCCACTCGGCAAAGGCCATGATGCCAAACAGAAACAGTGTCAGCAGCGACATCATCAACAGCGTCAGCTCGCTCTGGCTGGCCAGCACACGGTCGTACACCTGCAGCATGTACAGCGTGGGGGTGAGCATCAACACGTTGGCCAGCATGCTGAAGGCGCCGACGATCAGGAACTCGCGGCGAAAGCCCCACAACGTGGTGGTCAGCGGGCTGCGTTCAAAAAAGGCAGGGGTTTTCATGCGGCGTTTCTCAGGCAGAAGCGGGGGCGGTGGCACGGGCTGGCGCATGGGCCGGTGCGGCGGCGGGCATCACCACTGAGCCTTGGCGGGCCTTGGCGGCCGCTTCGTTGAGGGCTTTGAGCACCTCATCACGCGGGCCAAAGGCCTGGGCCTGGCCGTCGCGCAACACCAGCAGCTTGTGCGCCACGGCCAGCACGCTGGTGCGGTGGGTCATGAGCACAAACGTGGTGCCGCGCTTGGCCATGTGGGCGATCGCCTGGGCCAGGGCGGCGTCGCCCTGCTCGTCCAGGCTGGAATTGGGCTCGTCCAGCACCACAAAGGCGGGCTTGTCATACAGCGCCCGGGCCAGGGCAATGCGCTGGCGCTGCCCGCCCGAGAGCATGGCCCCTTCGCGCCCGACCGGGCTGTCATAAGCTTGGGGCAGCGACAAGATGAAATCGTGCAGGCCCACGGTGTGCGCCGCAGCCTCTACCTTGGCAAGGTTCATCTCGCCGAAGCGTGCAATGTTGTCTGCAACCGTGCCATCAAACAGCTCCACCCCCTGGGGCAGGTAGCCCACATGGGGGCCCAGCTCGTCTTTGGACCAGGTGTAGACGTCGGCCCCGTCCAGGCGGACCTTGCCGCCCTGCGCTGGCCACAGGCCCACCAGCAACCGCGCCAAGGTGGTTTTGCCTGCCGCTGAAGGGCCCACCACCGCCAGCACCTCACCCGGCTGCAAGGCAAAGTTCAGGCCCTTGAGTATGGGCGTCTGGCTACCGGGTGCCGCTGCGGTGAGGTTTTCTACCAGCAGTTGGCCTTGCGGTGCGGGTAAG
>Ga0075012_10001206_pt1 | contig 26923 bp, 24 predicted proteins | sample All_14_2_FD_71474 | JGI IMG/M metagenome (GOLD analysis project Ga0075012, IMG submission 71474) | Freshwater microbial communities in response to fracking from Pennsylvania, USA - Allegheny Zone_MetaG_DW_15 | ecosystem: Environmental > Aquatic > Deep subsurface > Groundwater > Drilled...
CGCCCCTCCAGGATGTGGATGCGGTCCACCACCTTGTTGAGTCGGTGTTGCGAGCGGCGGGTGATGGTGTTTTGGCGAAATTCAATCCACTCGGTCAGCATCTGCCGTAACGACTTCTGGGTGGGTCGCCCGTCCAGACCCACCATGGTGAGGTTGATGGGCGCAGTGGTTTCCAGACTGGTGTGGGCCAGCAGACTGGTGATGAGTTCCTGTTGCTCGATGCGACTGCTCTTGGGCTCCAGCACCAGGCGCACCGGGGCGTCTTTGCTGGACTCATCCCGCACCGCATCCAACACGGCCAAGATGCTGGCCTTGAGCTGCGTCTGCTCCTGCGTCAGTGCTTTTTTGCCGGCCTTCACCTTGGGGTTGGTCAGCTCCTCCAGCTCTTCCAGCACGCGCTGGGTGCTCACCCCAGGGGGCAATTCGGTCACCACCAGTTGCCACTGACCACGGGCCAAGTCTTCGATCTTCCAACGGGCACGCACTTTCAAACTGCCTCGACCCGTGCGGTAGGCATCGGCAATGTCTGCTGTGCTGCTGATGATCTGGCCCCCGCCGGGGTAGTCGGGTCCGGGCAGGATGGCCAGCAGTTCGTCGGCGGCCAGTGCCGGGTTCTTGATGAGGGCCACACAGGCATCGGCCACCTCGCGCAGGTTGTGGCTGGGAATTTCGGTGGCCAGGCCCACGGCAATGCCACTGGCGCCATTGAGCAGCGTGAACGGCAGGCGAGCGGGCAGCTGGCGGGGCTCTTCGGTGGATCCGTCGTAGTTGGGCACAAACTCCACCGTGCCTTCGTCCACCTCGTCCAGCAGCAGCGTCGTGATTTTGGCCAACCGGGCCTCGGTGTAACGCATGGCGGCGGCACCGTCGCCGTCGCGGCTGCCGAAGTTGCCCTGCCCGTCGATCAGCGGGTAGCGCTGGGCAAAATCCTGGGCCATGCGGACCAGCGCGTCGTAGGCGGCCTGATCGCCGTGGGGGTGAAAGCGGCCCAACACGTCGCCCACCACGCGGGCGCATTTCACGGGTTTGGCTCCGCTGTTGCCGTTGGCCCCACCAAAGCCCAGGCCCATTCGCGCCATGCTGTACAAGATTCGGCGCTGAACTGGTTTCTGACCATCGCACACATCGGGCAAGGCGCGACCCTTGACCACGCTCAGCGCATATTCGAGATAAGCCCGTTGGGCATAGCTGGCCAAACTGTCGTCGTCACCCGGCTGCAGCTCAGGCACTGAGGGGGGTGATGGGGGCTGAGGTGGCGCTGCCCGGGAAGCCACATCCACGATGCCAGGCAACTCGGGCTCAGTGGCCTCGCTGGGGTTGTTCATGGGAAAGTCGTTCATGGATTCGTCAGAGAAACAGACGTGATTTTTTGTAGCGACCGGGGGGGCAACAGTGATTGGTAGAGCCCCATCACGGTTTGCACGTATCGGCGGGTCTCAGGGTTGCCAGGCACTTTGCGCCCGGCACGGCGCACGGCGCCAGCACCCGCGTTGTAAGCCGCCACCACCAGATCCACACGCCCCGGGAACTGGGCCTGCAATCGGGCCAACAGACGCGCGCCGGTGTGAATGTTGGTGCGAGGATCCAGCAACTGCAGGGCAGCGGGCCGGTCTGGGGTGTCACGCACACCATGCTCTTGCGCGGTACTGGGCAAAATCTGCATCAACCCCAGCGCCCCTCTGGGGCTGACGGCCTGAGCGTCGAAGCCCGACTCGGCGGCAATCACCGCTTGCAGCAGTTCCGGTGCCAACCCATGGACCAGAGAAGCCTCGCGTATGTGATGGCGCACGGCTTTGTAGGCCGGTGACACATCGAAAAATGCCAGCACCCGGGGGTGACTGACCACCGCACCGGTGTCGGGTGGCGCAGTGCCGATGAGAAAAGGGGTTTCCCAGCCAGACTGGCCCAACGCCAGGGGTTCTGCCAACTGCGACCGGCGATGAAGATGGATGGCGGTATCGCCGAGATAGAACAACTCGTAACGGTCGTCCAGTTTTTCGGTCGCAAAATGGCCCACACCTCGATCGTCCACGTAGCCCCACACTTGGGCCTGTGCGGCGCAACAGACGAACGCAAGCACCCACAGCAAGGCCCAGCCCCGGAAATGGCAAAGCCTGCAACACAAGGTCACACGTCCACCTCAACCGAGTCGCCGCACAACTCCATCAGCTCGCGCCGGGCAGCGGCTTCACCTTTGCCCATGAGTTTGGTGATATGGCTTTCGGTCCGGGCGAAATCGAACGCCCCCAGCTGAACCGGAAGCAGGCGGCGGGTGTCGGGGTTGAGCGTGGTGTCCCACAGCTGCTCTGCATTCATTTCACCCAGACCTTTGAAGCGGCTGATCGTCCACCCCCCTTCCTTGACCCCCTCTTTGCGCAGTTTGTCCAGGATGACATTCAACTCGCCCTCGTCCAGCGCATAGGCCTTGGTGGCGGGCTTTTTGCCACGGGCTGGCGCATCGATGCGGTACAACGGGGGGCGAGCCACGAACACATGCCCAGCCTCGATGAGCTTGGGAAAGTGGCGGAAGAAGAGCGTGAGCAGCAACACTTGGATGTGCGAACCGTCCACGTCGGCATCGCTCAGGATGCACACCTTGCCATAACGCAGGCCACTCATGTCGGGCTGATCGTTCGGGCCGTGAGGGTCCACGCCGATGGCCACGGCAATGTCGTGGATTTCGGTGTTGGCAAAAAGCCTGTCACGGTCCACTTCCCAGGTGTTGAGCACCTTGCCACGCAAGGGCAACACGGCCTGGTTTTCCTTGTCACGCCCCATCTTGGCGCTGCCTCCGGCAGAGTCGCCCTCCACCAGAAACACTTCGTTATGGGCGAGGTCCCGGCTTTCGCAATCGGTCAGTTTGCCGGGCAGGACGGCCACGCCCGAGCCCTTGCGTTTTTCCACTTTCTGCCCAGCCTTTTGCCGGGTTTGGGCCGCCTTGATGGCGAGTTCAGCCAGTTTCTTGCCATATTCCACATGCTGGTTCAGCCACAATTCCAAGGTGGGTTTCACGAAGCTGGACACCAGTCGCACGGCGTCGCGCGAGTTGAGCCGCTCCTTGATCTGCCCTTGGAACTGCGGATCCAGCACCTTGGCACTCAACACATAGCTGGCGCGGGCGAACACATCTTCAGGCAGCAGCTTTACCCCCTTGGGAGCCAAAGCGTGCAGCTCAATGAAGCCTTTGACCGCCTGGAACAGACCATCGCGCAACCCGCTCTCGTGTGTGCCACCGGCCGGGGTGGGAATCAGATTCACGTAGCTCTCGCGCACCGGCGCCCCGTCTTCGGTGAAGGCCACGCACCAACCCGCGCCCTCGCCTTCGGCAAAGCTGTCGTGTCCGCCGTCGGCGGAGCCTTCGCCTTCGAACAAAGGAATCACCGGCTCTCCGTTCAAGGTCTGCTGAAGGTAGTCACGCAGACCGCCTTTGTATTGCCAAGTCTGGCTGTCTCGCGTCTTTTCATTCAACAGCGTCACGCTCACGCCGGGCATGAGCACGGCCTTGCTGCGCAGCAAATGGGTGAGCTCGGTCAGCGGCAACTGGGCCGATTCAAAGTATTTGGCGTCCGGCCACACACGGACCGTTGTGCCCTGCTTGCGATCACGGGGCTGTTCGGGATCGGCTTCGGCGCCCAGGTTGGCAGGACGCAGCCGCAAAGGCTCTGCCACATCGCCAGCCGCGAACACCAGCCGCGCCACCTGCCCTTCCCGAAAGCTGGTGACCTCCATGCGGGTGGACAAGGCATTGGTCACACTCACGCCCACCCCGTGCAAACCACCCGAGAAACTGTAGGCGCCCCCCTTGCCTTTGTCGAACTTGCCCCCCGCGTGCAAACGGGTGAACACCAGTTCGATGACCGGGGCCTTCTCCTCGGGGTGCAGGCCAAACGGAATGCCCCGGCCGTCATCTTCGATGGCCACAGACCCATCGGCGTGCAGCGTCACTTTGATTTTTTTACCGAACCCGGCCAAAGCCTCATCGGCCGCGTTGTCCAGCACCTCCTGGATGATGTGCAGCGGGTTGTCGGTGCGGGTGTACATGCCCGGGCGTTGCTTCACGGGCTCCAGACCCTTCAGCACACGGATGGACTGCTCAGAGTATTCGGGGACGTTTGCTTGCGTTGCCATGCGCGGCATTGTATGCCGTCAACCCTGCAATACTGTATGCTTAAACAGCCCACAATGCATCGGTGACTTGTGGGGTCTGCTCTTTTGGGTACATTCCCCTGTATGTCATCCGCACCTGCTTTGCCCCGTCCCTCCCTGCCCATGTGGCAACTGCTGCTCTGCGGTGCCGCCATCGTCACGTTGTCGATGGGCGTGCGCCACGGTTTTGGTCTGTGGTTGCAACCCATCACACAGGCCCAGAACTGGAGCCGCGAGTCGTTTTCCCTGGCGCTGGCGGTGCAGAACCTGTCGTGGGGCGTGTTCGGCATTTTCGCGGGGATGCTGGCGGACCGTTTCGGGGCCTTTCGCGTGCTGGTGCTGGGAGCCGTGCTGTACGCGCTGGGTTTGCTGGGCATGGCGCTGTCACCCACGCCGTTGGTTTTTCTGTTGACCACTGGCGTGCTGATCGGCGCGGCCCAGGCGGGCACCACCTACGCGGTGATTTACGGCGTGATCGGGCGCAACATCACGGCCGAGCGGCGCTCTTGGGCCATGGGGGTGGCCGCTGCGGCAGGGTCTTTCGGTCAATTCCTGATGGTGCCTGTGGAAGGCTGGCTGATCTCCAGCCTGGGATGGCAAAACGCCTTGCTTGCCCTGGCCGCAGCCGTGCTGCTGGTGGCTCCGCTGGCCTGGGGCCTGCGTGAGCCCTCCGCGACATCGCACGGCGGGGCTCACCAGGAACAGACCATCTGGCAAGCACTGCGCGAAGCGTTCAGGTACCCCAGCTTTCAGCTCCTGATGGCAGGGTATTTCGTGTGTGGCTTCCAGGTCGTGTTCATCGGCGTGCACATGCCCAGCTACCTGAAAGACCATGGACTGTCACCTCAAGTGGCCAGTTATGCATTGGCACTGATCGGGTTGTTCAACGTGTTTGGCACCTACGCCGCCGGGGCACTGGGTCAAAAGCTGGCCAAGAAAAAGATCCTTGCGGGCATTTACCTGCTGCGCTCGATTGCCATCTCGGCATTTCTGCTGGCCCCCCTCACGCCCGCCAGCGTTTACCTGTTTGCCAGCGTGATGGGGGTTCTGTGGCTCTCCACGGTGCCCCCCACCAACGCTGTGGTGGCACAGATTTTTGGTGTCCGCCATTTTTCGATGCTCGGCGGTTTTGTGTTTTTCAGCCACCAGATTGGCAGTTTCATGGGCGTGTGGCTCGGTGGCGTGCTGTATGACCGCACCGGCAGCTACGACATCGTCTGGCAAATCGCCATTGCACTCGGCGTGTTCGCCGCGCTGATCAACTTGCCGGTCAAGGAAACGGCCATTGAACGACGCGCTGCGGCGGCCTGAAGTCCCACTCCCCCCATGACCAAGCCATCCGCGCCCACCCCGTCCCTGCCCCGCTGGCTGGGGTGGGTGCTGAGCGCCGTGGCGCTGAGCGCAAGCTTGGGGGTGTTGGCCCTGTACCAACGCCCCGATTTCCTGATGACCCTGGCGGACCAACTCTGGTCCTGTTTTTAGATTTAAGATCTTTTTGGCATAAATTCCATATCAGAACTGCGTAAGCAGCTATATTTTTATGCATTCTGGCAGTGCACCATCTTCTTGGGTCATGCGTTGGGCTCACCTGATTCGCCCACAGGGCCAAGTGCTTGATGTGGCCTGCGGCCGGGGTCGCCATGCCCACTGGCTTGCGTTGCAGGGCTTCCACGTCACCGGCGTGGACCGCGACGCCGAAGCCCTGGCCTTCGCGGACCGGCACTGGCCCGCCGTCGGTGCGCCGCCCGCCCGACAACTCCTGCTCACTGACCTTGAAAACCAGCCATGGCCTTTTCCGTGTCAGACCTTCGACGCGCTGGTGACCACCCACTACCTGTGGCGCCCGCTTTGGCCCACACTGCTGGCGTCTCTCTCGCCGGGAGGCGTCTACATCCACGAAACCTTTGCCCACGGCAACGCCACCGTCGGCAAACCCAGCCGCCCCGACTTCCTGCTGCAACCCGGCGAGCTGTTGCGGGCTTGTGCAGATTTGCGTGTGGTGGCTTATGAAGACGGTTTCTGCCCTTCACCCGACCGGTTTGTGCAACGCATCGTGGCCGTGCGCGAGTCGCCCCACCCCGATGGCCTGCCCGCCCGGCACACCTTGACGCCACCCACTGGCAACTGGGCTGGCTAGAATGGTCTGATTTGCGTTGGCACACACCTCTATGAACCCCATCACCGGCAGCATCGTGGCCTTGGTCACGCCCATGCACGAAGACGGCAGCGTGGACTACCCCACCCTGCGCAAACTGATCGACTGGCACATTGCCGAAGGCACCGACTGCATTGGCGTCGTCGGCACCACAGGCGAATCGCCCACCGTCAGTGTGGAAGAACACTGCGAAATCATCCGCGTGTCGGTCGAGCAAGCCAAAACCCACGGCGACAAACGGGTGCCCATCATGGCCGGCTGTGGCGCCAATTCCACCTCTGAAGCCATCGAACTCGCCAGGTTCGCCCGCAGCGTGGGAGCAGACTGCCAGCTGCAGGTGGTGCCTTACTACAACAAGCCCACACAAGAGGGCCAGTACCAGCACTTCAAAGCCATTGCAGAAGCCACAGGCGACTTGCCCGTGGTGCTCTACAACGTGCCTGGCCGCAGCGTGGCCGACATGGCCCACGCCACCGTCATGCGGCTGGCGCAGGTGCCCGGCATCATCGGCATCAAGGAAGCCACCGGCAACATCGAACGCGCCCAATGGCTCATCAAAGAAGCCCCCAAGGGCTTTGCGATTTACTCAGGCGACGACGCCACGTCGGTGGCTTTGATGCTCTGCGGCGGTCAAGGCAACATCAGTGTTTCAGCCAACATCGCGCCTCGCCTGATGCACGAGATGTGCATGGCCGCAGTGGCAGGCGATGCCGCCAAAGCCATGGCCATCCAGCTCCAACTGCTGCCGATCCACAAACACCTCTTTGTGGAAGCCAACCCCATCCCCGTGAAGTGGGCCATGGCTCGACTGGGCTTGTGCGGCCCCACCCTGCGTCTGCCGATGACCCAACTGGAGCCTGCCAATGCCCCCGTGGTCGAGGCCGCAATGAAAGCCGCCGGGCTGCTGGCTTGACGCCCACCCACATGCCCTGTCACCCCGAACCGGCTCACCCACCGTATCTCCCATGAACCCAACACAATCCCCGTCAACTGAGAATTCTTCAAGCGGGCTGCTCGGCCCCGCGTTGCTGGTATGTGCCATCGGTCTGGCAGGCTGTTCGGTCATCCAGGAAGACAAGGTGGATTACAAAAGTGCCAAACGCATCAGCACGCTCGAAATTCCACCGGACCTCACGCAGCTGAGCACAGAAACCCGTTATGCCATGCCCGGCAGTGTGGTGACGGCCAGTGGCTACCAAGCCGCAGCGCCCACCAGCGCCAGCAAAATCACGGCGACCAACGAAGTTGGCGACGTTCGCATCGAACGTGCGGGCAACCAGCGCTGGCTGGTGGTAAAGCGCCCTGCAGACAAATTGTGGGATCCGGTGCGCGGTTTTTGGCAGGAAAGCGGCTTTGTGCTGACACTTGACCAGGAAAACCTGGGTGTGATGGAAACCGACTGGGCTGAGAACCGCGCCAAGCTGCCGCAAGACTTTATTCGCAGCACCATTGGCAAAGTCTTTGAAAACCTGTATTCCACCGGTGAGCGGGACAAATTCCGCACCCGCTTCGAGCGCACAGCGACCGGAGAAACCGAGGTATACATCAGCCACCGCAGCATGCAAGAGGTGTACACCAGCGGCAGCAAAGACCAGACCGTTTGGCAACCCAGACCGGCGGACCCCGAACTGGAAGCTGAATTCCTGCGTCGCATGATGCTCAAACTGGGTGTGACCGACGAGCAGGCCAAAGCCCAGATCGCTGCCAGCGCGCCGCAGCCCAAAGCACGCTTGGTGTCCTCAGCCAACGGCCAAAGTGCCGTGGAACTGGAAGAGAGCTTTGATCGCGCTTGGAGGCGTGTGGGACTGACGTTGGACCGCACTGGCTTCACCGTGGAAGACCGTGACCGGGCACAGGGACTGTATTTCGTGCGGTATGTTCCACCTGTGTCGGAAAGCAAAGACACCGGCTTTTTTGCAGGCCTCTTCAAGTCATCCAAGAAAGATGCCAAGCCTGTGCAATACAGGGTTCAGATCAAAACCTCAGCCAGCGTCAGCACCGTGACCATGCAAACCTCGGAGGGGCAGGCAGACAACTCTGCTGTGGCACAAAACGTTCTGAAGATTCTTGCAGACGATTTGCAATGACCTTTTGGCCGGACCAGGAAGGCCCGGCGACGCCGAAGCTCCCATGAAAAAAGCCGCTGGTCAGCGGCTTTTTTCATGGGAGCAACAGTGGATTACTGCTTTTTCTCTTCAGGCTTTTGCTCTGCAGCGGGGGCTGCTGCAGGAGCTGCGGCCGCATCTGCAGGAGCTGCAGCGGCAGGCGCAGCAGGCGCTGCGTCAGCAGGAGCAGCTGCGGGTGCAGCAGCAGGGGCTTCAGCAGCGGGAGCGGGTGCAGGAGCAGGTGCTTCTTCTTTTTTGCCGCAAGCGGTCAAAGCAGCAGCAGCAGCCAACAGGCCAGCGATCAACAGATTCTTGTTCATGATAAATCCAGGTAGGGAGGGGGGTTGACTATCGGCGCGGCCGCCTCGGTTGACACCGAAGTGGCGCGGAGATCAGGCGAAGCAGATCGATCGGTAGTGTATTTCAAAATCTGTCAAGTCTGAAAACCCTTGTCGGATATGCGCCCGAAATTGATGCGAAATGTATCCAAAAAGGTGCGCCAACCGGAAGCAATGCTCACAGCCCCAAAGTGCTGGCGGGAAAGGCGGGTGTGGCTTTGGTCCACCATTCGTTCAAGTTCTGATGGAGGGCCACCCGACGGACCGGATCATCGGTGCAGACCGCCACACAGCGGGTTTTGTCGATGCGGGACCAGCAGGCTTCAGGCATCCACATACCCGATGGGAAATCATCTTCTGCGGCAGCAGGGCAAGATTTGGCTTCGATGCAGTGATCCCATCGGATCCGCCACACCACGAAACGGGCATGCGCGACGCGCAAAGGCTGGTAGGTGCGAGCCAGCAGCCGCAGCTGTCGCCCCCGCCCCACCCAACGGTCCAAGGCGTCGATCACCGACCGCTCACCGAGCGGCCAATCGGTGAAATCGGGATCACACCACCACCATTCCCGCCACTGTCGGGATTCTGCAAAGTCCAACGTCTGACGCACCAGATCGGCAAACGCGGCCCGCCCCTCATGCCGCCCGAACGGCATGACATCTGGCGGTCTCTGCTGGAAAGCGCTGTCTGCAGGCAAGGTCACGGGGAAACCTGATCCACCACCCATCCGGCACTGTGCCACTCCGCCAAGAGCTCGCGAGCACCCTCGCTGGCCTTGGACAGATCGGCGGCATCGAGTGCACGGCCATCCGCCAAACGGCGCATCAGGCGGGCATCAGCCCCACTTGCACGAAAACTGTCCCCATTGATGTAGATGTGTTGGGCGTCGTACATCATGCGGGTGCGTCGGTCCAAGCGCAACGGCCCACCTGTCCAGTCGGCTCCGGGTTCCTCAAACCAGACTTTGGGCTTGGGCTCGGTCATGACCTCGCCCAGGGCACAGGCGAGTGATGTCCTGTCGGACAACAGCCGCTGCAGCGCGTCCTGTGCAAACGCCTGCAAGGTCTCCGGGATGAGCGCCGGGGTATCGGTGGCGGTTTGACTGGCATCCTTGTACAGCGTGGCATCTTCAAAAGCATCGCTCATTCGCAGCGCCAGCTCTGCCGCCAAACTGGCGCGCTGTGGCACGCGAAATCCCACAGAGTAGGTCATGCACCCTTCACCCACGGCAACGCCATCGTGCGCCCAACGAGGGGGAAGGTAGAGCATGTCCCCGGCTTCCAGCACATGCTCCTCCTCGGGCACAAAGTGGGTCAGAATTTTCAACGGCACATCCGCCTGGAGGCTCAGGTCTTTCTGGCGACCGATCCGCCAATGGCGCTTGCCACTGGCCTGCAACAAGAACACGTCATAGCTGTCGAAGTGCGGCCCCACGCCCCCCCCGTCACTGGCCCAGGAAATCATCAGGTCATCCAGACGGGCATCTGGCACAAAGCGAAAGCGGTTCATGAGCTGGTGCAGTGTGTCGTTGTGCAGATCGACACCTTGAACCAGCAAGGTCCAGCCGGGTTGTGTCAAAGGGGGAAAACTGGTTTTTTCGAACGGGCCATGGCCCAGGGTCCAGCCTGGGCCACTGGGCTTCTTCTTGGATTTGCCCGCAGGCAAACCCATGGTCTGCACGATCAGACGCGATTCCACATCTTCACGCATGGACAGCTCGAACAGCTCAGGTCGCGACAACACAGGCTCGAAGCCCGGCACCGCCTGGCGCACCAGCAAAGGCTTTTTTTGCCAGTGTTTTTTCATGAACTGCTGGGCAGTGAGACCACCCAGGAGGGTGAGGGGGGTGTCCACGTCAACCGCAGCAACGGGGGACTTGGAAGGGGTAGAAGAGGCTTTGGATGGACGGGTCATGGGACAATTGTCCGATGAAAATCACCGAACAATGCGTCACTGCCCTGACCTGGACGCTGAAAGACACTTTGGGCGAAACACTGGACCAGCTGGAAGAACCCGTTGAATTCCTGGTGGGAGGCGATGACCTGCTGGCCAAACTGGAAGAAGCCCTGATCGGCCATGGCGTCGGTGACCGCGTGCAAATCCAGCTGGAACCTGAGCACGCGTTTGGCGACTACAACGACCAGTTGGTGTTCCTGGAACCCCGCAACCTGTTCCCAGCCGAACTGGAAGAGGGCATGGTCTTTGAAGGGCTGCCCCCAGGTGGCAACCCGGAAGCCCCCGTCGACTTGCTGTATTTCGTCACCGAAATCTACCCCGAACACGTGGTGCTGGATGCCAACCACCCGCTGGCAGGCATCGCACTTCGGCTGGACCTGAAAGTGCACGGGGTACGGGAAGCCACGCTGGACGAGATCGGCAAAGGCACGCTGGGCACGGGTTTTTTCAAGCTGCATCTGCCTTCCGAGGCCTCAGAAGGCCTACCGGATCCATCACATGTCCACAGCCACGGCGGAGGTCATTCACTGCACTGAACCCCTCTCATCGCAATATGGGATTCAACAGTTTGCTATTTTTTTCAAACTGACCCTGTCGACCCATAGCCCCCCACCCCTCTTTGGGTGGGTGCAAACTCGTTCACCAGGGTGAAGCTGGCTTGTACCACCGGCACAACCACCAGCTGGGCCAGTCGCTCCATGGGTTGCAGGGTATACGCCACATCACTGCGGTTCCAGGCACTGACCATCAACTCGCCCTGGTAATCGCTGTCGATCAGGCCCACCAGATTGCCCAGCACGATGCCGTGCTTGTGCCCCAGACCCGAGCGCGGCAGGATAAGGGCCGCATAGCCCGGGTCTTTCAAGTACATGGCCATACCCGTGGGCACCAGCTGCCACGCGTTGGGCCCCAGCGTCAGGGGCTCGGTCAGGCAAGCACGCAAATCCAGGCCTGCGCTGCCTGAAGTGGCATAGGTGGGCATGGACTGGCGCAAGCGTTCGTCGAGAATTTTCAGTTCGATGTTCATGGTGGCGGATTGTGCCCACAAAAAAGCCCCCGATCCTGAGGCTCCGGGGGCTGGCTGGTAGAGAAAGAAAAGGCTTACTCTTTTTTGCTCGATTCTTCCAACGCCTTCATGGGGTCCACCTCTTCAGCCTCAGGGGTTTGTCCCAGAGCGTTGGCGTCTGCGGCAGCATCGGCCTCGGCATTGGGCTCGCCCTCGCCCGTGTCGGCGCTGTTCAACATTTCGTTCACCGTCGCTTCGTCCACCACTGCGGCTTTCTCGATGCTACCCGTCACCAGCGTGGGGTTGAAAACAACCACGGCCACCATGATCAACTGCAAGATGATGAAGGCAATGGAACCTTTGTAAATCTGCGCCGTTGTCACAGCCGGAATGCGAGCCTTGGTCACCACATCGGTGTAATCGCTGCGAGCCGCCACACTGCGGAGGTAGAACAGCGCAAAACCGAATGGAGGCGTCAGGAACGAGGTTTGCAGGTTCATCGCCAGAATGACGCCGAACCAAATGAGGTCAATGCCCAGCTTGTCTGCCACCGGGGCGAGCAACGGCACCACGATGAAGGCGATTTCAAAGAAATCGATGAACATGCCCAAGACAAACACCAAGGCGTTGACCACCAGCAGGAAACCCATCTGTCCGCCTGGCAACTGGGCAAACAGGTGTTCCACCCAGATGTGACCGTCAGCCGCGTTGAACGTGAAACTGAACACGGTGGAGCCGATCAGGATAAACAGCACGAAAATGGCCAGCTTGGTCGTGTTCTCCATGGCTTGCTTGAGCAGGGCAAAGTCCAGACGCTTGCGAGACGCGGCCATGATCAGCGCACCGAGTGCCCCCATGGCCCCCCCCTCGGTGGGTGTGGCGATGCCAAGGAAGATGGTGCCCAGCACCAGGAAAATCAGAACCAGTGGCGGAATCAGCACAAACGTGACCTGCTCGGCCAGGCGCGAAAGCAACCCGATCTTCAACACCCGGTTGGCAATCGCCAGCGCCAGCGCCAGGAAAGAAGCCACCGTGATGGACAGAATCAAAACTTCGTCTCCACCGGGGGGCAACTCCCGGCCAATCCAAGGGTTGATGATGCCTTCGTGCACTTGGGACCAAGCATAACCTGCCCCACCACAGATGGCCAACAGCAGACCGAGAGACCGGTGACCGCTGGAGCCATTGGGTTCGGAATAGATGCGGGCCTCTTGCGGCAGCGCCGGCACCCAATCGGGCTTGACCACGGCCACGGCCGCAATGAACACCAAATACAGACCCACCAGCAACAGGCCCGGCAGCAACCCCCCGGCATACATGTCGCCCACCGAGCGACCCAATTGGTCTGCCAACACGATGAGCACCAGCGATGGGGGAATGGCCTGAGCCAGCGTACCCGATGCCGTGATGGTGCCAGTGGCGATGGTGCGGTTGTACCCATAACGCAGCATGATGGGCAAAGAAATCAGGCCCATGGAAATCACGGCGGCAGCCACCACACCGGTGGTGGCCGCCAACAGCGCCCCCACGAGAATCACGGCCACGGCCAACCCACCGCGCACGGGACCAAACACCTGGGCCACCGTTTCCAGCAGGTCTTCGGCCATGCGACTGCGTTCCAGGATGATGCCCATCAGCGTGAAAAACGGTATGGCCAGCAACGTGTCGTTCTGCATGATGCCGAACACCCGCAGAGGCAGTGCCTGGAACAGGTTCTGCGGAAACAGGCCCAGTTCCATGCCCAACACACCGTAGAACAGTCCAGTGGCAGCCAAGGCGAAGGCCACCGGGAAGCCGCTGAGCAAAAACACCAGCAAGCCGCAGAACATCAGTGGCACAAAGTTGGATGTGAGAAATTCGATCATGGTCAGTTCACCTTGGCAGCGCGGGCCGCTTCTTGTTCAGCCAGTTCCATGGCAAGCTTTTCTTCGTCACTGGGGCCGTCATTGGCCAGCACATCGGGCCCGTGGCCTGTCAGGAATGCCACACGCTTGATCAATTCGGACACCGATTGCATGGCCAGCACCGCGAATCCCACCGGGATGAGGCCATACACAGGCCAGCGCACGAGCCCCCCCGCATTGGACGACACCTCGCCAGACACCCACGCGTTCTGGAACACGGGCCAACCCAGCGTGGCCATCAGGTAGCACAGGGGAAACACAAACAACAGGATGCCAAATACATCCACCCAATTGCGACCGCGCGGGCCGAACTTGCTGCTGATGAAGTCAATGCGCACGTGCGCGTTCTTCAGGAATGCATAGCCAGAGCCCAGCATGAAAACCGCCGCGAACAGGTACCACTGGATCTCCAGCAAACCGTTGGAGCTGGTGTTGAACAATTTGCGAACGATGGCATTGCCTGCGCTGATGAGCGTGGTGGCCAGAATCAGCCACATGGCGAACTTGCCGATCAAAGCACTGATGGCGTCGATGGCACGGGAAAACGAAAGCAAAGGGGTCATGGAATGCTCCAGAAAACCGAACAAAAAACCCCGCCTCTGCGGGGTTTTCTGCAGAAAACGCAGGGCTTACAGCTTGGCGCCTTGCATGTAACGGTCGAACGTGGACTCCGTGAAACGGAACCACAGGTTCTGGTCCTTGCGGAAATTGGAATAGTCGGTGTAGATCTTTTTCCAGTTGGGGTTGCTGGCGCTCAACTCGCTGTACAACTCCATGGAGTGCTTGAAAGCCTCGTCCATGACCGCTTTGGGATAGGGCAGTATCTTCACCTTGGCGGCTGCCAAGCGCTTCAGGGCTGCCGGGTTGCGAGCATCGTACATGGCTTGCATGGTGACGTGAGCGTGAGATGCCGCGCACTCCACAATGGCTTTGTTTTCGGTAGACAAGGCGTTGTAGGCGGCCTTGTTGAGGTAGAAGTCGACTTGTGCACCACCCTCCCACCAGCCTGGGTAGTAGTAGTTCTTGGCCACTTTGTAAAAGCCCAGTCGCTCGTCGTCGTAAGGCCCGATCCATTCGGTGGCATCGATGGTGCCTTTTTCCAACGCCTGGTAGATCTCGCCGCCGGGAATGTTCTGTGGCACCGAACCCATGCGTGCCAGAACCTTGCCCGCGAAACCGCCAATGCGCATCTTCAGGCCCTTCATGTCGGCCACGGTCTTGATTTCCTTGCGGAACCAGCCCCCCATTTGCGCGCCTGTGTTGCCACCGGGGAAATTGACGACGTTGTACTGGTCGTAGAACTCGCGGAACAACTTCAGACCGTTGCCGTCGTAGTACCAAGCCGACAGTTGGCGGCTGTTGAGGCCAAAAGGAATGGCTGTGCCCATGGCAAAGGTGTCGTCCTTGCCGAAAAAGTAGTAAGGACAGGTGTGCGCGCCCTCAATGGTTCCCTGCTGCACGCCATCCAGAACGCCCAGAGGGGGCATCAATTCGCCGCCCGGGTGCACCGACACGGAGAACTTGCCGCCGGACATTTCGTTGACTTTTTTGGCGAACACTTCAGCCGCGCCATAGATGGTGTCCAGTGCCTTGGGGAAGCTGGACGCCAACCGCCAGCGGATGGTTGCCTGTGCGTGCACGGCAGGTGCAGCACCGGCTGCCAGCACACCGGCAATGCCAGCGTGTTTGATAAGAGAACGACGATCCATAGCGTTTGACTCCGTGGTTGGATTTATCACATCCGGGCAGCCACTGTCACAGCCCCCGGAGACTTCTCAGTCCGAGCCAGATTGTAGGAATGCCACCTGCCCCTTTGCCGGGGGTTTTCCCTTGAGAAACGGGCCCAACCACCCCGCCTTCAGCTAGTTGCAAGCTTCGGGTGGTCTGCGCTTCAGGCAGGCTTTGAAATTATTTCAATTCGCCCGCCAGCGCTGCACGGAAGCCAGCAAACCCGGCGCATCCAGCCCCTGCATCGCCAGCAAAGTGGCTGGGTCACCATGGTCAATGAAAACGTCGGGCAAACCCAACGTCAACACCGGCACCTGCAAACCCAAAACCTGCAAAGCCTCCAACACAGCGGAACCCGCACCACCAGGCAAGCAGCCCTCCTCTACCGTGACCAGTGCCGAATGGCTCAGGGCCACATCGCGCAGCAAATCCACGTCCAGCGGCTTGACCCAACGCATGTTGACCACCGTGGCGTCCAGGGCGTCAGCCGCTTCCATTGCAGCGGCCAGCAAAGTGCCGAATACCAGGAAGGCCACCCCCTGCCCCCGCCGACAGGTGACCCCCTTGCCGTACGGCAGCCCCTCCAGGTGGGAGGGAACAACCACGCCGGAACCGCTGCCACGGGGATAGCGAACCGCCACGGGATGGTTCTGCTCAAACGCCGTGGTCAGCAAAGCGCGGCACTCGGCCTCGTCTGCGGGGCAGGCCACCGCCATGTTGGGAATGCAACGCAAGTAGGCGATGTCATAGGCGCCCGCATGGGTGGCCCCATCGGCCCCCACCAGGCCGGCCCGATCCAGGGCGAACAGCACGGGCAGGTTTTGCAGTGCCACGTCGTGGATGAGCTGGTCATAGCCACGCTGAAGAAAAGTGGAGTAGATGGCCACCACGGGCTTGAGGCCTTCGCAAGCCAGTCCGGCCGCAAAGGTCACGGCATGCTGCTCCGCAATGCCCACGTCGTGGTACCGGTCGGGAAAGCGGCGTTCGAACTCCACCAACCCGGAACCCTCTCGCATCGCCGGCGTGATGCCCACCAACCGCTCGTCCTGAGCAGCCATGTCGCACAGCCATTGCCCAAACACTTGGGTGAACGTCGGCTTGGCAGGGGCAGGGCTTTTGACAAGGCCCACCGCAGGGTCAAACTTGCCCGGACCGTGGTAAGCCACGGGATCGGCCTCGGCCAGCTTGTAGCCCTGGCCCTTCTTGGTGACCACGTGCAGAAACTGTGGGCCCTTCAGGTGCCTGAGGTTTTCCAACGTGGGAATCAGGCTGCCCAGGTCGTGTCCATCGATCGGGCCCACGTAGTTGAAGCCGAATTTCTCAAACAGCGTGGCCGGCACCACCATGCCTTTGGCGTGTTCTTCCAGTCGCTTGGCCAGTTCGAACAGCGGTGGGGCGTTTTTGAGCACCTGCTTGCCCACTTGCTTGGCTGCGGCGTAAAACTGCCCGCTCATCAGCTGCGCCAAATAGCGGTTCAGCGCCCCCACCGGGGGGGAGATGGACATGTCGTTGTCGTTCAGGACCACCAGCAGGGGCACATCCTGGACGCCTGCGTTGTTCAAGGCCTCGAACGCCATACCGGCCGTCATGGCGCCGTCGCCAATGACGGCGATGCTGTGGCGATGTTCGCCTTTCTGTTTGGCTGCCACCGCCATGCCCAGTGCGGCAGAGATCGAAGTGGAAGAATGCGCAGTGCCGAAGGTGTCGTACTCGCTTTCGTCGCGTTTGGGAAACCCGCTGATCCCTCCCAGCTGGCGCAAGGTGTGCATGCGGTCACGCCGACCGGTCAGGATTTTGTGCGGGTAAGTCTGATGGCCCACGTCCCACACGATACGGTCGTGGGGGGTGTTGAAGACGTAGTGAAGCGCAATCGTCAGCTCCACCGTTCCCAAGTTGGAGCTGAGGTGCCCGCCGGTGCGAGAGACGCTGTCGATGACGAACTGGCGCAGCTCCCCGGCCAATGCGGGCAATTGCGCTTTGGCCAGCCCCCGCAAATCGGCAGGCTGTTCAATGCGGTTCAAAAGTGAAGTCATGTGGGTCACGCCGCGCTTCGGACGCGGTCCATCGGTTTTGGCGGTTCGCAGGGGGTCAGTGACGACGGCCACCCACCAGATCGGCCAGGGCATGCAGAGGAGCCACATTGGGCAACTCGCTGCGCACCAGCGCGGCCTGTGCCTGGGTCAACAAGTCGTTGGCATAAGTCTGCGCTTTTTCCAGCCCCAGCAGACTGACAAACGTGGGTTTGTCCTGGTCGGCGTCCTTGCCAGCGGTTTTGCCCAAAGTCGCGGTGTCAGACACCACGTCCAACACATCGTCTACCACTTGAAACGCCAGACCCAGCCGGTGACCGTAGTCGGCCAAGTGGGGCAATGCCCGGGGCGGCACTTGGCCGCAGGCCGCCCCCATCAACACGCAACCTTGCAACAGGGCGCCCGTCTTCAGGCGATGCATGTGCTCCAGCTCGGACTGGTTCAGTGCCAGGCCCACACTGGCCAAGTCAATCGCCTGACCTCCGGCCATGCCTTGCCCGCCAGCTGCCAGGGCCAAACGGCGGCACAGCTGTGCGGCCAGTGCGTCGTCCACGCTGCCGTCCCCTGGCACCAGCAACTCAAACGCCAGCGCCTGCAAGGCATCCCCGGTCAGCAATGCCTGGGCCTGGCCGTATTGCACATGAACCGTGGGCTTGCCACGGCGCAGCACATCGTTGTCCATGCAGGGCATGTCGTCGTGCACGAGGGAGTAGGCGTGGATCAGCTCCACGGCACACGCTGCGCGCATGGCCGCGCCACGGGGCAGCACCGCCGCACCCGCCGACTCGCTGGCCGCCAGCACCAGCAATGGCCGCAGGCGTTTGCCGCCGTCAAGCACCGCGTAACGCATGGCGTCGCCCAGTCCGGCGGGCACATCGGCACACACCCAGTCAGACAAGGCCTGCTCCACCGCGTGCATGTGAGCCGCCATCCACTGCGCGGTGTTGAGGGAAGAAGTGTTCATCAATCGGCCATCCACGGTTTCAGTTCGCCCGCTTCGAGCACTTTGATCTGGTTCTCCACGGCTTGCAGCCGGTCGCGGCAATGGGCAAGCAAGGCGGCACCACGCTGGTATTGGGAAAGCACTTGGTCCAGGGGCAATTGCCCTGCGTCGAGGCGGGCCACCAACTGCTCCAATTCCTGAACAGCTTCCTCGTAGGTGATGGACAGGGCGTCGGCTGCGGAGGCCGTGTCAGGGGATTTGGTTTTGGGCATGGGTTTGAAAATGGGTCGGCGGATTTTAGCGGTGGACCCTCTTGCCCGTGGCCGGGTACACTACGCCCCCTTTTTCACCCTGTCGGGGTTGCACCAAGGCATTCCTCTTTCCACCCTCCCGCGCCAATCCGAATTTCGCGATGCGCTTACCCTGCCCCTTCATAGGGGGAGTCTTTAGGTCAGGACCTTCATGTCTGATTTGAGTCTTCAACTGCAGCAGGCCACAAGCCAACTTCCAGTTTCCAGCTATTTTGACGAGGCGCTGTTCCGGCGCGAACTGGAGACCATCTTTCAGCGCGGGCCCCGCTATGTGGGGCACACCAACGCAGTTCCCAATGTGGGGGACTACTACGCCCTGCCTCAGGAGGGCGAAGGCCGCGCACTGGTGCGCACGGCCACCGGAGTGGAACTGGTGTCCAACATCTGCCGCCACCGCCAGGCCGTGATGCTCAAGGGCAGGGGCAACCTGGGCCACACCCAATCGGGCAGCGCGGCGGGCAACATCGTGTGCCCGCTGCACCGTTGGACCTACAGCGGTGGCTCAGGCTTGGGCAAACTGGGTGAGCTCATCGGGGCCCCGCATTTTGCGCATGACCCCTGCCTCGACCTGAAAAAGTACCCGCTGCGCGAGTGGAACGGCATGCTGTTCGAAGACAACGGCCGAGACATCGAGGCCGACCTGGCAGGCATGGGCCCACGTGCCGCCCTCAACTTCGACGGGATGGTGCTGGACCATGTGGAGATGCACACCTGCAACTACAACTGGAAAACCTTCATCGAGGTGTACCTGGAGGATTACCACGTTGTGCCCTTCCACCCTGGCTTGGGCAACTTCGTCACTTGCAACGACCTGACCTGGGAGTTCAAGCCCGAGTTCTCGGTGCAGACCGTGGGTGTGCAAAACCTCATGGGCAAGGCGGGCAGCCCTGTTTACCAGCAATGGCACCAGCAGCTCATGGCCTACCGCGAGGGCAAAACCCCCGACCACGGAGCCATCTGGCTGACTTACTACCCCCATATCATGGTGGAGTGGTACCCGCACGTACTGACCGTGTCCACCCTGTACCCCGTCAGCGTGAACCAGACCCTGAACATGGTCGAGTTCTACTACCCCGAAGACATCGCCGCCTTCGAGCGCGGTTTTGTGGAGGCCCAACGTGCGGCCTACATGGAAACCTGCATCGAAGACGACGAAATCGGCGAGCGCATGGACGCAGGCCGCAAAGCCCTGTTGGCCCGTGGCGACAACGAAGTGGGCCCCTACCAGAGCCCGATGGAAGATGGCATGCAGCACTTTCACGAGTGGTACCGCCAGCGCATGGGGAAAATTGCATAACCATAGCTGACTGCGCAATCTGGTATTGCGTCGGAAGCCAAAAAAGCATCTGAAAAATGCAAGCTTTGTGGATGCTGTTGGCCTCGCTGCTGTTTGCCACCATGGGGGTGTGCATCAAGTTTGCCTCGGCACACTTCAACAGCTTTGAAGTGGTGTTCTACCGCGGCTTGATCGGACTGCTGTTCATGGCGGGGGTCATGCGGGTGCGCCGCGTGTCCCTCGCCACCCCTGTACCGGCCATGCACCTGTGGCGCAGCGTGGTTGGCACCACCGCGCTGACCACCTGGTTTTTTTCCATTGCCGCTCTGCCCCTGGCCACGGCCATGACGCTGAACTACATGAGCAGCGTCTGGATCGCGGCCTTTCTGGTGGGTGGCGCGCTGCTGATGCAGCGACAGGGCGAAGCCCTGAAAGGCCAAGGCCCGCTGGTGCTGTCGGTGCTGGCCGGGTTCGGCGGTGTGGCGCTGATGCTGCGGCCCACGGTCGCCAGCGACCAGTTGCTGGGCGGACTGATCGGGTTGCTGTCCGGTGTGTTTTCAGCCCTCGCGTATTTGCAGGTGTCGGCCCTGTCGCGCGCAGGCGAGCCCGAAAGCCGCACGGTGTTCTATTTCTCTGCCGGGGCCACGCTGGTCGGTGCGGTGGGACTGGCATGGGGCGGCACCAGCAACTGGGTGTGGCCGCAAGTCCTGTGGATGTTGCCCATCGGGCTGCTCGCGGTGCTGGGCCAGCTGTGCATGACCCGCGCCTACGCCAGCGGGGCCACCTTGCTGGTGGCGAACCTGCAGTACATGGGCATCGTGTTCGCGGGCATCTACAGCATCGTGATCTTCAACGACGACCTGCCGCTGATCGGCTGGTTGGGCATGGCCCTCATCATTGCCAGTGGCGTCACCGCCACGCTGCTGCGGGCCCGCACCGCACCGCAAACCCCTCCGGAAGACCACTCCGGCTGACCCTCTGCCCCACACCACCATGTTCACGACCCTGATTTCTGTACCCGAGCTGGCCCACCTGATGGCCACCGATCCATCGGCGGTTCGCGTGTTCGACTGCACCTGCGATTTGATGAACCCAGCCCTGGGGCCGCAACAGTTCGAAGAAGCGCACATCCCCGGAGCCACCCACGCCAACCTGGACCAGCATCTGTCCGCTCACGGTGGCAGTGCGGCCGCAGGCACCGCAGCATCCGGCGGACGCCACCCCTTGCCCACGCGCGAAGCGTTTGCCCATTGGCTGGGCAGCGTGGGGGTGGACAACCGCCACCAGGTGGTGGTGTACGACCGCAACGGCGTGAACTACGCCGGTCGCCTGTGGTGGATGCTGAAATGGTGCGGCCACGATGCCGTGGCCGTGCTCGACGGGGGCCTGCAAGCCTGGACAGCGGTCGGTAAAGCCGTGACCCATGGCCCCGCAGACAGCCCTGCGCCCCGGCTCTTTGAATTGCGCCCCTCGGCCGCTGCGCTGACCGACACCGCCACGGTGCACAGCCGCCTGGGCCAACCAGGCCAAACCGTGCTGGATGCAAGGGCAGCAGCACGCTACCGGGGCGAGGTGGAGCCGCTGGACCCGATCGCAGGCCACATTCCCGGTGCGCTGAACCGCCCCTTTTCGGCCAATTTGGGGGCCGACGGCCTGTTCAAACCCGCCGCCACCTTGCGCCAGGAGTTCGAAGCCCTGCTCGCCGGCCGCGACCCCGCCAGCGTGGTGCACCACTGCGGCAGCGGCGTGAGTGCGGTACCCAATCTGCTGGCCATGGAACTGGCCGGTCTGGGCCGCCAGGCGCTGTACGCGGGCAGCTGGAGCGAGTGGAGCAACATACCCGGCCTGCCGGTGGAAAAAGGCTGACCGACCGCGTCCCGCGCCGGTGGTCAGTGGGCCAGGCCGCTGACCCCCATGACCAGCCCCATGCCCACCAGCAACCAGGCCAGCTGTGCCAGTGTGTCGGCCAGGTTGAGGCGTTTTTGCAATTGGGGAATCAGGTCCGCCAGCGCCACATAGATGAAGCTGCTCGATGCGACCACCAGAAAATAGGGCAGTTGCTCTTGCAGTTCGCTGACCAGAAAGTGGCCCACCAGCCCGCCGATGGCCGTGACCGTCCCCGCCAGCGACACCTTCACCAACGCGGCGCGTTGCGTGCCCACGGTGTGGCGCAACACCACCAGATCGCCCATGTGGTGGGGCACCTCGTGCGCCAGCACCGCCAGCGCCGTCACCAGGCCCAGTTGCCAGTCGGCCAGAAAGGCCGACGCGATCAGAATGCCGTCGCCAAACGCGTGCACGCTGTCACCCGCCAGCACCGCCCAACCGCCGCCCATGCGTTCGGGCTGCGCGTGGCCGTGATGGCCATGCTCGTGCCCGTGGTGATGCGCAGGGTCATGTGCCGGATGGCTGTGTTCGTGCCCGTGGTGATACAGCTCGGCCTTGTCGAGCAAAAAGAAAAACACCAGCCCACCCAGCAGCAATGCAAACAGGTCGTGCGCCCCGGCGGCAGACTCGAACGCCTCAGGCAACAGGTGCATGAACGCCGTGGCCAGCAAGGCACCTGCCGCCAAGCTGAGCATGTGGGCGGTGTACCGCGCCAGCATGGCAAAGCTCAGCGCCGCCGCCACCCACACACTGCCCACACCGGCGGCCACGGTGCCCAGCAATATCAAAACAAGCGTCATAGCAAACAGTTGAATACGGTCAAGCGACGAAAACTGAAAATCCATAAAAAAACCGCCGGACTCCGGCGGTTTTTTTTGTGTGGAGAAGTGTAGCTTGCCAAGCCAACGCCTGACTGGGCAAACCGCACCCTCAAGCCACGCCGTGCGCTTTGAACCAGGCCAGCGCACGCCGCCAGCCGTCTTCGGCCGGGCCTTTGCGGTAACTGGGGCGGTAGTCCGCGTGGAAGGCGTGGGGAGCATCGGGATACAGCACAAAGGTGGACGCCTTCGCTGCCGGGGAGCCCGAGGCCAGCGCCTCCTGCATGGCGGCCACGGTGTTGACTGGAATGCCGGTGTCGTCCGCGCCATAGAGACCCAGCACCGGACCGTTGAGTTGGGCCGCCACGTGCAGGGGGTGTTTGGGGCTGAGGGCATTGGTCTGCCCCGTCAGACGGCCATACCAAGCCACACCGGCTTTGATGTGCTTGCTGTGCGCGGCGTACAGCCAAGTCTGGCGCCCCCCCCAGCAGAACCCGGTGATGCCCACTTTTTTCAGATCGCCGCCGTTGGCGCCTGCCCAGGCCACGGTGGCATCGAGATCGGCCAGGACTTGGGCATCGGGCACCTTGGAAATGACCTCGGCGATCAGTTTGGCCATTTCGGAGTAGCCCTGCGCATCGCCCTGGCGCACGAACAGTTCGGGCGCGATGGCCAGGTAGCCTGCCTTGGCAAAGCGGCGGGCCGTGTCGGCGATGTACTCATGCACCCCGAAAATTTCAGACAGCACCAGCACCACCGGCAAATGGGTTTTGCCCGCCGGGGCCGCCCGGTAAGCGGGCATGGCAAAACCGTTGACGTCGATGGTGACTTCACCCACCGTCAGCCCCTCGGCCGAGGTTTGGATGGCGGTCTGCGCCATGACGGGCGACACCGAGGCCGCGTAGCCGGCCCCCAGCGCCGCTTTGAGGGCCGTGCGCCGTGTGGCACCGTGCTCGGTGGACTGGCCAGGCACGAGGGCCTTCAGGTCGGACACTTGATCTGTTTTCAGCACGGTGGCATCTCCTGTGGTGGTGTTGTGGTCAAAACGGCACGGGAACCGGCCAGCTGCGTGGCCCACCCGCCCAGACACCCCTTCGGTCGGGGGCGGGCAAATCCTAACGGCTTTCCAGCCAACGTGCGAAAGCCCCGCGCAAAGCCGTGACGTTGACAGGTTTGGACAGAAAGTCGTTCATGCCAGCGTCCAGACAAGCCCGCCGGTCCTCATCGAACGCATTGGCGGTCATGGCGACGATCCATGGCTGCGAAGGCAGTGGCAACCGGCGCAGTGCCCGGGTGGCGGCCAATCCATCGAGCCGGGGCATTTGCATGTCCATCAACACCAGGTCGTAGACCTTGTGGCGCACCCGCTCCAAAGCCTGCTCGCCGTCCACGGCCACATCGACCCCCGCCAAGCCCAAGGTCTTGAGCTGGGCCAGGGCCAACTGGCGGTTCACTGGGTGGTCTTCCACCAGCAGCACGGCCACCTCAGACAAGGACGGCCCGGTGGCCACCACTGGCGGAGCCTTCGCCACGGGGGCATTGAGGGCCATGAGGGTGGGGGCGACCACCGATGCGACCTGCACAGGCCACTCAAAGCTGAATGTGCTGCCACGCCCCGGCTGGCTGTCCACCCACAGGCGGCCGCCCATCAGTTCGACGATCCGGCGGGAAATGACCAGGCCCAACCCTGTCCCGCCGAACTGGCGTGTGACAGAGTTGTCGGCTTGGACGAACGGCTCGAAGATCCGCTCACGGGCATCGGGTGACACGCCAATGCCGGTGTCGGTCACGCTGACCCTCAGCCAATCCGGTTGTGCCGGGCTGACCGACAGGCGGGCGCTGACCTGCCCACGCGCGGTGAACTTGACCGCATTGCCCAGCAGATTGAGCAGCACCTGGCGCAGGCGGACGGCATCGCCCCACACCTGCGTGGGCACGCCAGGGTCCACGGTATGCACAAAAGCCAGTCCCTTGGTCTGCGCCTGGGGCTCCAGCACGGCCATGGCGTGGCGCAGCTCGTCGGCAACGCCAATGGGCACACGCTCCAGATGGAGTTGCCCGGCCTCGATCTTGGAGAAATCGAGAATGTCATTCAGCAGCACCAGCAGCGCCTGACCGGAGCGTTGGATGGTGTGGGCATGGCTGGCCTGCTCAGGACTCAGTGGCGTGTGCAGCAGCAGCTCCGTCAGACCCAGAATGCCGTTCATGGGCGTGCGGATTTCGTGGCTCATCGTTGCCAGAAAGCGGCTTTTGGACACGGTGGCCGCCTCGGCTGCCGCCAACGCGGCCCTCAGAGCCTGCGTGCGCTCCTGAACCTGCTGCTCCAACCCATCGGCCGAGGCCTGCAACGCCTGAATGGCCTGGTACAGGGCCAAGCTCCGGTCCTCCAGCAACTTCTCCGCCTGCTGACGCGCGCTGCGCTCGCGCGCCAACCGCGCTTTGTAGCGGGACTCCAACGCGGCCAGGGCGTCCGAGCCAGGGGACGGCACCGGAGGCGGGGGATTGGGTGTTTCGCTCAAGCTGGGCCCCACCAAATCGTCACAAACGGGTGAGGGTGAAGCGGGTGCCCTCGCCCACGTCCTCGCGGGCAATGGCATAGCCCCCGCCCCAGTGGGCCACCGCCCCCTCGATGAGCCCCAGAGCCAAGTCATCGAAATGGCGGGGCGAGCGATAGACCATGGCCAGCCCATCGGGCAACACGGTGCACTCGAAACGGGGGAGCTGGGCATCGGGGTACAGCTTGAGCACCTCGGCGTGGATCACGTCTTCGATGCCTGCCAGAAACGGCACTGCGCCCGTCAAGCCTTCGAAAAACCGGGGGTAGCCCGCATGAAAGCGCCCGAACAGGTGACGGCCAAACGCCCGGACCAGATCGGGCACCGCCACCCCTGTGCGACGGGACAGGGCCGACACCAGGGCCACCAGCTCCGCGTGGTCGTAGGTGCCCACCGCGGTGTAAGCCCCGCCACTGGGCAAAACGGCGTCGTCAATGATGTCGTCCACCATGTCCGCCGAAAACCGGGCATCGACCATGTCGACAAACTCGGTGAACACAATGCCTTTCATCTGGATGACCTTTCCGTAAACCGCCCGGAAGACGGGCCTCGCCAGTATGGCAGTCCCATGGGCCACACCAAATGCCACGTGGGTGATATCTCTCAACCCGTCAGGGTCGAGCGAATGATATTCTGAGCGGCTCGTGGGAAGGTGTCGGCGCCACGCGCCGCCTGCCTCTTGTTGGGACAACGCAAGGCAAGGACATTGGATGTTTGACAAATTCAAGCTCACCCAGAGGGTGTGGGCGGTGGTGGTGGTGTATTGGCTGGTGTTCATCGTGGCCATGGTCACCGGGTTCACCGGCATGCAAACGGCCCGGGACTCGTTGCAATACGTGCACGACAACCGCATGTCGGCCGCTGTTGCCGTGGCGCAGATGCGCAGGGGTTACCTGATCAACCGCATGGAAATGCTGCTGATGTTCCAGCATTCGCCCGACTCGCCCTTGCTGGCCATCCACGGCCACCCCATCGACATGCACCTGGACAACATCGCCAAGCTCAAGGCCGACAACGATGCCGCCCAGAAAACCGTCATGGAAAGGGAAATGGACGCTGAGGAAAAGGCCCTCATTGAGCAGTTGATGAGCGCCCGCAAGGCCTGGCAGGCCAAACGCGACGAGGTGATGGCTGCGATCAAGAAAGGGGACTTCAGCCCCGCCACCATGGCGTTCTTCCTGGCAGCCGGGCGGACTGAGGGCGCGGCCTTTGAAAAGGTGATGTCGGATCTGGTGAAGTTCCAGTCGGTCAAAGCCCAGGCCGAAACCGCCGATGCCGACGCCCGCTACGAGCGCAGCAAATGGATTTTTGCCGCCATCGTGCTGCTGGGCGCTTTGCCCATGACGCTGTTCATGCTGACCACGCTGCGCCGCATGTCCAAGGGCTTTGCCAACGCCGACGAGACCGCCAGCGCCATCGCGCAGGGCGACCTGCGCCACGCCATTGCCACCGACGGGGGAGACGAGATCGCCCACCTGTTGCGCCAGATGGACACCATGCAGGGCAATTTGCGGCAGCTCATCTCCAAGGTGATCTCGGGCGCGGACTCCATCGCCAGCGCCGCCAGCCAGGTGGCCTCAGGCACGCTGGATCTGTCGGGACGCACCGAGCAGCAGGCCAGTTCCCTGGAAGAAACCGCCGCCGCCACCGAACAGCTCAACAGCACGGTCAAACTCAACGCCGAAAACGCCGTGCAAGCCAACCGCATGGCCGAAGAGGCCTCGGGTGTGGCGGTCAAAGGTGGCACGGTGGTGGGCCAGGTGGT
>Ga0075012_10001207_pt1 | contig 26884 bp, 20 predicted proteins | sample All_14_2_FD_71474 | JGI IMG/M metagenome (GOLD analysis project Ga0075012, IMG submission 71474) | Freshwater microbial communities in response to fracking from Pennsylvania, USA - Allegheny Zone_MetaG_DW_15 | ecosystem: Environmental > Aquatic > Deep subsurface > Groundwater > Drilled...
GGTTTCTGGCGCTGCGCCGCCAAGGGGTGGGCCGCCCTCCGCACACTGCGAGCAGAGATGGCCGGACGGCCCACCCCTTGCCGACGCGGACCTCGGCACGCCCGCAGGGAAGTCCGAATCCGAATCCGGCGCAGGCGCGCCAACCCGCAGCGCAGCGGGACGGTCGGGTGTGGGGGGGGACGATTTCTGCTCGCAGCATGAGGAGCCCCCCACACCCGATCGGCACGCCACCACCCATGCCAGCCCCAGCGAAGCCAACCCAGCCATCCCCGAAAAAATCAAAGCCCAGCTGACACACGAACTCGCCCTGATCGCGGAACTGGGCTACGAGATGTACTTCCTCACCGTGCACGACCTCGTGCGCTTTGCCCGCAGCCGCCACATTTTGTGCCAGGGCCGGGGCTCGGCGGCCAATTCGGCGGTGTGCTTCTGCCTGGGCGTGACCGAGGTCGACCCGGCCCAATCCACCCTGCTGTTCGAGCGCTTCATCAGCCGAGAGCGCAACGAACCGCCCGACATCGACGTCGACTTTGAGCACCAGCGGCGCGAAGAGGTCATCCAATATATCTACGCCAAATACGGGCGCGACCGCGCCGCCCTCACCGCCACCGTCATCTGCTACCGCCCCCGCAGCGCCCTGCGCGACGTGGGCCGGGCGCTGGGGGTGGACGAGGCGCTCATCCGCTCGCTGGCGAAAGAACACCCCGGCATGTACAGCCGCCAGCTGCTGCCCGAGCGCCTGGCCGATGCGCTGGCCCACCTGCCGCCCGGCACCCCCGTGCCTGCTGAGCGCACCCTGGCGCTGTGGCTGGAGCTGTCGCAGCAGCTCATGGGCTTTCCGCGCCACCTCAGCCAACACGTGGGTGGTTTTGTGCTGACGCAGGGGCCGCTCACCCGGCTGGTGCCGGTGGAGCCCGCCAGCATGGCCGGGCGCAGCATCATTCAGTGGGACAAAGACGACCTGGACGCCATGGGCCTGCTGAAGGTGGACGTGCTGGCGCTGGGCATGCTCAGTGCGCTGCGCCGTGCGCTGGACACGCTGGCCCAGGTGCCCGGGTTTGTGCCCGCCATGGGCCCGGCAGCGGGCCGCCGCCTCACGCTGGCCGACATCCCCAAAGACGATGAGGCCACCTACCGCATGGTGGCCGATGCCGACACCATCGGCGTGTTCCAGGTGGAAAGCCGTGCGCAAATGAGCATGTTGCCCCGCCTGCGTCCCAAGGTGTTTTACGACCTGGTGGTGCAGGTGGCCATCGTGCGGCCCGGGCCCATACAGGGTGGCATGGTGCACCCCTATTTGCGCCGCCGCCACGGATTGGAGTCCAAAAGCTGCCCCAGCCCAGCGCTGGAAGAGGCCTTGGGTCGCACCCTGGGCGTGCCCATTTTTCAGGAGCAGGTGATGCAGGTGGCCATGCTCTGCGCCGGGTTCAGTGCCGACGAGGCCGACAGCCTGCGCCGCGCCATGGCCGCCTGGAAGCGCAAGGGCGGCGTGCAGGTGTTTCACGACCGCATCATCAGCGGCATGACCGCGCGGGGCTACACGACCGAGTTTGCGCAGGCCATCTTTTCGCAGATCGAGGGGTTTGGTGAATACGGTTTTCCCGAAAGCCATGCCGCCAGTTTTGCGGTGCTGGTGTACGCCAGCGCCTGGATCAAGCGCCACCACCCCGGCGTGTTTCTGACCGCCTTGCTCAACAGCCAGCCCATGGGGTTTTACGGCCCGTCGCAACTGGTGCAAGACGCGCGGCGGCACGGGGTGCAGGTGCTGCCGGTCGATGTGGCGGTGAGTGGGGGGGATTGCGCGCTGGCCCGCGCCGATGGCGGGGCCGTCAGGCTGGGGCTGCGTTTGGTGGGGGGGCTCAGCGAAGGCGCGGCCCAGCGCATCGTGGCGGCCCGCACCCGGTTGGCGGCCAGCGGCCAAACCTTCACCGGCGTGGCCCACCTGGCGCACACCGCCGCGCTCACGCAGCCCGAGCTGGACGCCCTGGCCGCTGCCGACGCCCTGAGTGCCCTGGCCGGGCACCGGCGCGAACAGGTGTGGGCCGCTGCCGGGGCCAAGGCCCATGCGCACTTGCTGGCCCCCGTGGCCCCGCCACACGACCCGCTGGCCCCCGGGCTGGTGCCTGCGCCCAGCCTGGCGCAGGACGTGGTGGGCGACTACGCCGCCACGGGCCTCAGCCTGCGCGCCCACCCGGTGGGTTTGCTGCGCGCCCGGTTGGCCCCGCTCAAACTGCTGTCAGCTGCCGAGCTGGCCCAGTGCCCCAGCGGGCGGCTGGTGCGGGCGTGTGGCATCGTCACCGTGCGCCAGCAGCCGGGCACGGCCAAGGGCGTGGTGTTCGTCACGCTGGAAGACGAAACCGGCTCGGTGAACGTGGTGGTGTGGAAAAGCGTGAAAGAGGCCCAGCGCCACGAACTGGTGCGGGCCCGTTTGTTGGCCGTGTACGGCGTGTGGCAGCGCGACGACAGCCCTGACAACCCCACCGGTGGGCAGGTGTGCCACTTGGTGGCCAAGCGGCTGAAAGACCTGTCCCCTTGGCTGGGTGAGCTGGAGACCCCCAGCCGGGACTTTCACTGACAGGAGGCTCATAACGGCCCCCTCGGCGACAGTGGGTCAGCCTTTGATGACCATCACGGGCAGCTGGGCGTGCGTGAGCACTTTTTGCGCCACGCTGCCCAGGATCAGGGCTTCGATGCCTTTGCGGCCGTGTGAGCCCATGACGATCAGGTCGCAGTTTTCGGCCTGTGCCGTTTCCAGAATGCCTTGGTGGGCGCTGTTGCGCTCGATGGTGTCACCCGCAAACGCCACGCCCCGCGCTTCGCACAGCTTGCGCACATCGGCCAGTGCCTGGCCGGCGGAGGCCTGGACCTCGGTCATGTAAGCCTGCAGGCCCACGGCCGACGCGTCACCCACGCCGATGAAAGGAAAGGGGTCGATCACGTACACGCCGATCACCTGTGCGCCCTGGCTCTGCGCCATTTCCGCAGCGACTTCGGCTGCCTTGTGGGCTTGCGACGAGCCATCGGTGGGGACGAGGATTTTTTTGAACATGGATGCTCCTGTGTGGCAAAACCACCATGGTAGACGGCCACCGTCCGCCTGCAGGGGTCTCGCCTCAAAAATCCGGGCCAATCGCCACCTGCCGCCCACGTAAACTGCCGCCACACACACCGGCCCGGAGGCCCCATGAGCCTGTTCACTTCCAAAACCCTGGCGGCGCTGGCCGCCGCTGCATCGGCGCTGGCCCTTTGGGGTGGGCTGCACCTGCTGGGCCCTGCAGAGTCCCCGCCTGCCGACGCGGGCAATGCAGAGCCCTTTGCCTGGGTGGATTGCAAGCCCCGCCTGCTGGACGGTTCACCCGCCGTGGGCATCATGTTCACACAGCCTCTGGCTCGGTCGCAGGATTGGGGCAAGCTCGTCAAGGCCACCGAAGGCGACCGCCCCGACACCGCCGCCGCCGTGTCTTCCCGTTGGGTGCTGGGCGACAACCCGCGCATGCTGTTTCTGCCACACGCCACGCCCGACCGCACCTACCACATCACCCTGGCCGAAGGGTTGAGCGCTGCCGCCGGTGGCACGCTGGGTGTGGCCCAGACCTGCACGGTGAAAAGCGAGGCCATGCCCGAGGCTTTCTACTTTGCCAGCAAGGGCGTGGTGTTGCCGGCGGGCCAGAACGGTGGATTGCCCGTGGTCACGGTCAACACGCCCGAGGTGGACGTGCAGTTCTTGCGCGTGGAGTCTGCCGCGCTCCCCGGGTTTCTGGAACAGGTGGGTGGACGGCCCGCCCCCCGCCGTGCCGATGCCGGTGAAGGCGAGGAGGGTGAGGAGGGTGACGAGGGCGGTTGGGTGGACCCCGCCCGCAAGCTGCAGGGCACGGTGGGGGGGTACACCCTGGACGAGTTGCGTGGCAAGGCCACCAGTGTGTACGCCTCCCGCTTTGTCACCGACAACCGACCCAACCGCCGCAATGTCAGTTATCTGCCTGTGGAGCACATCAAGGAGCTGCAGGAGCCTGGCATCTATGTGGCTGTCATGACCCAGCCCGGCCGCTTCGGCTGGGACCACCAGGTCACTTATTTCTACGTCACCGACATTGGCCTGCACGTGCGCCGCCACGCCGCCCGGGTCGATGTGTTCGCCACCTCGCTCAAAACGGGCGAAGCGCTCAAAGGGGTGGAACTCACACTCATCGACGAACACGCCAAATCCCTGGCCCAGGCCGTGAGCGACGGTGAAGGCCACGCCGCGCTGGACGCCCGGCTCGACAAAGCCCGCGCCGTGCTGGCGCGGCGTGGCAAGGAAATGTCGGTCATTGCCCTGCGCGACCCGGCATTGGACCTTTCGGAATACGACGCATTGGGTCACCCTTCGCGCAACCACAAACTGTTTGTCTACGCCGGGCGGGACCTGTACCGCCCGGGCGAGAGCTTTGCCGTGTCGGTGCTGGCCCGGGATGCCGATGGCAAGCCCCTGCCCACGCCCACTGACACGGCCTTGCCCCTGACCCTCACCCTCAAGAAGCCCGATGGGGAGAGCGTGTCCACCCAGCTGGTGAGGCCCCAGGCCAAAGGCACGGCTTACCACCAGCACACGCTGGCCCTGCCACCCAGTGCCCCCACCGGCCGCTGGCTGCTGGAGGTCCGGGCTGACCCCGGCTCCCGGCGGCCCGACGCCACCTGGGGTTTTCAGGTGGAAGAGTTCCTGCCCGAACGCATGAAGCTGGACCTCAAGGCCCCCGACGCGGTGCTGCAGGGTCCGTCAGAGCTCACCGTGGACGTGGACGGTCAGTACCTTTATGGCGCGCCCGCTGCGGGGAACACGCTCAAGGCCGCTGTGTCGGTCGAGCGCCAGCGAGTGGCCTTGCCCCAGCGTTGGCCCGGTTTCATTTTTGGCGATGTCGCTGACGACAGCGCCCGCCAACGCCAGGACCTGGAGGACAGCACGCTGGACGAGCAGGGAAAAGCCAGCGTCCGTGTGCCCCTCTCATTGGCCGAACGCACTTCGCCCATGAAACTGCGTGCCAGCTTCAGCCTGTTGGAGTCGGGCGGGCGGCCCGTGGTGCGCTCGGTGGAACGCAGCTGGTGGCCTGCCGACACCCTGGTGGGCGTTCGCCCCCTGTTCGAGCGCGATGTGGCCATGGAAAACAGCCTGGCCGGGTTCGAGTTGGTGCGTGTCAACACCCAGGGCCAGCCTGCGCCCGCCAAAGGCCTGCAACTGCGACTGGTGCGTGAAGACCGCCAGTGGTACTGGCGCTATGACGATGAGCGTGGTTGGCACAGCGGCCACACCGAGGCCGAAGAGCTGGTGGACGCCCGCAGCCTGAGCTTGGGTGACCGCACCACCCTCAGCCTGCCCGTCACCTATGGCCGCTACCGTTTGGAGGTGCAAGACCCCATCACCCGTCACACCGCCCGCTACCGTTTCTACGCGGGCTGGAGCGCCCAGGACGCAGACGCCGTGGGCAACCGCCCCGACCGCGTGGGCATCAAGCTGGAGGGTGCCCCCTACAAACCCGGCGACAAGGCCCGCATCACCCTCACGCCACCGCACGACGGCGAAGCCCTGGTGACGGTCGAAGGCGACCGCGTGCTCTACCGCAAGCGCGTGAAGGTGCGCGCCGGAGGCACCACGCTCGACATTCCGGTGGATCCCGATTGGAACCGGCACGACCTGTATGTGGCCGCCGTGGTGTTTCGCCCGGGCAGTGCGGGTGATCGCATCACCCCTGCGCGCGCGCTGGGATTGGCCCATCTGCCCCTGGACCGAGAGGCTCGGAAGTACCAACTGGCCATTGCCGCACCGGCCAAGACCGTGCCCGAGCAGAAGGTGCCTGTCACCGTCAGGCTGACCGATGCCAAGGGGCAACCCGTCAAAGGGCAGGGCGGAAAAGCCGCCATCGTCACCTTGTCCGCGGTGGACGTGGGCATTCTCAACATCACCCGCTACGCCACGCCAGATCCCAGCGGATTCTTCTTCGGCAAACACCGATACGACGCAGACCTGCTCGATCTCTACGGCAAACTGATCGAAAAAATGGATGGCAACACCGCACGCCAGCGCTTCGGTGGCGACGCGGGCCAGCGCGACACCCAGAGCCTGCCGCGCAAGCTGCGCCTGGTGGACCTGTTCAGCGGACCGGTCGCCTTGAACGATGCGGGGGAAGCCACCATCCCTCTGGATTTGCCCGACTTCAACGGCACCCTGCGCCTGATGGCCGTGGCCAGCACACCCGACAGCTACGCCAGCGCCGATGCCGAGATGGTGGTGGCCGCACCGCTGGTGGCCGAACTGGCCATGCCCCGGTTCATCTCGCCCGGTGACAGTGCGACCATCGCGCTCGATGTGACCAACCTGTCGGGCTCGGCGCAGACCGTCAGCGTCAAGGTCGAGTCCGGGGCACCGTTGCGCATCACCGGCCAGCACGCCCCCGCCACCCTGGCCCACCAGCAGCGCACCGTGCTGCGCTACACCGCCGAGGCCACCGACGCCTGGGGTCTGGCCCCCATCAAGCTCACCGTCACGGCGGGCAAACTCAAGGTGGTGCGCGAGGCAGCCCTGCAGGTGCAACCCGCCACGCCGCTGGTGCGCGAGGTGCGCCAGGTGCGTCTGCCCCCCGAGGGCAACCACAAGCTGGCCCCCTCGCTCACCGATGCGTTCTGGCCAGGGTCGGCCCAGGTCACGCTCACCCTCTCCAACAAGCCGCCCATCGACGTGAGAAGCGCCGTGCAGGGGCTGCTGATGTACCCCTACGGTTGCCTGGAGCAAACCACCAGCAGCGCCTACCCGCTGGTGTTCATCGACGAGGCCGGGGCCTCGGCTTACGGCATGAAACCGCTGGGCCGTGACGAACGCGCCAAGCGCCTCGATGTCGCCTTTGGCCGCCTGGCCGGCATGCAGCAGCCGCAAGGCGGGTTCGGGCTGTGGGCTGCCAGCAACCCCTACGAGGCCTGGCTGAGTGCTTACGTCACCGGCTTCCTGCAAGACGCGCACGACGCCGGGTTTGCCGTGCCCGACAGCCTGCTGCAACGTGCCACCGGGTCGCTGCTGGAGCAGCTGCAAAAAGCCCCTGGCCTCCAGACACAGGTCCCCAAAGAAGTCCCCCGCGACGCCAATGGCCGCGTGACCGACCACCGCGTGGTGGAAAGCCTGCGCATGGCCCACCAGCGACTGGCCGATGCCGCACACGCGGGCTACATCCTGGCGCGCGCGCAAAAGGCCCCCCTGGCCACGCTGCGAACCCTGCACGACCAGTACCGGGGCAATGCCCGCTCTCCCCTGGCCCTGGTGCACCTGGGCCTCGCGCTCAAACTCATGGGCGATGAGGCCCGCGCTCAGGTCGCGCTGGACGACGCACTGGCGCTGCCTTATGGCATCAACCCCAGCACCAGCGGCCAAGGCTGGGACGAGTGGTTGGGCGACTACGGTTCCGCCCTGCGCGACAGCGCCCTGGCCTATGCCCTGCTGCACCGCCACCAGGTGGCCCATCCCAAGCGCGAAAACCTGCTGCTGGACCTGGCCGCCACGTTTGAAAACCGCCAGTACCTGTCCACCCAGGAGCGGCTGGCCCTCTTCCTGGCCGCCCGTGCGGCCGGAGGCAGCGGCGACACCCCCTGGCGTGCCCAGTTGCAAACCGGCTCCACCTCCTCCTCGTTGGGGGGGGGCAGTGCCGAGCAGCGCAGCTTTGGCACAGCCGCTGTCAAACGCGGCGTGGGCGTGACCAACACCGGCACCCAGACCCTGTTCGCCGAAGTGAGCACCGAGGGCTACCCCACCCAGCCGCTGGCCCCGCGCGACGACCGCATCGTGCTGGAGCGCAGCTGGTGGACCGCCGATGGCAAACCCATCAACGGCCGCCAGTTCCGCACCGGCGACACCGTGCTCGTGCGCCTGAAAGTGGAGGCCCGCCAGCGGATCAAAGACGCCCTGGTGGTCGAGCGGGTGCCCGCTGGCATGGAGGTGGAAAACTTCAACCTCAGCCAGGGCGCACAGGCCGGTGAGTTCCAGGTGCAGGGCGTGAACGTGGCCGAGGCCATGGCCGACGCCCGCGTCAAGCACCGCGAGTTCCGAGACGACCGCTTCGTGGCCGCGGCCGACCTGCGCGACGGCCCCCTGCACCTGTTCTACGCCTTGCGCGTGGTGACCCCAGGCAAATTCACCGTTCCCGCCCCGTTTGCCGAGGACATGTACCGGCCCGATGTGCGCGGGGTGGGCAAGGCGGAGGCGGACATCACCGTGGTGGACCCACGGGTGAAGTGATAGCGATCTTGATGGATTGACTTCTCCCTGACTTACGACTACGCCCCCAGAACTGGTTGAATGGCTCTCTTTGCAAACAGCGACTCAGCCCCTATCACCTGAAAACCCCATGAAACCATCCACCGCCCTCCAAGCCCATCGCGCCGCCATCCGCACAGTGGTTGAGCGGTATCGTGCACGCAATGCACGGGTGTTTGGCTCTGTTCTTCATGGCGATGACCAGGAGGGCAGCGATCTGGACATCCTGATCGAACCCACGCCCAGCACCACGCTGATGGATGTGGCTGCAATCCAGGTCGAACTTGAAAAGCTCTTGGGCGTGTCGGTGGATGTGCTGACCCCCAATGCCTTGCCTGACACGTTCCGCACCGCAGTTCTGGCGGAGGCTGCACCCATATGAACAAGACCTTGCGCGTGCACGATTACCTGGGGCACATCCTGGCAGCGATTGAGCGCATCGAACGCCACACGGCCGACGTGGGCGAGCTGGGCTTTTTGTCCAGCGAGCTGATCCAGGATGCTGTGATTCGCAATCTGGAGGTCGTGGGCGAAGCCGCAAACAACATCCTTCGGGTTGACGCTGTATTTGCAGACGCGCATGGCGAGATTCCATGGCAGGTCATGTATGCCATGCGCAATCGGCTCTCACACGGTTACGACAAGGTGGACCTTGAAATGGTTTGGCGGACGGTGTGCAACGATCTGCCAGACCTTTACAGGCAAATCAAGGCCCTGTCCGCTTGACACCTATGACGTGGCCGAGCATCTGCGCACGCCCGAGGAAATGGCGGCCTAACGGGATGCCTGGTTTGAAGAAGAAACCGACGATACGTCGGGTCTTGCCCGCGCACTCGGTGTCAGCTCTGTTTGGCGGCAACACTTTCGAGTTTTTCGCCTGTTGACTTCGAAATTCTCGACACCATCATCCGGATGACTGTGCCCACCTATTCCCCCGAAGCTGTCTCGCACCCATGGGCCAAGCACTGCGCAGCATGGGTACGGGAGCACACCGACGCCCCTATACGGAGCGAGTTGCCTGGCGTTGGGCACAGGCTGCTGTGACGCCGCCTATAGCCTTGCGGGTCATGTCCAATTGTTTTTTATGTAAAAAGTGGACTTTTCGATTTTTGAGATTGGCTTTGTTGCTATGCCTTCTGAAAACCTTGGACCTGCTGTTTCCCTTGCCGGTGGCGGCCTTTCAGGGCAGTGTGGTACCTGGCACACTGGTGGTGCTGGCCGCTGACGGCACGCCCTTGCGCACCTGGGCGGGCACCGACGGGGCCCTGCGCCACCCCATCCAGCCCGAAGCGGTTTCTCCGCTGTACCTGCAGGTGTTGCGCCACTACGAGGATCGGTGGTTCGACTGGCACCCCGGCATCAACCCGGTGGCCTTGCTGCGTGCGCTGGCACAGTGGGCGTGGCATGGGCGGGTGGTGTCGGGCGGCTCCACGCTCACCATGCAGGTGGCGCGCATTCTGGAGGTGAACGACCCCGACGGTGGCCCAGCCCCCCGCACCGTGGGCACCAAACTGCGACAGATGGCCCGCGCCCTGCAGCTGGAGTGGCACTTGTCCAAGCGCGACATCCTCACCCTTTACCTCAACCACGCCCCCATGGGCGGGCAGGTGCAAGGGGTGGAAATGGCCGCCCGCGCTTACCTGGGCAAACCCGCTGCCGACCTCAGCCACGCCGAGGCCGCGTTGCTGGTGGCGTTGCCCCAGAGCCCATCGCGTCTGCGGCCCGACCGTGCGCCCGGCCTGGCGCAGGTCGCCCGGGACAAGGTGCTGGCCCGGATGGCCTCGCTGGGGGTGTGGCCCGACGCGACCGTGGCCGATGCCCGGCTGGAGCGCGTGTTTGCCCCGCCCCTCAAGGCCCGCTGGCTGGCCCCGCTGGCCGCCGAACGGTTGCGTCAGACCGCCACGCCCGATCCCGCCCACCCAGGTGTGTTGCGCAGCACGCTGGATGCCGCGCTGCAGGCCCGGCTGGAGCAAGTGCTGCTGGACCGGCTGAGCGCCTTGCCCCCGTCCGTGTCGGTGGCCGCACTGGTGGTGGACAACGACAGCTTGGCCGTGCGCGGTTACGCGGGCAGCGCGGATTTTTCCGACCCCCGGCGCGCCGCCCATGTGGACATGGTGCGCGGCGTGCGCTCCCCCGGCTCCACGCTCAAGCCGTTTTTGTACGCCATGGCCCTGGACGAGGGGCTGGTCCATTCCGAAAGCCTGCTGGTGGACGCGCCTCAGAACTTCGGTGGCTACGCACCGGGCAACTTCCAGGCCTCGTTCAGCGGCCCAGTGAGCGTGAGCGAGGCGCTGCAGCGCTCGCTCAACGTCCCCGCCGTGGACTTGCTGGAGCGCCTGGGTCCTGCCCGGTTTGCCGCCCACCTGCGCAACGCAGGGCTGAAATTGCGTTTGCCCGGCGGGGCCACGCCCAACCTCAGCCTGATTCTGGGTGGCGGGGGCACCACGCTCGAAGAACTGGTGGGCGCATACACCGCCCTGGCCCGCGCCGGCGTGGCCGGGCGTCCCCGCCTGACACCCGACGCGCCGGAGGTGAACACGCGGCTGATGAGCGAAGGGGCGGCCTTTGTCGTGCGCGACATTCTGGAGAACGGGGGCCGTCCCGGCGCCCCTTTCAAAAACAGCGGCAGCCGCGTCGCCTGGAAAACCGGCACCAGCTTTGGCTTCCGGGACGCCTGGGCCATTGGCGTGACCGACCGCCACACCCTGGGCGTGTGGGTGGGGCGGCCCGACGGCACGCCCAACCCCGGCTTTTTCGGGGCCAACACCGCCGCCCCATTGGTGAAGGACCTGCTGGCCGCGCTGGACGCGTCGGCCAGCGGGGCTGCCGACCGTGCCGTGCCCGCCAGCGTGAGCGCGCAAGACATTTGCTGGCCCCTGGGGCTGGCCGCCAGCGCCACGCCGCCCGAACACTGCCACCAGCGCCGCCCAGCCTGGACGCTGGACCGCACCGCGCCCCCCACCTTGCCCGACCGCCTGCTGCCCACGGGCTTGCTGGACACCGCGTGGGTGGACAACCGCAGTCCCGCACACCCGGTGCGCTTGCGCCCGGGGTGCGTCCCCGCCCATGGCCAGCCACTGCAGGCGGTGCCGTATGCCCGCTGGCCCGCCCTGTTGCAACCCTGGATCGCGCCAGGCCAGCGCAGCGCGGTGGAGCGCATGCCCTTGGGCCCGCCGTGCCGTGGCCAGGCCCCCTCGCGCCAACTGCGCATCACCGGACTGGACGAAGGCAGCGTGCTGCGCGCCGTGCCTGGGCAGCGCGATGTGACGGTCCAGCTGCAGGCCCTGGGGGCGGCCGACGCGGTGCAGTGGCTGCTGGACGGGCAGTGGGTCGGTGCCACCGACACGGCCCAGCCCACCCTGCACCTGCGCCTGGCGGGGGCGGGCAGCCACGCGCTCACCGCGCTGGACGCCAGCGGGCGTTACGGGCAGCTGCGGTTTTCGGTGCGTTGACGCAGGCGCCGCGTCAGGCTGCGGCCTCTGCCCCCTGGTGGCGGGCAATGTGCACCTGGTGCAGGGTGATCTTGCGCACCTCGGCCTGGCTGCTGCCGATGTGGGCGCGCAGCAGCAGGCAGGCCTGGTCCGTGCGCTTGGCCAGGATGGCCTGCAGAATCTGCGCGTGTTCCTCGTAGGTGGCGGTGATGCGCTGCGCCTGCGTGAAGTCCAGCCGCCGGATGATGCGGATGCGGTCCGTCACATCGCGGTGTACCCGTGTCAGCTCGGCGTTGCCCGCCGCCTCCACCAGGCTGCAGTGAAAGGCCTCGTCCCACTGGCTGACCTGCACGCCGTCGGCGCTGCGGGCCTCGGGCGCCACCAGCCAGATGGCGGCCAGGTCGTCCAGCCGCGACCGGTTCACCCGGCTGCCGCACACCGGCGCGTCGCTGCACAGGCGCTGGGCGGCGGTGGTTTCCAGCACCATGCGCAGGTCGTAGAGCTGCTCGAACTTGTCGAAATCGAATGGCAACACACGCCAGCCGCTGCGAAACAGCACCTCCACATAGCCCTCCTGCTGCAGCCGCACCAAGGCCTGGCGCACCGGGGTGCGCGAGACGCCCAGGCGCTCGCACACCTCGTTCTCGGTGAAGCGGTCGCCGGGCACCAACCGGAACTCCCCCACGTCGCGTTTGAGCTGGAGGTAGACATCGTCGGCACGCGACTGGCGTTCTGGGGCGGCTGGGGCAGGGGAAGGGCCGGGAGCAGAGTTCATGGGTGCGAATCTACCCGTTTGCGCCAGGCACTCCCATGGCCAGGGTCTGAAGCAGCGCGTCGCTGGGGGCCGTCCAGCCCACGATGCCGCCCTGGGCATGGACCATGGCGACGGTGGCGGCCTTGAACTCGGGGAAGTAGCTCTCGGTGCAGTCGGTCAGCAGCAGGCACTCGTAGCCCCGGTCGTTGGCTTCGCGCAGGGTGGTCTGCACACACACCTCGGTGGTCACGCCCATGACCAGCAGGTGGCTGATGCTGTCGCGTTGCAGCAGTTCGTGCAGGCCGGTGGCGTAGAACGCACCTTTGCCCGGCTTGTCGATCACCACCTCGCCCGGCAGCGGGGCCAGCTCGGGAATGATCTGGTTGCCCGGTTCACCCGCCACCAGGATGCGGCCCATGGGCCCGCAGTCGCCGATGCGCAGGCGGGGGTTGCCCCGGTCGCGTTTGGCGGGCGGGCAGTCCGACAGGTCGGGCGCGTGCGCCTCGCGCGTGTGCACCACCAGCCCGCCCGCTTGCCGCCAGGCCGCGAGCACCCGCTGGCAGGCGGGCACGATGGCCGACAGCAGGGCCACGTTGTTGCCCAGCGTTTCCCCGAAGCCGCCGGGCTCGATGAAGTCGCGCTGCATGTCGATGATGACCAGCGCGCTGTGGGCGATGCGAAAGCGGAAATCGAACGGCTGGGCGGGCAGGCTCAGGGGGTCAATGGGGTTCAGGTCGGTCATGTCGGTCCTGCGGTGGGGAAGGGTCAATGGGCGTGGGCTTCGGCGTGGCCACCGCCCATGTGGGCACCCAGCACGTGGCGGTCGGCGCTGGCGGCGGGGGTTTCGAACACCACGCGGCCCTCGCTCATGACGACGATGCGGTCGGCCAGCTCCAGCAGTTCGTCCAGGTCTTCGCTGATCAGCAGCACACCGGCCCCCCGGTCGCGCACCTGGCGCAGCCGGGTGTGGATTTCGCTGACCGCCGCAAAGTCCAGCCCGAACACGGGGTTGGCCGCGATCAGCACCCGGATGTCGCCCGCCAGCTCGCGGGCCAGCACGGCCCGTTGCACGTTGCCGCCCGACAGGCTGCGGATGGCGGCCCCCTCGCCCTGTGTCTTGACCCCGTACTCGGCAATCCATTCCCGCGCCCTGGCCCGCCAGGCACCGAAGCGCAGCAGGCCAGGCCCTGGGCCGGCGGTGCACAGCGGGGGCTGGTCAAAGTCGCGCAGGGCCATGTTTTCGGCCACGCTCAGGTCGCCCACGCAGGCGTTCTGCAACGGTTCTTCGGGCAGGCTGCGCACTTGCAGGCGGCGGTTCTGTGCGCGGGTGGCGGCGTAGGGCTGGCCCATCACCTGCACCTGGCCGCCCAGCCGGGGGCGCTGGCCCACCAGGGCTTCCACCAGCTCGCGCTGCCCGTTGCCCGACACACCGGCCACGCCCAGGATTTCGCCGGGCTCCACCGTCAGGTCCACCCCGTGCAGGGCCAGCGTGCCCCGGTCACCCGCCGCGGTCAGGCCTTGCACCCGCAGGGCGGGTGGGGTAGGTTCTTTTGAATTGATAGCTATTTGCGCTTGTGTGTATTGCGCTGAAGGCATTTTTTGTTCTGATTTTTCCGGCGGTGCGCCACCCGCGCCCATCATGGCCTGGGCCAGCAGGGCGGGGGTGGTGTCGGCCACGCGGCAGTGGTGCACGGCCTGGCCCCGGCGCAGCACGGTCACGGCATCGGCGTAGGCCATCACCTCGCGGAACTTGTGCGTGATGATGATGACGGTGCACCGCCCGCTGCGGGCGAAGGCCCGCACATGGCCCAGCACCTCGTCGGCCTCCTGCGGGGTGAGCACCGAGGTGGGCTCGTCCAGGATCAGCAGCCGGGGTTGCAGGTACAGCTGTTTCAGCAGTTCCAGTTTCTGCTTTTCGCCAGCGGCCAGCTCGGCCGGGCGGGCATCCAGGTCCAGGCTGAAGGGGGTGGTGGCCAGAAAGGCTTTCAGCCGGGCACGCTCGGCTTTCCAGTGGATGACCGAGGGCACCTGCCCCCCGGCCAGCAGCAGGTTTTCGGCCACGCTCATGCCCGGTGCCAGGGTGAAGTGCTGGTACACCATGCCGATGCCCAGGCTGCGGGCCACGATGGGGTTGGCCACGTCCTGCTCGCGCCCGTCGATCAGCAGGCTGCCTTCTTCGGCCCGCTGGAAGCCCGCCACACACTTCACCAGCGTGCTTTTGCCCGCGCCGTTTTCGCCCAGCAGCGCGTGCACGGTGCCGGGTTCGACCCGCATGGACACGCGGTCCATGGCCGTGAAGCTGCCGAAGCGTTTGGTCAGGTTCACGGTTTCCAGCGCCATGGCCCCGGCGGGGGTGGGCAGGCCGCCGATGGGGTGCGCTGGCGGCAGTGTTGCGTCGTGGGCGGCCACGGGTGGGGACGGTGTGGTCATGGTGCGGCGCTCCCGGTGGGGGTGGTGGGCAGGACGGTCAGTCGGTGGCTGTGCCGGGTGCGGCCAGTGCCGCCAGCAGCTGGGCCGATGTGGCGTGCGCCCCGAACACCCCGCCCTGCATGGTGACCATGTTCAGCGCGGCCTGGTGGTTGGCGGGGTCGGTGGCGGCGGTGCAGTCCGACAGCAGCAGGCATTCATAGCCCCGGTCGTTGGCATCGCGCATGGTGGTGTGCACGCACACGTCGGTGGTGATGCCGGTGAGCACGATGTTCTCGATGCCGCGCAGGCGCAGCAGCATGTCCAGGTCGGTGGCGTAGAACGAGCCTTTGCCGGGCTTGTCGATGATGGGCTCGCCCGGCAGCGGGGCCAGCTCGGGAATGATCTCCCAGCCCGGTTCGCCGCGCACCAGGATGCGGCCGCACGGCCCCGCGTCGCCGATGCCGGTGCCGTTGGCCCCGATCTGGCGCGAGCGCCAGCGCTTGTTGGCGGGCAGGTCGGCCAGGTCGGGCCGGTGGCCCTCCCGCGTGTGGAGGATGTGAAAACCCAGCGCCCGCATGCGCTCCAGCGTGCGGGCAATGGGTGCGATGGGGGCGCGGGTGAGGGAGATGTCGTAACCCATCACGTCCACATAGCCGCCCACACCGCAGAAGTCGGTCTGCATGTCGATCACGATCAGCGCGGTGTTGTCGGGGCGCAGTGCGCCGTTGTAGGGCCAGGCGTAGGGCTGGGCCTGTACGAAGAGAGGGGTCGTCATGGCAGTGGCTGGCTTGGAAACGGGAAAAGGGCGCATGGATGGGGGTGGCGCGGGCGGGATGCAACAGGGCAACAAGGGCTCAGCGCGTGGCCGACAGCTCGCCGGGGCTGCCCGCCGCCACGCTGCCGGGTTTGCAGGTGAACACCAGGATGACCAGCGTCAGCACATAGGGCACGGTGTTGAACAGGTGGTAGCCCCAGCCGATGCCCGCCGATTGCAGCGCAGGCCCGATGGCCCCCGCCCCGCCGAACAGGGCCGCAGCGCCCACGCAGCGCCAGGGGCTCCAGCGCGCAAAGATCACCAGCGCCACCGCAATCAGCCCCTGCCCGCTGGAAATGCCTTCGTTCCAGCTGCCGGGGTAAAACAGCGTGAGCGATGCGCCGCCCAGCCCCGCCACCATGCCCCCCACCACCGTGGAGGCCAGGCGGATGCCGTTGACCGAGTAGCCCAGCGAGCGGGCCGCGTGGGCCGAGTCGCCCGCCATGCGCACCAGCAGGCCCCAGCGCGTGTGGACCAGGCCCCAGCCCAGCAGCCCGGCCAGCGCCAGCCCCACCGGCAGCAGGGCGTTGACTTGCAGGGCCGAGCGCACCACAGGCGAATCGGACCACCAGCCCAGCTCGATGGCCGGAATCTGCGGGGCCTGCGGCTGGATCAGCGGCTTGCCCAGGTAGAACGCCAGGCCGGTGCCCAGCAGCATGAGGGCGATGCCGGTGGCCACGTCGTTCACGCGGGGCAGCGAACACAGCCCGGCGTGCAGCGCCGCCAGCAGCCCGCCCGCCACGGCACCGGCCAGCACGCCCAGCCAGGGCGAGCCGCTCAGGTAGGCCCCGCCGAACGCGGCCATGGCCGACAGCACCAGCACACCTTCCAGCCCCAGGTTGATGCGGCCCGATTTCTCGGTCAGGCATTCGCCCAGGCTGACGAACAGATAGGGCACACCCACGCGCAGTGCGCCACCCACGATGCCGGCCACCAGGGCCACCCACTGGTCAGGGGTCATGGCGTGTCTCCTTGGGGAGGGGTGGGGCGCAGCAGGCGGCGTGCGAGCGCACGCCAGTCGGCATCGCGCACGGCCTCGCTGGCCAGAATCAGCACAAACGCCAGGCCTTGCAGCACCAGCACCGAGGCATCGGGCAGTTCCAGCCGCCGTTGCAGCAGGCTGCCCGCCGCGCCGAAGCCACCGAACAGGATGGCCACGGGCACGATGGCCAGCGGGTTGTGCCGCGCGATGAACGACACCAGGATGCCCGCGTAGCCGTACCCGGCAATCAGCGAGGCATTGGCGTTGGTGTGCACGGCGGCCACCTCCACCGCACCGGCCAGCCCGGCGCAGGCCCCGCCCAGGGCACAGGCCAGCAGAATCAGTCTGGATGCGGGCAGGCCCACCAGCTGCGCGGTGCGCGGGTTGCCGCCCACCACCCGCAGTGCAAAGCCCTGCGCTGTCCAGCGCAGCCACAGGCCCAGGGCCACGCAGGCCACCACCCCCAGCATCAGGCCCCAATGCACGTCAGACCCCGCGATGCCGCCCAGGCGCATGCCCTCGGACAGCGCCAGGGTGGACGGCTTGTTCAGGCTGGCCGGGTCGCGCAGCGGGCCTTCCACCAGGTGCTTGAACAGGCCGATGGCCACGTACGCCAGCAGCAGGCTGCTGATGGTTTCGTTGATGCCCCGGTACTGGCGCAGCCCGCCCGCCAGCACCACCCAGGCCGCACCGGCCAGCGCACCGGCGGCGCACACCAGCACGGTGCCCGCCAGGTTGTCGGGCAGGGGCAGCAGCATGGGCAGCGCGGCGCAGGCCAGGCCGCCCAGCACCAGTGCGCCCTCGCCGCCGATGACGATCAGCCCCGCCCGTGCGGGCAGGGCCACGCACAGCGCGGTCAGCATCAGCGGCGCGGCGCGTTGCAGGGTGTTCTGCCACGCAAACCAGGTGCCGAAGGCCCCGTTGAACAGGGTCAGCCACATCTCTGCCGGGTTGACCCCGGCCAGGGCGACAAAGCCGCCGAACAGCAGCAGCGCCAGGGCGATGGCCGCCGTGGGCAACAGGACATCCTGGGTACCGGAGTGCATGGCGGTGTGCCTGTCAGAACGAGCCGATCACGCCTTCGACCAGGTAGTTCATCTTTTCCAGCTCGATGTCGGTCTGCTTCTGCACCTTGCCTGCGGCGATGACGGTGTTGCCCTTGTTGTCTTTCAGCGGGCCTTTGAAGATGTCGAAGCTGCCCGCGATCATCTTGGCCTTGATGTCGTCGGCCTGCTTGCGGGCCGCCTCGGGAACCATGGCACCGTAGGGCGACATCTTCACGTAACCCTCTTTCAGGCCGCCGCGCAGGAAGTTGGGATGGGGTTTGCCGGTCTGGGCGGCTTCGATGATGGTTTTGTAGGCGGTCAGCCAGTTCCACTCGGCCCCGGTCAGGTAGGCGTTGGGGGCCAGCTTGGCCTGCGAGGCGTGGTAGCCGCACACCATCTTGCCGCGCTTGGCGGCGGTTTCCACCACCACCTTGGGGCCATCGACGTGCATGGTGAACACGTCGCAGCCCTGATCGGCCAGGCTGTTGGTGGCTTCGGCCTCTTTCACGGCCATGGACCAGTCGCCGGTGAAGATCACGCTGCAAGTGATGTCGGCCTTGACCGAGCGTGCACCCATCAGGAAGGCGTTGATGTTGCGCAGCACCTGCGGAATGGGCTTGGCCGCCACAAAGGCAATCTTCTTGCTCTTGGTCATGTGCCCGGCGATCACGCCGTTGAGGTACTGGCATTCGTCGATGTAGCCAAAAAAGCTGCTCACGTTTTTGGGGTGCTTGCCTTCGGTCCACATGCCGCCGCAATGCGAGAAGCGCACGTCGGGGTTTTTGGGGGCCAGCGCCAGGATGTGGGGGTCGAAATAGCCGAATGAGGTGGGGATGACCAGCCCTGCGCCGTCCTGGGCAATCATGCCGGTCATGGTTTTTTGCACGGCGGCGGTTTCGGGCACGTTTTCTTCTTCCACCACCTTGATGCCGGGCAGCTTTTTCAGCTCGGCGGCGGCCTGGGCGTGGGCCTGGTTGTAGCCGTAGTCATCGCGCGGGCCGACGTAGATCACACCCACGGTGAGGGGTTTCTGGGCGTTGGCCCAGGGGCTCCAGGCCCCCAGGGTGCCGACCGCGCCCAGGGCGGCCAGGGATTTGAGGGACTCGCGGCGGTTGGGGTGAAACAGGCTCATGGTGGGTGCTCCGTGGGTGGGGGTGAAAGAAAAATGGCTTCGCTTCAAAGCGGTGCGTTCAACTGGTGAACCATCTTGTATCCAAGAATGAATGCAAATACTGTGCCCGTGGGTGTGCTGGCCGGTCGGCGGTTCAGGCGGCTGTGGCGGGCAGCAGGCTGACGTGGGCGGCCACCACGCGCCAGCCCTCGGGCGTGCGCAGCCAGGTCTGGCTCTGGCGGCCCGTCACGGGGCTGCCGTCGCGCTGGAATTCCAGGTTGCAGGTGGCCATGTCGCGCCCGTAGGTGGTGATGACGGTGCGCAGCACCCGCCGCGCCAGCCCCGTGCTGGGGCGTGCGGCACGAAAAGCGGCAATCTCGGCGTGGCCATACAGGTTTTCGGTGGCCCCGTAGCGCAGGGTGTGCGGGCTGCGCCAGAACAGTTCGTCCAGCACGGCCACGTCGTTGCCCACCAGGGCCTGTTCGTAGCGGTCGCACACGGCGCTGACTTCGGCCAGCACGTCGGGCAGGTTGATGTCCATGTGGGTGGTTCCGGTGGGGTTCAGGAGAGGGCGGTGGGCGGGTTCAGGTGGGCCACGCCCGCCTGTTGCAGCGTCCAGGCGGCACGCAGGGCCAGGTCTTCGCGCCAGGGCGCGGCAATCACCTGCACCCCGATGGGCAGGCCGCCGGTGCCACCGGGCCACAGTGGTGCGGCCACCACCGGGCAGCCCGCAAACGACACGGGCTGCGTGAGCAGGCCCAGCGCCGGGCGGCAGGGGTGGCGGGTGCCGTTGATGTCCAGCCACTCGCTGCCCAGCAGCGGGGCGGCCACCGGGGTGGCGGGGGCCAGCAGCACGTCCCAGTGGTCAAACAGGGCATTCACCCTGTCCCGGTACACGCGCCGAAAGCGCTGGGCACGCACATACCAGGCGGCGGGTTGCAGGGCACCGGCGATGAAGCGGTCCACCGACAGCGGCTCGAAATCGTCGGCGCGGGTGCGCAGGTCATCCAGGTGCAGGCTGCCGCCTTCGCTGGCCGAGACGATGAAGGCTGCGGCCCGGCCCAGGGCGGCATCGGGCCACAGCACTTCGTCGCAGGCTCCCAGGGTGCGGGCGGCCAGGGCCAGGGCTTCTTGCGCGGGTGGGCTGGCGTGCTCGGCAAAGTGGCCGCCCAGCACGCCCACGCGCAGGCCGTCCACACCCAGCTCCAGTCCTGGCAGGGTGGGCTCGATGCGCTGGGCATGGCAGCCGGGGTCCAGCGGGTCGGGGCTTTGCAGCGCGTCGTAACTCAGGGCCAGGCCCTGCACCGAATCGGCAAATGGCCCCAGGTGGTCGATGCTGTGGACAAACGGGTAGCTGCCCCGGCGCGACAGCCGCCCGAAGGTGGGCTTCAAGCCCCACACGCCGCACAGCGACGACGGCACGCGGATGGAGCCGTTGGTGTCCGAGCCCAGGGCCAGCGGCACCTGCTGTGCGGCCACCGCCGCCCCGCAGCCGCCCGACGAGCCACCGGCGGTGCGGGCCAGGTCGTGCGGGTTGTGGCAGGGGCCGAAGTGGGTGTTTTCGGTGGTGAAGCCGTAGGCGTATTCGTCCATGTTCAGCCCGCCCACCAGCACCGCCCCGGCGGCCTGCATGCGCTGCACCAGAAAGGCATCGTGCGCAGCGGGCGCGTGGCCTGTGTTGATTTTGGCCCCGGCCAAGGTGACCTCGCCCGCCACATCGAACAGGTTTTTGACGGCATAGGGCACACCGGCCAGCGGGGGCAGGGCCTCGCCTCGCGCACGGCGCTGGTCGATGGCCTGGGCCTCGGCCAGTGCGCGGGCGTGCCACACGCCCGTGAAGGCGTTGACCCGCCCATCGGTGGCGGTGATGCGCGCCTCGCAGGCGGCCAGCGCTTCCACGGCGCTCAGTTCGCCGCTGGCAATGAGGCGGGCAAGCGCTGTGGTGGGGGGGAGTGTGGAATTCATAGCTGCTACCGCTTATTCATCAAGCGCTGAAAGCACTTTTGGCTTGTAAATTTCAGCGGGCTCGTCTTCCGGCCCCAGGGGAAAGGCTTGCAGTTGTTGGGCCAGCACGGCGGTGCGGGCCAGGTGCGTGGCCACGCGCTGGGCGCGGTCGGGGCTCAGCGGCAGCTCCAGCGCGGCGGCGGCGGCTTGCACGTAGGCCAGGGTCTGTTCGTCGGTCATGCGGGGCCTTTCAGTTGGCGGGGCCAAGGGTGTGCGTGCAGCTCAGCGGCGGGCCAGGCTGGCGATGTAGGCCCGCCAGCCGCCCAGGGCACTGATGTCTTGCGCGTGCACCAGGGCTTCGGGCTCGCACAGAAAGCCCTGCACGGTGCTGCCGTCGTCCAGCCGCAGGGTGCCGATGCCCAGCGGGGCGGGGATGAGCGCCACGAACGACCCGTAGTGCGCCACCGGCATGTCCCAGATTTCCAGCTCGATGGCGTGGCCGCTGCCCGCTGCCACGCGCAGCAGGCCGGGTTTGGGCGGGGTGCTGTCGGGCAGGGCGTACAGGCGGTAGTCGGGTGCGGTGCGGGCGGTGCGCACCAACTGGCTCTGGCGTTCGGTGAGCTGGCCGTTGAGCGGCATGCCGCTCAGGTGCGCGCCCACCACCGCCACCCGCACGGTGGCCTGGCTGGCCGGGGTCAACCCTGCAATGGGTTGCGGCGCAGGCAACGGCAGGCCGGTCGCGCCCTGTGTGAGGCCGCTGGCGTGGTGGTAACGCTGGCCCAGGTCGGCCAGTTGCCAGTCGCTGCCGCAGGGGCCGATGAGGGTGATGCCAAAGGGCAGCCCGTCGGGCCGGATGCTGCTGGGCACCGACAACGCGGCGTAGTCCAGCAGGTTCACAAAGTTGGTGTAGGTGCCCAGGTCGCGGTTCAGGGCCACGGGGTTGGCCAGCATGGCTTCAATGGTGACGTGCGTGGGCGCGGTGGGCACCACCAGGGTGTCGATGTGCGGCCAGATGGCGCGGGCCTGTTGGCCCAGCGCCTGCAATCGGGTCTGGGCGTCGAACACATCGGCGGCGGTGTACTGGCGGCCAGCGGCAATGATGCCGCGCACGGGCTCAATCACGTCGGCCTCGTGCGCATCGAAAAACGGGCGGATGGCCGCGTAGCGCTCGGCCACCAGCGCGCTTTCGTACAGCAGCGCAGCGGCCTGCATCAGCGGGGTCATGTCCACGGGCACGGCCACGCCGCCCAGGGCTTGCAGGCGCTCCACCGCTTGGGCAAAGGCCTGTTCGGCCAGGGCATCGCCACAGAACACCGGCGTTTGCGGCACCCCGAAGCGGAACGCCGGGGCAAACGGCTGGGTCGCCAGCGTCAGCGGGCGCGAATAGGGGTCTTGCGCGTCGTAACCCATGGCCACTTCCAGCACCCGGCAGGCCAGGGCGACGGTGGGGGCGAAGATGGACACGCAGTCCACACTCTGCGCGGCGGGCAGCACGCCGTGTGTGCTGATGAGCCCTTTGGAGGGTTTGAGTCCCACGATGTTGTTCAGCCCGGCGGGCACCCGGCCCGAGCCCGCCGTGTCGGTGCCCAGCGCAAAGTCCACTTGGCCCGTGGCCACCACATGGGCCGAACCGGAGCTGGAGCCGCCCGACACATACCGCGCATCGAACGCGTTGGGCACCGCGCCGTAGGGCGAGCGCGTGCCGTTGAGCCCGCAGGCGAACTGGTCCAGGTTGGTTTTGCCCAGCAAGGTGGCCCCACCGTCCAGCAGCTTTTGCACGGCGTGGGCGGTGTGGTCCGCCACCCGGCCGAACGCCGGGCACGCGGCGGTGGTGGGGTGCCCGGCCAGGTCCATGTTGTCTTTGATGGCAAAGCGCAGCCCCTGCAGCGGGCCGGGGGCCCCTGACAGGGCTGGCGTTGGCCACTGGGTGATCCAGGCAGAGGAGCCGGAGGGGGTCAGGGCGGCAGCGGGCGGGATCTGTGAAGGGGCTGAGTGCGGCATTTTGGTGCATCCAATCTTGTATCCAAGAATGAATGCAAATGCCATGCCAAGGCAAAACAGCCCGTTTCAGTGCATCGAAAGCGGGAACTCCCGTGTGCTGGCCCGAAAAGCGGCGTGGCGGCCGGGCCTCGGGGCCCGATGGGCTCACAAGGTGTGCGCCCGCTTGGTCAGATCAGGGATGACCACTGCCACAGCGCAAAAGCCGCCAGGAACGTGGCCGACAGCCGGTTGATGCGTTGCCGCCAAACCGGGGTGAAGCTGTGGCGCAGTCGGGCCACCCCGCCCGCCAGCACCAGCCACCACAGCGCGGACCCCAGAAACACCCCGCCCACCAGTGCCAGTGGCGACACCGCACCGCTGAACGTGGCGCTGAGGCTGGCAAAGATGGCCACGAACGACAGGATGGTGGCTGGGTTGGACAGCGTCAGCACAAAGGTGCCTGCAAACTGCGCCCACAGGCTGCCCCCCTGTCCCGTGCCCTGCGCGGCATGGGTTGCCAGCGGTGCACGCCAGGTCTGCCACGCCAGCCACAGCAGCAGGGCACCACCGCCCACCGACAGGGGCACCCGCGCGCTGTTCAGCGCGGTCACCACGCCAGTGACGCCAAACGCCCCCACCGCGCCATACACGGCATCGGCCGCCGCCGCACCCAGGCCGGTGGCCAGCCCGGCGGGCATGCCCCGTTGCAGCGTGCGCTGGATGGTCAGCAGCCCGATGGGCCCCACCGGCGCGGCGATGGACAGGCCCACCAGCATGGCTTTGAGAAACAGGGAGGTGTCGATGAAGGTCATGGGCAAATGTTAGAAGGAGCCTTGCGCCCAGAGAAGCTTGAAATTCAGGTGAAAAATGCATTTGACTTGTCAAAATTCAGGTCAATTCCACTTTCAACAGAAACCCTGTCATGGAACTTGACGACAAAGCCTGGCGGCTCATGGCCGCGCTGCAGGCCGATGCCCGCGCACCGCTCAAAACCCTGGCGCAAGCCGCTGGCCTGTCGGTGCCCGCCACCGTCGAGCGGCTGCGCCGACTGCAGGACGCGGGCGTGGTGCGCGGCTTTCACGCCCACATCGACCCCCTGGCCGTGGGTTACGGCGTGCGCGCCATGGTGGGCATCCATGCGCCCCAACCCGGCAAGCAGGCGTTGCTGGACAAGCTGGCCCAGTCGCCCGAGGTGCTGGAGTGCCACCACGTGGCAGGCAACGACTCGTACCAGATGCTGGTGGTGGCCACCGACCTGCAAGACCTGGAGCGGTTTCTGTCGGACATCAACCGCTGGGGCGAAACCCGCACCTCCATCATTTTTTCCACCCCCATCGAGCGCAGGGGGGTGAGTCGAAAACAAATGGAAAAATAGCCATTTATCGCTTTATGGTAAAGCGAAATAAGCTATTGATTTTGAGTGGTGGTGTGTTGTGAGGCTCAGGATTCGTTTCCGAGTGGATACGCCAGTGCATCACGCCGGTTTGCTGCGTTATTCTTGTCAGAACTGCCAGTGGGCAAACACTCCTCCTCTCCTTTGTACCCAGCCAAGCAGCAACCGGCCCGATTCCATCGAAGGCTTAGCGGGCAACGACAACCTTTGCGGAGAGGGTGGGGCAGACACCTTGAACGGTGGCACCGGCGCGGACACGATGAACGGCGGTGACGGGGATGACACCTATTACGTCGATGACGTGGGTGATGTGGTCATCGAGAGCGGGGGCAACCCCACCATCGGCGGGCGTGACACCGTCATCACCAGCCTGGCCAACCTGCTGTACGCGGGCGCGGCCATCGACACGCTGGAAGGTGGGCTGGGGCTGGATGCGCTGCTCGGTGGGTCGGGCTCGGATGTGTTCGTCTGGCGCTCGGTGGCGGAGACGGGCGCGACAGCGGATGTGATCGCCGACTTCACCCGAGGGCAGGACAAGCTTGACCTGTCGGTGATCGATGCGGACACGAGGGCCACGGCGGGGGGGATTTGGTGCTTTGAGGGGGACTTGGGCTGCCAGATGGCGCAGAGAGCGTGCCGAACTGGACGATGGCAGGGCGCAGCCTGGGGCCAGCACGAGCCCTTGTCTGCCGATCTGTGCCACGGCATTGTCGAGCTGGGATTGCAATTGACCGAGTGAGGCGGCGGTGAACCCCGTCTCGTCAACCCCCCCCATCAGGCAGCGCCCTGTCCATTGGCGCAACTGAGACAGGTCTGGGTTGGTGGGTGCCCGGTCTGACAGGTGGAGCACTTCGAACGGGTACCCGTTCAGGCGTGCCAGCTCCACCCCATGGCCATGCACGTGAAGCACCCGAACCAAGCCTTTTGCCGCCTCCAGCACGGCCAGGTCATAAGGTTTCACGAAACGCTGAAACACGTCTTCGGAAATGCCTTTGGGCTGGCTTTGGGGCACGGCCCCATGGGTCGCGTGGAAGTAGGCGGTCACCCCCAGGGCAGACAAACTTTGCACGTGGGCACAAACGGCCTCACACACGGTTTGCAGCAGGTGTGTGGTTTCCACTGGGTGCGCACACAACATGTCGGCCTGGTCGTGTCCGATGTGTCGCAGCACCATGTGCCAGGGGCTGTAGCCACTGTCCATCAGAGGCACTTCTTCGCCCACCGCCTGGTACAAGGCGTTCAAACAGGCCTGCTGTTTGGAAAAGCAGGGGGCTGTGTCGGTCACGGCTGCCGCCAGTTCCCGTATCTGCCCGGGCCGTTCCAGCCGGAGCCAATGGGCGGGTACGTCAAAGTGCTCGTCATTCATCACCTTGAGCACGTCCCAGCCGTAGGCTCGGAACCAGCGCTCGTGCAACCAGGCCGACTCTTGGGCGCTCAGGTGTTCGGTGCCCAGGTGGATCCAGGCACTCACCGGCACGCGGTCCACAGGCCATCCGTTGACGGCGGCCCGAAATCGCGCAAGGCGTGACATGCCGGAGGCGTGGGTCATGGGACCGCTTCGCCTTGTCGGCCCACGCGGGCCCGCAGCGCCGAGGTGGAGACGTCGGGTGTGTGGGCTGCAAACCCCAAGGCAATGCCCCTTGCGGCAAGCACCGGCCCCAAGGTGGCCCAGCGGGGACTGCCCTGCCATTCCTGGCCCACCATCACCAGGTCGATGCCCCAGGCCGACATCCAGTGCGCCGTTGCCTGGGTGTCGGCCACCAAAGCGGGTTGCAGGTCGGCCCGGTCCACGCAGGCCAAGCCGCGCACAATTTCAAGGCGCTGCGCTTCTGGCACCACGGGTGTGCGGTTTTTGATTTGCTGGCAAAACGCATCGGTGCACACGGCCACGCTCAGGTGCGAGCCTTGCGCCCGCGCGTGTCGCAAATAGCGCAAATGGCCCACGTGAAACAGATCGAACACCCCCAGTGCCAGCACGCGCCGTGTCAACGGCTGTGCCTGGGTGGTGTCGGGTCCTGTGGTGGCAGGGGAGGCGGGGACAGAGGAGATCATGGCGGGCAAGTGTGTGGAAGAGCATGCCGACCAGCAGCAGGGCCAATGGAGGGCCCAGAAACAGGGCAAAACGCCCGAGAGTTTATGAAAACCGAGGCCATGCCTGGCCGCAGGGGCTCTTGCCCTCAGCCGGGCACCCAAAACCGGCTGTCCTCGGTGATGCGGTGAGCCGCTTCCCCGTCGGGCAGGCGCTGAATGTGAAAGCGGATGGGCACGGTCTGTCCGGCCAGTGGTGCGGCCTGCTCTCCGTGAAGCCGGACGGACAGGGTGACCGAGCGTTCTTCGACCGGCCCCAGTTCAATGTCCTGTGCCGGGTACAGCGCCAGGCCGGGCAGGCCAACCACGCCGATGCGGTAGCGCTGCGTGCGCTCCTGTGTGTTCATGACCTGCAGGCGGTAGACGTTTTCCACCGCGCCCTGGTCCACCACCCTCGCCAGCACCCCCCGGTCGCGGATGACGTTCACCCGCATGGGGCTGCGGGTGGTCAGGCTGACCATGAACGCCACGGTGATGGCCAGCAACAGGCCGCTGTACACCAGCACGCGGGGCCGCAGCGTCTGTTTCAGCATCTGTTTCCGGCCCAGTCCCTGGTCCAGTCCGTTCTGTGAGGCGTAGCGGATCAACCCGCGCGGGCTGCCCATCTTGTCCATCACGTTGTCGCAGGCGTCGATGCAGGCGGCACAGCCAATGCAGTTG
>Ga0075012_10001208_pt1 | contig 26882 bp, 25 predicted proteins | sample All_14_2_FD_71474 | JGI IMG/M metagenome (GOLD analysis project Ga0075012, IMG submission 71474) | Freshwater microbial communities in response to fracking from Pennsylvania, USA - Allegheny Zone_MetaG_DW_15 | ecosystem: Environmental > Aquatic > Deep subsurface > Groundwater > Drilled...
GGCATAAGCTTTCCGTTTCTTAACTTTGGCAACTTTTTAAAAAATCCTTCTGAAATAGGTCTTTTGAAACTTCCTGCCTCCCCTTCAAACAGATTTTTCAAAAACTTTCTCAGCAGCATTCTTTCAAAATTGAATTTTTAATTACTTTTAACCACCGAGAACACCCCCCCTACCCGCAAGCCTTTACCAAAGCCAGTTATTTGAACTACAAGACTTAAAATTAAACACACAGCGAAATGATGTTAGTAGCAGAAGAAAAGCCCAGCGTCGGCACCGATACTTTGAACGAAGCCCTCCACCAGTATTTTGGATTTGAAAATTTCAAAGGAAACCAAAAAGACATCGTCCAGAGCGTGCTGGACGGAAGGGACACCTTTGTAATCATGCCCACAGGAGGTGGCAAGTCACTTTGTTACCAATTGCCCGCCTTGATGATGGAAGGAACGGCCCTCATCATCTCCCCGCTTATCGCTTTGATGAAAAACCAAGTGGATAGCATCCGGGGCTACAGCGACGAGGACGAAGTGGCGCACTTCCTGAACTCCTCCCTGACAAGGGTGCAGATGAAGGAAGTCAAGCAAGACATCGTGGACGGCAAAACCAAGCTGCTCTACGTGGCCCCCGAAACCCTTACCAAAGAAGAAAATATTGAATTCTTCCAAAATGTGAATATCAGCTTCGTGGCCGTGGACGAGGCGCACTGTATCTCTGAGTGGGGCCACGACTTCCGCCCAGAATACCGCCGCATCCGGGCCATGATTGATGCCATCAACAAGGAAATTCCCATTATCGCACTCACTGCCACGGCCACGCCGAAGGTGCAGTCTGACATCTTGAAGAACCTCAACATGCGGGAGACGAACACCTTCATGTCGTCGTTCAACCGGGAAAACCTGTTTTACGAAGTGCGGCCAAAGGGCAAGAAGGAGGCGACGATGAAGCAGATGGTGCAAATCATCAAGACCATGCCGGGCCAGTCGGGCATCATCTACGTGCAGGCCCGCAAGAGCACGGAGGAAATCGCACAGGTGCTGAACGTGAACGGCATCAAAGCCGCTCCCTACCACGCCGGCCTCGACGCCAAGACCCGCTCTGGCACACAGGACGCTTTTTTGATGGAAGATATTGACGTGATTGTGGCCACCATCGCCTTCGGCATGGGCATAGACAAGCCGGACGTGCGCTTCGTGATGCACTACAATATGCCCAAGAGCATCGAGAACTACTACCAGGAAACTGGCCGGGGTGGCCGTGATGGCCTCGAAGGCCGTTGCATCTCGTTCTTCAGCTACAAGGACATGGCCAAGCTGGAGAAATTCCTGCGGGACAAACCCGTGGCCGAGCGGGAAATGAGTGCCCAACTGATGCAGGAGGTAATGGCCTACGTGGAAACGACGGGCTGCCGCAGGCGCTTCCTGTTGTTTTATTTTGGTGAAGAATTCGAGGAGCACCAATGCGGCGGCATGTGCGATAACTGCCGCTATCCGAAGGAAAAAGTGGAAGTCCAAAAGGAAATGCAGCAGGCGCTCATGGCCATTCAGGCACTGGACGAAAACTATAAAATCAAAACCATCATTGACTTCGTAACGGGCAACGAGACGAAGGAAATGAAGGACTACAAGTTCAACAAAAAGCCGCTGTTCGGTGTGGGCAAGGACCGGGACGAGCTGTTCTGGAATTCCGTTTACCGCCATGCACTCATCAACGAGTTTATCCGCAAGGACATTGAAACCTACGGTGTGCTGAAGCTGACGGACTTCGGCAAGGAGTTCATCGAAGATCCCTTCGAAGTGAAAATCCCGCTCAACCACGACTACAACAGTAATGATGTGGACCTGGACGATGAAGTGGGGAAGGGCGCTGCCCTGGATGAGACCTTGGTCAAGATGCTCAAAGAGCTTCGTAGGGAAGTTGCGAAGAAAAAAGGCGTGCCGCCGTTTGTCATTTTTCAAGACCCATCCCTAGAGGACATGGCCACCCAGTACCCCACTTCGATGGAGGACATGACCAAGATTCAGGGCGTGAGCATCGGCAAGGCACAGCGCTACGCAAAGCCTTTCCTCGACCTCATTGCGAAGTACGTGGAAGACAACGAAATCGAGCGCCCGACGGATACGGTCATCAAGCAGGTAGCCAACAAGTCGAAAGTGAAAGTAGCCATCATCCAAGCCGTTGACCGCAAAATGCCGTTGCAAGACATCGCTGGCCAAAATGACCTCAGCATGGATGAACTCATGGAGGAAATGGATGCCATTGTTTGCTCTGGCACCAAGCTGAATATTGACTACTACCTCGAAGACAACATGGACGAGACAGTGGTCGAAGAAATCTACGATTACTTCATGGCTTCCGACACAGATGATCCAAAAAAGGCATATTTCGACCTAAAGGACGATGAATGCACCTTCGAGGAGATACAATTGGTGCGCATAAAATTCCTCTCGGAATTGGCCAACTAAGCAATTGATTGGTGACTGGTGACTGGTGATTGGGCCGGGGCTACCAGTCACCAACCATCAATCACCAGAAAAATGAAAATCCTAATAATCAACGGCCCAAACCTCAACCTGCTTGGTACCCGTGAGCCGCATATCTACGGGAAGCGTTCCTTCGAGGAGTATTTTGAGAAACTCCAGCAAGACTTTCCGGGCGTGATTTTGCACTATTTCCAGAGCAACCACGAGGGAGAACTGATTGATAAACTACACGAAGCGGGCTTTTCCTACCAAGGCATTATCTTCAACCCAGGCGGCTACACACATACCTCCATTGCATTGGGCGACGCCATTGCAGCCATCGAAACGCCCGTGGTCGAGGTGCATATTTCCAATACTTTTTCGAGGGAGGAATTCCGGCACAAGTCCATGACGGCACCGAATTGCGTGGGCTGCATCATTGGTTTGGGGCTGAAGGGGTATGATTTGGCAGTGGAGTATTTTATGTCTTAAAAATCACCTATGATTGTCCTCACCGGCGCCGCAGGCTTTATCGGTTCCTGCCTCCTCCGCAAGCTCAACGACGAGGGATTGACCGACATCCTCCTCGTGGACGACTTTTCCCGTGCGGACAAAAACCGCAACCTCGATGGCAAGCAGTTCCTTCGGAAAATGGAGCGCAAGGCGTTTTTGTCGTGGTTTCAGGGCCACGCCAGCGAGGTAAGTTATGTCTTCCACCTCGGTGCCCGCACGGATACGACGGAGCAGAACGTGCTCATTTTCAATGAATTAAATCTAGACTACTCGGAGTCGCTTTGGCAAATTTGCGCAGCAAACCAAATCCCGCTTGTGTACGCCAGCAGTGCCGCTACCTACGGCGCAGGTGAGCACGGCTACGACGACCGCCACGACATCGTACCCGAGCTAAAGCCGCTCAACCCTTACGGCGTCAGTAAAAACGACTTCGATAAATGGGCGCTGCATCAAGTTCACCCCTCATCCCTCTCTCCTCATCCCTCCCATTGGGTTGGCCTAAAATTCTTCAACGTCTATGGCCCCAACGAATACCACAAGGGCCGCATGGCCAGCGTCATTTTCCAGACGGTGAAGCAGATTCGGGAAACTGGGGGCATGAAGCTATTCCGCTCGCACCGCCCTGACTATGCCGACGGTGGACAGCTCCGGGATTTCATTTATGTGAAAGACGTGGTGGAGGTCTGCTGGTTTTTTTATGAAAATCGGGCTGTGCCAAATGGCCTATACAACGTCGGTACGGGAAAGGCCCGCTCCTTTTGGGACCTCGCCACCAGCACCTTCCACGCACTCGGGCTTGAACCAAATATCAGCTTTGTGGATACGCCCGCCGACATTCGGGACACCTACCAGTATTACACCGAAGCCAAAATGGACAAGCTGCGGGCGGCAGGCTACACCAAGCCGTTCCATAGCTTGGAAGAAGGCGTTGCGGACTACGTGCAGCAGTACCTTGCTACTTTAAATATTTGGTAAACTACCTTAAATTACTATACTTTTCCATCAAATATTTGCCAAAATCGGGTTTTGTAATACCTTCGCAGCTTGTTTGATAAGGCTTGTTTTTTGAAGCAAAACGCTGGTTTTTGGCCATGAGGGCAGCCTTGCTTTCCGTTCAAATTCTATTAAACTTAACCAACAAGATTATGGCTCAAATTTTAATGCTGACTGTCCCCGTGCTGGGTGCATTGGGTCTTCTCTACACTTTTTGGAAAACAGCTTGGGTGACCAAACAAGACGCTGGCACTGACCAGATGAAAGGCATCGCCAAGGCCATCGAAGAAGGCGCCATGGCTTTCCTTCGTGCCGAGTACAAAGTGCTTATCATCTTCGTAATCGCTGTGGCCATCCTACTCGGCATCAGCGGCAACACTGAAAACTCCTCCCCACTCGTGGGTCTTTCCTTCGTAATTGGCGCTTTTTGCTCTGCACTCGCTGGTTACATCGGTATGAAAGTGGCCACGAAAGCCAACGTGCGCACTACTGCTGCCGCTCGCACCAGCCTCGGTAAAGCCCTTGAAGTGGCTTTTGCAGGTGGCTCTGTGATGGGCATGGGCGTGGTTGGCCTCGGCGTACTGGGCCTCGGCGTGTTGTTTTTGGTGTATGACAATATGTTCGGCACCGACACGGCGCAAAACGTAAACAAAGTCATCACCGTCATCACCGGCTTCTCTTTCGGTGCTTCCTCCATCGCCCTCTTCGCAAGGGTCGGTGGCGGTATCTACACCAAAGCTGCCGACGTGGGTGCTGACCTCGTGGGCAAAGTGGAAGCTGGCATTCCCGAAGACCACCCGCTGAACCCCGCTACCATCGCCGACAACGTGGGCGACAACGTGGGCGACGTGGCTGGTATGGGCGCTGACCTTTTCGAGAGCTATGTAGGTGCTATCGTCGGTACGATGGTACTTGGCGCAGCTTTCATTGGCATGGCTGGCTTCGAAAACACCAATGAATTTGGCGGATTGAATGCCGTTTTGCTGCCGCTGGTACTTGCTGGCGTAGGCGTTGTGACCTCTATTTTTGGTACTTTCTTCGTAACGGTAAAAGAAGGTGGCGACCCGCAAAAAGCATTGAACAGGGGTGAATTCCTCTCCTCTGCGGTCATGCTTGTGGCCACTTTTGTCATTGTGAAATGGATGCTTCCAGCATCTTGGAACTTCGAAGGCCATGACTACAACTCAATGGGCGTCTTCTGGGCAGTGCTTTTCGGCCTTGGTGGCGGTTTGGGCATCGGCCTCATCACGGAATACTACACGGGAACTGGTACAAAACCAGTGAACAGCATCGTGCAGCAGTCCAGCACAGGTGCTGCGACCAACATCATTGCCGGCCTCGGTGTGGGCATGATGTCCACTGCCATTCCGATTTTGATTTTGGCGGTTGCAATTATTGGTTCCTACGTTTTTGCTGGTCTGTACGGCATCGCCATCGCTGCGGTGGGCATGTTGTCAAACACGGGTATCCAGTTGGCAGTTGATGCCTACGGCCCCATCTCCGACAACGCAGGTGGTATCGCCGAAATGAGCCACCAACCGAAGGAAGTACGTGGCCGCACCGACAAATTGGACGCTGTGGGCAACACCACTGCTGCCATCGGCAAAGGTTTCGCCATCGGTTCGGCTGCATTGACGGCCTTGGCGCTGTTCGCAGCCTTTGTAACTGCCTACAACCTTTCCCACCCCAATGAAAAATTGGCGGGTATTGATGTAACCAATCCGTTCGTGACGGCTGCGCTCTTCGTGGGTGGCATGTTGCCGTTCCTTTTCTCCGCACTTTCAATGGGTGCGGTAGGCCGTGCAGCGATGGACATGATTCAGGAAGTGCGTCGTCAATTTTCAGAAATACCAGCTTTGAAAGCTGCGCTTGAGGTCATGAAGCGCAACGACGGCAAGGACGAAAAAGACTGGAGCGCTGCCGACAAAGCAACTTTCGATGCTGCCGAAGGCAAAGCAGAATATGCCAAATGCGTGGACATTTCCACCAAAGCCGCTATCCGTGAAATGGTGCGCCCAGGTCTTTTGGCCGTTTTGGTGCCAGTCGTAGTGGGCATTGCACCTCGCTTGCTCGGCATGGGAAGCCTTGTCGGTGCTCAGATGCTCGGCGGCCTTTTGGCTGGCGTGACGGTGACGGGCGTGCTCATGGCCATCTTCCAGTCCAATGCTGGTGGTGCTTGGGACAACGCCAAGAAAATGTTCGAAGAAGGCGTGAACATCAACGGCAAGATGTACTACAAAGGCTCCGACCCGCACAAAGCCGCTGTGGTTGGTGACACCGTGGGTGACCCGTTCAAGGACACTTCTGGCCCATCGCTCAACATCCTTTTGAAATTAATGTCGGTGGTTGCGCTCGTGATTGCGCCGCTGCTTTAATTCGAGATTCTACACAAAACAAAAACAGACACTAAACATACGCTCTAAATGCAAAGCCCCGGTAGCTGAAATGCTGCCGGGGCTTTTTTTGTAAAAATTACGAATGGCATCCTAACGCTTTAGGGATGCCTTCGTAAAATTACGAATGGCGTCCTAACTCTTTAGGGATGCCTTCGTGAAATTACGAATGGCGTCCTAACTCTTTAGGGATGCCTTCGTGAAATTACGAATGCCACCCTAAAGCTTTAGACATGCCTTGACAAAAATGGAAATGCCACCCTAAACGTTTAAGATGGCATTTCCATTTTTTTTGACCTAAAATAGGCAGCCAACTCACTCCATCACCAAATTCTCCCCGACACGAAACGCCTTGTAGCGCCCCTTGCTGAACTTCGAGCCATTGAAAACTTCCGTTTTGCGGAGCAAAACCCGCTCTTCCTCAGGCTTTTGGTTAAAATCGGCGCATTTACTGGAACAGCAGTGCTGGTATTTATCGGCGCAAGCCGGGCACTGGATGAACAGCAGGTGGCAAGCATCGTTCGCACAATTCACGTGGGTATCGCAGGGGCTGCCGCATTGGTGGCAAACGGCCACCACATCCTCGCTGATGCGCTCGCCGAGCCGCTCATCGAAGACGAAGTTTTTGCCGATAAACTTGTTGGGCAAACCCTGCGCCTCGCACTGGCGGGAATACTCGATGATGCCGCCATCCACCATGAACACGTTCTTGAAACCCCGGTGCAGGTAGTAGGCACTGGCCTTCTCGCAGCGGATGCCGCCCGTGCAGTACATCACGATGTTGCGGTCTTTTTTGTCTTCCAGCATTTTTTCCACCAGCGGAAGCTCCTCCCGGAACGTGGCGACATCAGGGCAAATGGCACCTTTGAAGTGGCCGACCTCGCTCTCGTAGTGGTTGCGCATGTCCACGATGAGGGTGTCGGGGTCGTCTGTCAGCGCATTGAACTCGACTGCGCTGAGGTGGTGGCCCCGCTTCGTCACATCAAAACTGGCATCGTCGAGGCCATCGGCCACGATCTTTTCCCGAACCTTGATGGTGAGCTTGAAAAAGGACTTGCCATCATCGTCCACGGCAATGTTGAGACGGATGCCGTTCAGGAACGGCACGGAGTAAAGCTGCTCCTTGAATTTTTCAAAATTGGAAGTTGGTACGGAAATCTGCCCATTCACCCCCTCTTTGGCCACGTAAATCCGACCAAAAGTGCCGACTGAATCGAGCAGGAGGTACAGCTCATTGCGGAATCGGTCAGGGTTTTCAATATGGGCATACTGATAAAACGACAGCGTGGTGCGTGCCTCGCTGCTTTCCAACAGGCGATGCTTCAGCTCTTCCCTGTTGATTTTGTTGTACAATTTCATGTCAAAAAAAATTAGTTAACGGAATGGCAAGTTGCAGGCTTGCTGTTAACTCAAAACCGGACGTCTGCGGTCCGGTTTTTCGGGGGCAAATTTGCGGGAATAAATTCATAGCACCTTCCCCATTCTAAAATTTCGCCCAAATGGAAGTTGAGAACAGCGACATTTGACCCCGAATGACCAGTTTTGCTACCATGTTTTCCAAAAAAAATATTGCACTTGCCTTCACCACTACGGCGCTCAGCCTGCTTTTGGCGGAGTTTGTGCTGAGGGCAGCCACCCCAAAAGCCGATGATTTCAACCAACATCAGCTTTATTGCGAATACGACTCGCTGCTGGGCTGGCGCAAAATCCCGAATCGAAAAGGCCACCATAAAACGCTGGAGTACGAGGTTTGGGAAAATATCAATTCACAGGGCGTCCGTGGGCCGGAGTATCCGGTGAAAAAAGACAGTGGCGAGCATCGAATCATTGTGCTGGGCGATTCATTTTCGGAGGGCTATACGGTAGGTTTCGATAGCCTTTTTTCAGAAGTTTTAGAGAAAAACTTGCGAGAAACAAAACCCGAACAACGCACTCAAGTCATCAACTTTGGCACGGGTGGCTACTCCACCGACCAAGAGCTTCTCTGTTTTGAGCGGGACGCCGTGCACTACCAGCCCGATGAAACGGTGCTGATGTTCTGCGTGAACGACCCTTGGTTCAACAACCAGAGCCGCTACTACAGCCGGGGTTTCAAGCCCATGTTCGAGCAAGCTGGTGATAGCCTTCGGCTGACCAATGTGCCTGTGCCCACGATGGCCGAGCGGTCTTTTTTTTCAAAAACGAAGGACTGGTTGTTGGATAACTCCGAACTGGTGCGCCGCCTGAAAAACGTGCGGGACAATGCCCGTTATGCTGCCTCCGGCCAGGCTGTGCCAGACGAGTGGCGCATTTACCAAAAGGAAAAAACGGCGGAGATGGAAGCCGCTTGGCAGATGACGGCGAAGCTATTGGAGCACCTTCGGCAAAAAGTTGATGCCACTGGGAGCAACCTCGTCGTTTTTTACATTCCTGAAAAAATAGAAGTTTATGATGCCGACTGGCAGGAGTTTTTGAAAACCTACTCGCTTTCAGATGGAAAATTTGAAGCTACCGTGGCTCGCGACAGACTACAGGAAATCTGCGATAGTTTGAGCATCAGGCTTATTGACCCTACGCCTGTTTTCATCGAAAAATCAAAGTACAGCCCACCGTTTTATTTCAAGCATGACTGGCATTGGAACGAGCATGGCCACCAACTGGCTGGCGAGGTTCTGGCGGCGTATTTTGAACATACACCTAGCCATTGAAGAAGCTGTCGAGGTCCTCTTTTTTGGAAAAAACGACCAGCAAATCGCCCTCTTGCAGGATGGTGTCTGGCGAAATCACACCAATGGCATCCTTCACTTCACGGGTTACGCCGAGGATGTTTTTCCGTTTTTTCTTCCGAATGATGGTGATGATGTTCATGTGGAAACGCTGCCGGAATGCAGTTTCCGCCACCGTTTTTCCAATAAGTTCAGTAGGCAAGTTGATTTCGTAGATGGAATATTTCTCCGAAATCTCGAATGAGTCAATGATTTGGTGCAGCTCAAGGCGCTTGGCGAGGCGATAGGCCGCTTCTTCCTCCGGGTGAATGATTTCGTCCACGCCCATTGCTTCCAACACGCTGTGGTGTAGCACGGTGATGGCCCGGCTGATGAGGCGTTTGGGGTTGTGCTGCTTGATGAGCGCCGTGGTGAGGATGGAGCTTCCTTCGTCCTCACCGATGGCAACGATCACCACATCGGATTCTTCGATGGGCAGGTTTTTGATAGCTGCGGGGTTGGTGGAGTCAAGGGCAATGGTGAAAGTGAGGCGCTCTTTCGCTGCGTCTATTTTATCTTGGCTCTTGTCCACGCCGATGACCTCGTGGCCCATCTCTGTGAGCTTCATGGCCAATGATGCCCCGAAATTGCCAAGTCCAATTATGATGAATTTCATGTAATGGTGATTGGTGATGGGTGATTGGCGACTTGCTTGGTCATCAATCACCCATCACTGAATTACGTAATGATTACATTTTCAACAGGATAGCGATAATGCTTCGCATCCGCTGCTTTTTTCAAAAAGCCGAGCAACAGGGTGTATGTGCCCACCCTGCCCACAAACATTGTCAGCGACACGATGGCCTTACTGGCTGTGGTAAGCTTTGCAGTGATACCAAGTGAAAGGCCCACGGTTCCAAAAGCTGAAAAAACTTCGAAAACGATTTTATCAAGGGTTAGTTCAGGGTTGAAATAACCGACTGCAAGGGTGGCTAGACCGAGCGTAATAAGTGAGAGACAAATGACGGCAAAGGCCCGCAGCAGCGATTCGTTGGCTACTTCCCGCTTCGCAAATTCAATATGGTTGCGGCCTTTTGCCAAATGAAAAATGCCCAAAGTTGCAACGGCAAACGTGGATGTTTTGATACCACCGCCCGTCGAACCTGGTGAGGCGCCTATCCACATCAGCAGTAGGGTTATCATCATGCCTTCCCTTGTCAAGGTGGACATGTCAATATTGTTGAAGCCGGCGGTTCGGGGCGTCACGCTCAGGAAAAAGGCCACCAGCCATTTGCCAACCCCGCCATGCTCCTTCAAAGAGGTGTTGTACTCTGTGATATACATAAGAACCGTGCCCACAATAAGCAGGATGGCAGTGGTACGCAACACGATGCGGCTGTTGAAATTGAGTACCCAAGGCACGTGCTTGTACGGCTCCCCTAGGATGAATTGCCTAAACCGGGCCATCAGCCTTTGGCGGGTGTAGTCAACGATATTGAAGGAAATAAAAAAGCCGAGGCCGCCAAAGATGATTAGGAGCGCCACTATTGTATGGAAAGCATGATTGTCCCGAAGGGTGATATCATAGAGGCCATCCGCTTTCAACTGAAAGCCGGCATTGTTGAAAGCCGAAATAGAGTGAAAAACAGCGAAGTAGATGTGTTCCCCCACGTCCGAAAAATCCTTACTATCCAGGCACATGTACAAAAGGAGGGTACCGACCAGCTCCACCCCAATGGTGAAGGTGACGATTTTTATGATGGTAGAAAACACGTTTTTCATAGTGTCTTCGCCCATGACGTCCTTGTAGAACAACTGGTTCTTGAAAGAGGATTCGCCTTTGAAAAACAACCCGAAAAAGCTGGTAAAGGTCATTACGCCAAGGCCGCCCAGCGAGATAAGGGCAAGCAGCACGTTTTGTCCAAAACGGGTAAAATAGGTCCCAGTATCAACGACGCCAAGCCCTGTCACACACACGGCACTTGTACTGGTGAACAGTGCATCAATGAATTTGAAGTCGCCAGTGACTGTGGAGATGGGTAGCATGAGCGCAAATGCCCCGACAATTATCAAAACCAAGAAACTGAAAATGAACATGAGGGCAGGATTCACCTTCAGGTTCTCCAATTGCAGGCTCCGAATCGAAATTTCAACGATGAATATGACGAAGATGGCCAGTTGCAGGAATTCTTTCGTCGCAAAAGTCGCTAGGACCCCGTCATTGAACTGTGCGAGCAGTAGCACCGTCAGGAAGGTCAGTTCCATGCCAGTGAGCCATTTTTCCCGTTTTCGTTTGAAGAGGGAAAGATTCAGATAGGTGCGAAAACAAAAAAGCAGGAAGAAAATAACTAGGATGATTCGATAAACGCCATCCATTAGCGCTGAAATACCGCTGTGCAGTTCACCGACATCAGCAAAAACAGCTAAAAAACCAGCCAATGCAAAGATGAACACCAAGTTGTCAACGATGCGCTGAAATTGTCGGCGAGATTTTTTATCGGTGAAGAAACTGCGAAGGTTCACTTCTGTTTGGTATCGCTTGATGATTCGGCCAAGAATGGCTTACGGTCAAGCTCAGGTGAAAAAATAATCAAAAGCTGGCATTTGCCCCAAATTGCCTACAAATGTAAAATCATTGCAGGTATTTGAAAATATTTGTTGAATCAATTGCCCGCAGCTTCGGGCGCTTCCTGGCCCAACTCGTACGGGATTCCGCATCCATTCATTTCCTTTCCATTCACGTTAAGCTTCACCTGCAGTCGGTAATTCCTGTCCGACATGCCGTCGCTACATGGCTTTTTGCTCACTTCAATGCGGATATTGTCGCCGCTGTCTTGATTTACACCTGTGTAAATTTTTACGCTGTCCTCAATGGTGGGCGACTGGTAGGCAAATACCTTCGTTTGTTCGTCGTCCATGCCACGGTATTCGATTACGCCTTCGGCGGCTGATATTTCGGCTTGCCAAAACGGTTCTGTGCCCACTGCCCAAAACTCGTAGGGGATACAGGTGTTTCGGAAGTTTTTCTGCTCCATTTCCAGCATTTCATTCACCACAAAAAAACCGGCGAAGCCGTTCGGCAGCGTCAGGTTGGCATGATAGGCGGCCTTGTAGCCTTTCAGTTTGGCAACAGCGGCTTGGTCAGGGTAGGGGTATTTGATGAGGCTGCGGTATTTTTTTTCCAAGCTTCCACCCGTCTCATCCACCACAAAATAGTTGGCATCAGGTTCGGCACAGTCCCGAAAACGGCTGTTTTGCGAAGCAAAAATATAAAGCCCTGTGGCCTCCTCCACTTTTGCGGGCGGCATCAGCGTCTTCAGTGTTTGCGGGGAATTGTTTTGGAGCGGCGCACCCCCCGCCATTTCCACAGCGGCCCAGATGCGTTGCTTTGCATCGGTCTCCAGCTTTTCCAGTTTTTGGGCAAACAGCTCGTCCCCCATCTTCTCAAGCAGGGATTTCAAAACAAAACCGTGGGCTGCCGTGGTGGCGCTGTCCTGTCCTGTTTGGAAATGCAACAGTTCGCCCAAGGCCAAGTCATCACCCTTGAGTGCTTTGTCGAGGTTGCCCGTGTAGTCGAAATTTTGCGTTTTTGCGGAAGCCCGTAGTGCCGCATCCACCCGGATGCCGCCTACTTCCACAGGGCCGCCAGAGGTGCAGGCGGCGAGTGAAACTACCAATGCGAAGGCGTAAAAAATGCGCATTTTCTATCTTTTTATGAAAAAAGAAAATCCATTGCGGAGCAAAAAAACACCTGAGCTGGGTCGCTTACCAAGGCAATTCCATCAACATCGGCTTCAAAATCAGGCTTTCCCGCTCTGGCCCGGTGGAAACCATCGTGATGGGTACACCAAGGTAATCCTCCAATGCCCTCAGATAGGCTTGGGCGGCGGCAGGTAGCTCATCGAACCCTGTGGCTGCGTCCAGTTGCTGTTGCCAGCCTTCAAAATCCTCGTAGATAGGCTCCAACGGCACACCGCACAGGTCGAACGGCAATTGGTCGGTGGTCTGCCCATCGTAACGGTAGTTTGTGGCCGCCTTGATCTGTTCGAACTTGTTCAGCACATCAATCTTCGTGATGGCCAACTGCGTCACGCCGTTCAGCATGATGGTGTACTTGAGCTGCGGCAGGTCAATCCAACCGCAGCGGCGTGGCCGTCCAGTCGTGCTGCCGAATTCTGCGCCTTCTTTCCGAAGGAAATCGCCCGTTTCATCGAGCAATTCCGTGGGGAACGGCCCGCTGCCGACCCTCGTGCAGTAGGCTTTCGTGATGCCGATGACTTGGCCCACCCGTTGCGGAGCAACGCCCAAGCCGCTGCAAACGCCAGAGGTGATGGTGTTGGAACTGGTGACGTAGGGGTAGGTTCCAAAATCAATGTCGAGCATGGAGCCTTGGGCGCCTTCGGCGAGTATGCGTTTGCCTTCGGCCAATTGTTGGTTGATAAAATATTCGCCGTCCACCAGTTTCAATGCACGCAAAGTGTCCAGCGCCTTGAACCATTTTTGCTCCTCTCCTGCTAGGTCAAATTCGATTTCGGGGAGCGCCTCCAATAAGCCCAAGTGCTTGTTTTTCAAGGAATTGTAGCGATCCATAAAATCGGGCAGCAGTATGTCGCCGACCCGCAGGCCGTTGCGCCCGGTCTTGTCCATGTACGTTGGGCCGATGCCTTTGAGCGTAGAGCCGATTTTTTCCTTGCCCTTGGCAACCTCGTTGGCAGCGTCGAGCAGGCGGTGGGTGGGCAGGATAAGGTGGGCTTTTTTTGCCACCAAAAGCCTACTGCGGTACTCTACCTCGGCGGTATCGAGGTTCTGCAATTCCTTTTCCAAGGTAATCGGGTCAATGACGACGCCATTGCCGATGAGGTTGAGCAGGTTTTGCCGGAAGATGCCGCTTGGCACGGTGTGCAAGACAAATTTTTTGCCGTCGAACTTGAGCGTGTGCCCTGCATTCGGGCCGCCTTGGAAGCGGGCCACGATGTCGTACTGTGTCGCTAAGAAATCAACAATTTTTCCCTTGCCTTCGTCGCCCCATTGGAGGCCGAGGATTACGTCTATCGTCATGTGTTGGTGATTGGCGATTAGTGATTGGTGATTGGTGGCCGGGGAACTCCCAATCACCAATCACCAATCACTAACCACTATTTCTGGCTGGTCTTCTCGCAAGCCCCATTGCACTCCCCGTACAGGTTCAGTGAATGGTAGTTGACTTTGAATTTGAGCAGTTCGCCCATCATGTCTTTGATCTGCTGAATGCGGGGGTCGCAGAACTCGAACACCCTGCCACAGTTCTCGCAGATGAGGTGGTCGTGCTGCTTGAAGCCATAAGATTTTTCGTAAAGTGCTAAGTTTTTTCCGAATTGGTGCCGCTTGACGAGGTCGCAGTTGACGAGCAGGTCGAGGGTGTTGTAAACCGTGGCCCGGCTCACCCGGTAGCTCTGGTTTTTCATGTGGATGTAGAGCGCCTCGGCGTCGAAGTGGTCGTGCCGCCGGTAGATTTCCTCCAAGATGGCAAAGCGCTCCGGCGTCTTGCGGAAAGCGTTTTGTTCGAGGTGGCCAGCGAACAGTTTCTTCACCTCTTCAATGACTGCATCTTCGTTTCTCGCACCCATGTTGCGGTTTTATGAATTTAAAGAGCAAAGGTAGGTAAAATGCCATTGGCCATTGGCATTTGTCGGTTAGCTTTTTATTGGTGAAAAATGCCCAACTTCGCAGCCGATGCCAGATTTTACCTTCAAGAAAGCGGAACGGCTAAAAAGCCTGAAAATAATCGGCGCCCTGTTCAAGGACGGGCAGTCGTTTGGGGTGTACCCGCTTCGGCTGTTCTGGATGGCAATGCCACAGGCAGCCGAGCCAATGCCGGATGGCGGTGCGCCTGTGCAGTTCACGGTCAGCGTTGCGAAGAAAAACTTCAAGTCGGCGGTGGCCCGCAACCGCATCAAGCGCAAGGTGCGGGAGGCTTGGCGGCTGAACAAGCACCGCCTCTACCGCAAGCTGGAAGGCAACCCCACCCAGTACGCCTGCATGGTGCTCTTCGTGGCGAAGGAAGACCTTCCTTTGGCACAAATCGAAAAGGCCATGCAGACAATGATTCATTTGTTTTACAAAAAAAACATTGCGCCAGCCACCAACCAAACCAAGTCGGAGTCACCACTTTCGTGAAATTATTCTGCGATGCAAAAAACGTTACTGCTGCTTGCCTTTTCCTTCCTGACCTCGTTGGCCTTCGGCCAAAAATACCTCCAACTGGAACGCCTGCACAGCACTAAAACCCGAAAGTACCAGCCCGGCGACGAGATCACCTTCCAACTGAACAACGGCCAATGGTACACCCGCATCATTGACGATGTGAACTACGAGCGGCAGTTCATTTTCTTCGCAAACGGGCATGTGGACTTGGACAGCATCGTGGCCTTCCGCAGCTTCAACAGCGCCCGATGGTCACGCACCATCGGCAACCAAATGTTCAATTTCGCAGCCGCATGGGTGCTTTTTTCCATCGTGGATGAGGCCGTTGACGACGAGCCGTTTCAGAACATTCCCCATTCAGCCTACATCATCCCAGCCACCAGCGTTGGCACTGGCGTTTTGATAAAAAAACTGTTCAAGCACCGCACCTTCAAAATAAAGCGGAACAAAGCGGGCGAAGTGACCAAGTGGCGGCTGCGGGTGCTCGATTTGTCGGTGAAGTGAGGGTTTCGTAATTTGCGAAGCGAAATAAAATGGTAAAAACTGCCGAGATATTTAATTATAAGGGCCGCTCAATGGCCGAAATCGAGCAAGCCGAAACCCGTCGAGCCTTGCAGCGCACGCCCTCAGCGCAGCTTCGATTTTTAACCGATTTGATTGAGCTTTCGGCATCGCTCCGCAATATCCAAGGCACAACTCATCCTTCTGCCATGTCCAATCTCTACAAATCCGTCCACGATTTTTTCCAAAAACTCAACGAACACGGCGTCCAGTACCTGCTCATCGGCGGCTTCGCCGTCAACGCCTACGGCCATGCCCGCAACACGGGCGACCTCGACCTTTGGGTAAACGATACCCCCGACAAACGCCAAGCCCTCGGCAAAGCCTGTGCCGCTGCGGGCATTGCCCTCGGCGAACTCCTGGCCGACATAGACTGGGTACCCGGCTTCCACCTGCCCAATGGTTTCAAGGTGGAAATTATGGGGTATTTGAAGTCGTTTACGAAAGAGGACTTCCCCGCCTGTTTTGCGAAAGCAAAAAAAATCAGCTTCGATGGCGTCGAAGTGCCGTTAATCCACCTCTCAGATTTGTTAAAGGAAAAAGAAGCCACCGCCAGCCCGAAGGACTTGGAGGACGTGGAGCAGTTGAGGAAGATTGATAAGGAGCGGAACTAGACCGCCTATTTTAACATCGTTTTTCTCGAAAACTTACCCCATTTTTGCCACCCAAATTCGACCAAGCCATTTCCGCTTGGCCCCCAATCCGCAATCATTTGTCATTCCCGAAGGGAACCTAATCCGCAATCAACTATGGCAGACAACAAAATCATCTTTTCCATGTCGGGCGTCTCCAAGACGTTCCCACCCCAAAAGCAGGTGCTCAAAAACATCTGGCTTTCCTTTTTCTACGGTGCAAAAATCGGCGTGCTCGGCCTCAACGGCAGTGGTAAATCCACGTTGCTGAAAATCATCGCTGGCCTCGACCAGAACTACCAGGGCAAAATTGAATTCGAAAAGCAGTACAAAATAGGCTACCTGCCACAGGAACCCGTGCTCGATGAGACGAAGACCGTCCGCCAAATCGTGGAAGAAGGCGTGGGCGACCTGATGAAGTACATGCACGAGTACAATGAGGTGAACAACAAATTCGCCGAGCCGATGAGCGACGACGAGATGAACAAGCTCATTGAGCGCCAAGGCGAACTCATGGAAATCCTCGAAAACAACAACGCTTGGGAACTTGACCACAAGCTCGACCGGGCCATGGACGCCCTGCGCTGCCCCCCCGACGATGCCGAGGTAAAAGTCCTCTCCGGTGGTGAGCGCCGCCGAGTGGCACTGGCCCGCCTCCTGCTCTCCGAGCCGGACATCCTGCTCCTCGATGAGCCGACCAACCACCTCGACGCCGAGAGCATTGACTGGTTGGAGCAGTTCCTCCAGCAGTTCCCCGGTACGGTCATCGCCGTCACGCACGACCGCTACTTCCTCGACAACGTGGCAGGCTGGATTCTCGAACTCGACCGTGGCGAGGGCATTCCGTGGGAGGGTAACTACTCCAGCTGGTTGGAGCAAAAAGCCAAACGACTGGAGCAGGAAGCCAAGGCTGACGACAAGCGCCGGAAGACTTTGGAGCGGGAACTTGACTGGATTCGCATGAGTCCGAAAGCCCGTCAGGCAAAGGGCAAGGCCCGTCTGAACGCCTACGACAAGATGGCTGGCGAGGAGACGAAAGAGAAAGAAAGCAAACTCGAACTCACCATTCCACCTGGCCCACGCCTCGGCGAAGTGGTGATAGAGGTGGAAAATTTGAACAAAGCCTTCAACAACCGGGTGCTGTTCGAGAACTTCAGTTTCAACGTTCCGAAAAACAGCATCGTAGGCATCATCGGGCCGAACGGGGTGGGCAAGACGACGCTTTTCCGCATGATTATGGGTCAGGAAAAGCCCGACAGCGGCACCATCCGCCTCGGCGACACGGTGCAGGTGAGCTACGTGGACCAGTCGCACTCGGCCATTGACCCAGAAAAATCGGTCATCGAAATCGTGTCTGGTGGCCTTGACATCATAAAAGTTGGCAATTTCGAAATGAACGCCCGTGCCTATACCGGTCGCTTCAATTTTACTGGAAGCGACCAGCAAAAAAAGGCCGGGGTGCTATCTGGCGGCGAGAAAAATCGCCTACACCTTGCCCTCACGCTGAAGGACGGCGGCAACGTGCTACTCCTCGATGAGCCGACCAACGATATTGACATCAATACCCTGCGGGCGCTCGAAGATGCGCTCGAGGATTTCGCTGGCTGCGTCATGGTCATCAGCCACGACCGATGGTTCATTGACCGCTTGGCCACGCACATCCTCAGTTTCGAGGATGAGGGCCAGGTAATTTTCTTCGAGGGTAATTACCAAGATTACGAAGCAGCCAAGAAGGCCAAGTTGGGCGATGTGACGCCGCACAGGCCGAGGTTCAAGAATTTGCTGAAAGCATAATCATAAAATTGAAAGCTGAAACGGGCTGTTTGGATGAAATCTGGACGGCCCGTTTTGTTTTGGCAATATTTCTAGGCAATTTTCATCCTTGAAAAAATAAATATGGTCTAAAAATCCCTGCGCTGTACTAAGCCGCATGGTAGCTTCGTCATCATTCTAAAACTGCAAAAAAATGAAGCAGCTACTTTCCCTTCTTTTTCCAATGGCGCTTGCTAGTCTTGTCATTGCGCAAGCAGGCCTCAAAGCTGAATACTTCAATGGGGTAAATTTTGATGAAAAAGTGGCCACTAGGGTGGACTCCAAAATTGACATGCACTGGAACGATAACCCGCCCGTGCCCGGCCTTGACCCACACTATTGCTCCATCCGCTGGACGGGGATTTTGAATTCGCCAGAGACTGGAACTTATACTTTTTCAGCGGAGGTGGACGATGGCATTAGGGTTTGGGTGGGCGGTGTGCTGGTCATTGACAACTGGCATTTAAACGACTATGCGCATGCCGAAGGCAAAATCAGCATGAAGGCCAACACGCCCTACAACCTGAAAGTGGAGTATTTCAATGGCTTGGTAGAAGGCGATATTCGGTTGATTTGGAAACTGCCAAATGCCAGTTCGCCCGCTGTGGTGGAGGCCAAGTATTTAACGCAGACCATCCCGCCCAAGCCTGTTCCGAAGAAAAATCCGGAAACAGTGAGGGAATCGAAGCCAACGGTCGCTGCGCCAAGTCGGGATGAAGAGCTGCCAACCACGACCCCTACACGTGAGAAACCTCCACATTCAACAGTGATTTCAAGGGACACGCTGGAGCGATATGTGCCGAAAAACGTGCTTTTTGAGCAAGGCAAAAGCGTAATACTGGCGCAATCAAAACCCAAACTGGACGAATTGAGCGGCTATTTGCTCCGCAACCCTTCGGTGAAAATCAAGATTGAGGGCCACACGGACATCATCGGCGACATGGGTATGAACCAGTCCCTATCGGAGGAGCGGGCCAAGGTGGTCGGTGAGTACCTAGCCAGCAAGGGCGTTGACAGTGAACGCATTGCAGCGCAGGGCTTCGGTAGCACTCGCCCGTTGGTCAAGGGCAATTCCAAGAAAGGCTACCCGGAAAACAGGCGGGTCGTTTTCATTTTGCATTGAAACTGACCGTTTCACAACTCAAATCCAGCCAATTGCGTTTAGCAGCTAATCTTAGTAGCAAATCTGGATTTGTAAAAATGAAGTTATTAAAAGGCTTTGCCATCGTTCTGTTTTCATTGTATGCGCTCGTTTGCGGTGTGCTGTATTTTTCGCAGGAACGCCTGATTTTCCATCCCGATAAATTGCCTGAAGACTTTGCCTACACCGAGGGCGAGGAGGTCGAACTGCCCGTTGAGGCTGGCGTTTCGCTCAATTGCCTGTGGATGAAAGACGCCAATTCCAAGGGCGTCATCCTGTACCTGCACGGTAACCGGGGCAGCAATCAGCGTTGCTGGCATCAGGCGCAGTCCGTGGCGGGCAACGACTACGACATCTTCATGCCCGACTACCGGGGCTTTGGCAAGAGCGACGGCCAGATTTCCTCCGAAAAACAACTGTTCAGCGACGTGCAAGCGGCCTATGATTTTTTAAAAAAGCATTATGCCGAGGACAAAATCGTGATTTGGGGCTACTCCATCGGCACGGGCATGGCCAGCTACCTTGCCGCCAGCAACCACCCGCAGCAGCTCGTGCTGCTCGCACCTTACACCAGCATTATTGATTTGAAGGATGACAGGATGCCTTTCCTGCCTGATTTCCTGCTGAAATATCCGCTTCGCAGCTATGATTGCCTGAAAAACGTGCAGTTTCCCGTGACCTTACTGCATGGGGAATATGATGAGGTGATACCATTCGCCTGTTCCGAACGGCTACAGGCGCTCAATCCAAAAATGTTCAAGCTTGTGAAAATACAGGACGGCCACAGGGGCGTGGTATTTAGCGATATTTTTCGGGAGACGGTGCGGAAGTTGTTGAAGTAGTTCACACAGCCTTGTCCTTCTCCAACAACTGAAACCCATTGCCGTGGATGTTAACGATTTCGAGGTTGTCGTCCTCGGCGAGGTACTTGCGCAGCTTGGTCACGAACACGTCCATCGAGCGGGCGGTGAAGTAGTTGTCCTCTCCCCAGATTTTCGTGAGGGCCTCGTTGCGGGTCAGCACGTCGTTCATTTTCAAGGCGAACATCTTGAGCAGCGAAGCCTCTTTGGGTGATAGCTTGTACTGTGGCTCGTTCACGCCGCCTTTGTCGAAAGTGAGGATTCGGAGTGGGTAGTTGAAGTGGTATTTGCCGATAAGGTACTCCCTTGCTTCTTCCTTTGGGGCTTCCTTCGGTTTCGTGCGCTTGAGGATGGCACCGATGCGGAACAGCAACTCCTCGGAGTTGAATGGCTTGGTGATGTAGTCGTCGGCCCCGATTTTAAAGCCTTGCAGCACGTCCTCTTTCAGCGTTTTGGCAGTGAGGAAAATGATAGGCACTTCCTGGTTTTTCTCCCTGATTTCCTTGCCTACGGTGAAGCCATCCTTGCGGGGCATCATCACATCGAGGATGCAAAGGTCATAGTTGTCACGGTTATAGGCTTCGATGCCCTTGATGCCATCGTTGGCGAGGGTGACGTCGTAGTCGTTCATTTCGAGGTAGGAGCGCAGTACGTCCCCGAAGTTTTGGTCATCTTCGACCAGTAGGATTTTGCCTCGTGTTGCTGACATTTATAAGTGGGTTTTGATTTGTTTTTGATTAAAAAATCTCGATTTCCGTGCTGTCGTTCACTTCAAATTCCAACTGCTGGTCACAATCGAGCTTAATATTTTCCTTGGTTTTCACAAAAACGATTTTGCCGTTTAGGGCCATCCTGAACTCAATAGGGCCTTCTTTTGGATACTCTTCACTTTTGCCGCTGTAGCACGTAGCTTCGAAAGCCCCTGACTCCCCCGGCAAAAGCCCCCCTGCAATATAGCGCCCTTCCCATGCCACATCCCGCAATTCCACATTCGGCAAACGATTGGTTACTGTTAGCCCAATTTCTGTGTTTTCACAACTAAACGAAAACACTGCCAAGCAAACAAGAAAAAGTAAAGAAAGCTGCTTCATATCGTGATATTAAACTTTCCAACAAATACACTTCGTTCTTTAGGTTCAATAGTAAGCAGTTGCGTGGTAGAGAGCTGAATGGTCATCGGTTCGTTAGCTATATCATTGATTTTCAACTCGTTGAGTTTGAAAAAATAATCGCCGGGCAACAAGAACCCCCTCAAAAAATTGGCAGCCTCTCCCGCCGTCTGTAAATCGCTCGAAGCAGCGTTATAGTTCAAAGTCAGGTGATGGGTGTAAGGCTCGCTTTGCACGTAAAACCCATTTACCTGCGAAACCGCGCTGGCATTGGGGTTGATAGGCCCAGTTTTTTCATCAAAAACGCCCCAATTCTCTCCGTTTATATCAACAGCAATGTCATAGATAGAGTCGAGCAGCACATATCGAACTTCCTGTGTGGCAGGGTCTATGGTCGTGATTTCAACGTCCACCAGCACTTCCTCAAAGTCGGACTCGTTGTCGGTATCCACTGTGGCTTGGGAAATAGGCGTCGTGTAATCGTCGGCTGCGCAACCGAAAATTGCAATCGAAAATAAAAGGATGCTCAATCGTTTCATCAGAATCCGTTTAAACATTGGGATTCGAAGCAGTTGGGAAGAAAAGAATAAAACTGCTCCCCTTCCCCAATTCGCTTTTCACCTCCACCCGCCCCTTGTGGGCATCCATCATGGCTTTGACGTAGCTGAGGCCGAGGCCAAAGCCCTTCACATCGTGGAGGTTGCCGGTGTGTACCCGGTAGAATTTTTCAAAAATATGCTTCTTTGCCTCTTTGCTCAGGCCAATGCCCTTGTCGTTGACTATAACTTCGACACCGCCTGTCACATTGCGTGTGGATACTGAAATTTCCGGGTTTTCAGGCGAATACTTGTTGGCGTTGTCCAGTAAGTTGTTGATAATGTTGGAGATATGCGTCATGTCGCCCTGCACGACGGGCTGCGTGGCCAGTAGGTCGGTGGTCACTGTGCCGTCCCGTTTTTCCACTTGAAGGCCGATGTAGCCCACTGCTTGTGTGATAACGTCGTGTAGGTTCACATCGCTGATTCGCAGCTCCAAATCATGCCGATCGAGTTGCGCCATCTGTAGCACTTTTTCCACTTGGTTGTTCATCCGCTTGTTTTCTTGCCGGATGATGTCGGTGAAGCGGCGGATTTTCTCTGGTGAATTGATGACCATTGGGCTGGAGATGCTGTCGGAGGCCAACGAGATGGTAGCGATAGGCGTCTTGAACTCGTGGGTCATGTTGTTGATGAAGTCGTTCTTCATTTCCGACACTTTTTTCTGCTTGAAAACCACGGAAATGGTGTAGAAAAAACAGAAAAGAATAATGCCCGTGAAAATGATGGAGCCGATGAGGTTCTTCAGTACGGAGTTCCAGAGGTAGGTGTTTTTTGTTGGGAAATAAACCATGAGCAAGCCGGGCACGTCCTTGTCCCGCTGGAAAAGCCCGACCCGGTACTCGCTGTTGTTCAGGTTTTTATAGCCCTCAATGGTCGGTTGGGAGCGGCTGTCCTCCACCGTGTATTTGCCATCGGCGATGACGAAACTCTTTTTCCGGTTGTCGAAAACGCCGTAGCGGAACGGGATTTTGATGCCCTTGTCCTGAAATTCTTGCCGAAGGAAGCTACGTAGCAAGTCTAACTCAATGCGCTCGGTGAGCGGGGCGAGGTCAAGCCCTTGTGTGATGCTGACGAACTGCGAAAGCTTTTTCGCCCGGTCGGCTTGGCATTTGGAGCAGTTGCAGTCCGTGGCTGTTAGGGTCAGCTCGATGAGTTGCTGCTTGGAGAGGTGGGCGTGGCCCCGGTTGCCGTCCCCATCTTCGATGGAAAAAGTCAGGTCGCCCATTTCAATCTGCTGGCGGGCCTCCGATTCATAAAAATCTTGCGCAAAACCATTGTCTACATGGCGGTAGGCTTCCAGTTCCTCCTGCTCTTCCAGTTTGTCGGCCACCTTGTTCAGCGCAGCCACGACTTGGTTGTTGAACTGCTCCTCGTTGGCCTGGAGGGAGTCCGCCACCCATTTCGCCTGCATGCCAGCGATGCCGATGAGCGCTGCGCTCATCAAGCCGATTATCAACCAAATTACTTTTTTATTCATCTTTCAGGATTCAACGCCATTCGAGGGCCGAGGTGTTCCGATTTGACACAGATAAGAACGAGCAAAATTCCCACTGCAAACATGACAAATTTAACAATGGCAAACACCAAACGCCTGTTTTAACTTAGATTTAACCTGTTTGTTCTGCAAAAACTTAAAGTGCTGCTAGTCCCGTTCCTTTTATCTTTAGCGCCGTTATTTCTATTCTTTTCCAATAAATAATGAACCACTACACCTGGACATACCTTGGGGATGGCGGCCGAAACTACAAGGTCGGCCTGCTGCACAGCCCCAAGTCGGGGCACCTCCTCATCTACATCGGCTCCAAGATTGTACAGATTGACTTCAAGGTTTTTGAGTCGAAAATCTATAGCTTTTTCATCGAAGAAGAACTTGTACACATCAGCTTGGAGCGCCGGGGCGACGAGATGTACTTCAGCTTCAACATTGACAAAAAAGTGGACACGCCCCGCAACCGCTTCCGCCATGCCTTGGAGCGGAAATACTTTTACCATTCGCTGATTTTCGTGGCCGTCTTGGGTGTGCTCGTCGCTGGTATTTTGGTTTGGGGAAACAATGCCAAAAAAACCACCACCGAGCGGCTGGAAGAAGCCTTGGCGAAGGGCAGCAAGGAGGCCGTTGGGCGGGTCATCATCAAAGACCTTGGCGGCAACCGTTCCGAAATTTCCTACCAGTTCGTGGCGGGTACGCAGACCATCACGGGGCAGTCCATCATGCAGTCGGAGCTGTTGATTTTGTTGGTAAACCCAATGCCGCTGGAGCAGGGCGACGAGTTTCGGGTGCGCTATTCGACCCGAAAACCGCAGCTCAACGAGATGCTTTTCAGCGAGCCTGTCCCCCGCCAAATCGAAACCTACAAGCGCCGGGCTGCCGCCAAACACGCAAAACTCCACCCCGACGCCCCAGCCGGCATGACGGATTGTTTCATCAAAACCGCCTTCGAATTCGACAGCCTGCGGGCGCTGGCTGATGTTTATTTTCAGGATGTGAAAGCCAGTTACAACCTCGAACACAACCAGGAAACCTTCGCCAAGCTCACTTCCAACCGTGCATTTTTATCAAGTTTACAGGAAAAATGCGGGCAGCTTATCCCGCAAAACTGAACGGCTGCCCGCCTTTTTTACCTAAATTTGCCCCTCCTGAATATCGCTCAACCAATTCCAACAATAAAAATAACTTTGGAAAAACTAGCCCAACATATCGAAGCCCTGGTGTTCGCTGCCGACGCCCCGCTCAACCCAGAGGAAATCCGTCAATGTTTGGAGGGAACTTTTGAAACGGAGTTCACCACTCAGGACGTGGACAACGCCATTGCAGAGGTGAAAGCCCGCTATGCAATTGACGAATTCGCCATCGAATTGGTGCAGATTGCCGGGGGCTTGCAGTTCATGACCAAGGGGGCTTACCATTCGACCATTGGGACCTGGCTCAAGCAGAACAGCAAGAAGCGCCTCTCGCAGGCGGCCATTGAGACGCTGGCAGTCATCGCCTACAGGCAGCCTGTTTCGAAAACGGAAATTGAGCAGATACGGGGTGTGAGCAGCGACTACTCCCTGCAAAAACTTCTGGAGAAAGAACTTGTTTCCATTGCTGGCCGCAGCGATGGCCCCGGCAGGCCGCTGTTGTACGGTACGAGCATCAAGTTCATGGACTATTTTGGCCTGAAGGACCTCAGCGACCTGCCTCGCCCGAAGGACTTCAAAGACCCCGACCAGGAAATCGGCGAACGGGCGCCCATTGAGGAAGAATTCAGCAGTGATTCGGGAACGGAAATTGAGAGTCCAGCGGAGTAGTTTTTATTTATCAATTTGAAAATCAGTGAATTATGGAATCGGTTGAAAATACCTTGGTAAACCGTGTCGCCAACAGCGGCTTGGTGACGCTCCGGCTGGAGGAGTTTTTTCCGAAGGAAGAAATGGCCGTTTTCGACCTGAAGGACTACCTGTTCATGGGCCTGATTTTGAAGGAAAAAGACTTTCGGGAAGCACTCGCCAACCACGACTGGGCGCAGTATGAGGGCAAGAACCTAGCGGTTTTTTGTTCTGCCGACGCCATCATCCCCGTTTGGGCCTACATGCTGGTGACGGTTTACGCTGCGCCGTTTGCCACCGATATTTTCCAGGGAACCCCAGAGGAGTTTTACAAGCATATTTTCCAAAAAGCCCTTGACGAAGTGGACGGTTCGCAATACGCTGACCAGCGCATCGTCATCAAAGGGTGCAGTGATCATCCGGTGCCGCCATCGGCCTACGTAGAATTGACCCGCAAGCTACAGCCACACGCTAAAAGCATCATGTTCGGGGAGCCGTGTTCCACCGTGCCGATTTACAAAAAATCAAGGTAGGGGCGACCCTTGCGGTCGCCCCTACAATAAAATACCCAGTCTATGAAAAACGCATTCAAATACTACCTCGCTACCATCGTCGCATTCGCCTCCGTGGCCATTTTTATGTCCTACACCCCTGAAACAGGGACAGGCATTTATGGCGGCAGCGGCGGCAATTTTGCCATTCCGCACGTACAGCCCTCGGATGATTATTGGTTCGCTGGTGAACGCATCCCCGTTGAGAACTTCGACGTGCGGGAACGCTTGGAGCGTGAACTCATCGTCAACTCCTACCGCCACAGCACCACGATTCTGAACCTGAAAAACAGTGCCCGCTTTTTTCCTGTGATGGAAAAAATTATGAAGGAAGAGGGCCTCCCCGATGACTTCAAATACCTCGCTGTGGCCGAGAGTGACCTCCGCAACGCCTCTTCGCCTGCTGGCGCAAAGGGCATTTGGCAATTCATGGAAGGTACCGCTGGCGATTATGGGATGGAAGTATCGAAGGAAATTGACGAACGCCTGAATCTGGAAAAATCAACCCGTGCGGCTTGCAAGTACCTCAAGCATTACAAAGACGTTTTCGGCACATGGTCGTTGGTGGCTGCTGCCTACAACATGGGGCCGGCCGGGCTTCGCAACGAGATGCAGAGCCAGAAAATGGAAAATTACTACGACCTCAACCTCAGCGAGGAAACGAACCGCTACATCTTCCGGCTGGTAGCCATCAAGCACGTGATGGAGCACCCGGAACTCTACGGTTTTGATATGAAAACGGAGCAGCTTTACCCACCGCTCGACAATTATGCCTTGGTCACAGTGGACAGTTCCATCGCCAACCTCGGCGATTTTGCGAAACAGTTTGGCGTCAGCTATCGGATGCTGAAAATCTTCAACCCGTGGCTGAAGGACAACAAACTAACCAACTCCAAAAGGAAGACCTACGACATCAAGATTCCGAAGGAATAGCAGCGTTTTTTGCGGAGCAAAAAAAAGTCCCGAAGCAAACTAACGAGTTTTGCTTCGGGACACTAAGGTGAATTTTTGTCCAGTTTTGTTAGGCTGAAAGCCCTCTCCGTCCATCAAAAAAATACGGGATAGTGTCAGAAAACCAATGGACGA
>Ga0075012_10001209_pt1 | contig 26879 bp, 27 predicted proteins | sample All_14_2_FD_71474 | JGI IMG/M metagenome (GOLD analysis project Ga0075012, IMG submission 71474) | Freshwater microbial communities in response to fracking from Pennsylvania, USA - Allegheny Zone_MetaG_DW_15 | ecosystem: Environmental > Aquatic > Deep subsurface > Groundwater > Drilled...
GAGGTGACGGACGTGGCCAACGCCGTGCTGGATGGCTGTGATGCCGTCATGTGCTCCGGCGAGACGGCAATGGGCAAATTCCCGGTGGAAACCATCGAAACCATGGGCCGCATCATCCACGAAGTGGAGCACAACGACCTCTACCAGATGCGTTTCCCCGAACCTTCGCCCAACTCCTCCACTTTCCACAGCGACGTGGTTTGCTACAGTGCCGTGGACGTTGCGGAGCGCATCAACGCCAAGGTCATCACGGGCCTGACCGTTTCTGGCTACACCGCCTTCAAGGTCAGCAGCCGCAGGCCGAAGCGTAAAATCTGCATTTTCTCCGGCCAAGTCCATATCCTCGCCACCCTCAACCTGGTTTGGGGCGTGAAAGGCTTTTACTACGACAGGTTCACCACCACTGACGAAACGATTGAAGACACCTTGAGCATCCTCAAGCAGGCTGGTGAGGTTGCCACGGGCGACGTGGTCGTCAATATCGGTTCCATGCCACTCGTCAAACGCCTCCGCACGAACATGCTGCGGGTGACGGTCGTTGAATAGTTTTGAGTTCCGAGTTTCGAGTTTTGAGTTGATTTTCGCCTAACTCGAAACTCGAAACTCAATGCTCAAAACTTTTTGAATGCAAGTAAAAATCATCAACCAATCCGCTTTTCCGCTGCCGCAATACGAGACTTCGGGCAGCGCTGGCCTCGACCTTCGGGCGAATATCGAGGAGCCGATCCGGCTCGGGCCGCTTGAGCGAAACCTAATCCCCACGGGGCTATTCATCGAACTACCGCTGGGCTACGAGGCGCAGGTGCGGCCCCGCAGCGGCTTGGCCATCAAGAAGGGCCTTGGACTCGTCAACTCCCCCGGCACCATTGACTCCGACTACCGGGGCGAAATCAAAATCATCCTCGTCAACCTCTCCAACGAACCGCAGGCCGTGGAACCCGGCGAGCGCATTGCCCAGATGGTCATTGCGAAGTACGAGCAAATCCACTGGCAGGAAGTGGAAGTGCTTTCCGAAACGGAGCGGGGGGCTGGCGGATTTGGGAGCACGGGAAAGGCATGAGAATTACGGATGCTCGCCCCTGTGTAGTGAGGTATGGATTTTGCCAATTAGTTTTTGACAAAATTATAATCCACCTAATCAAGTAACTAGCATCTAAATTATTTATGAAAATCATCATCCCAATGGCTGGCCGAGGCACCCGCCTCCGCCCACATACCCTGACCCTTCCAAAGCCGCTCATCCCCATCGCTGGCAAGCCAATGGTGCAGCGCATCGTCGAAGACCTGACGGCTGGTTACAGCGGCAAGGTCGAGGAAATCGCCTTCATCACTGGGGACTTCGGCAAGGACGTGGAGCAGGAACTGGTCAATATCGCCAACAGCTTCGGAGCGGAGGGCCGCATTTACCACCAAACCCAACCACGGGGCGTAGCCCATGCCATCGGTTGCGCCAGCGAAAGCCTCAACGGCAATGTGTTCATCGCCTTCAGCGACACACTGTTCCGGGCGGATTTTCATTTTGATACCAATGAGGAAGGCATTATTTGGGTAAAAAAAGTAGAAGACCCATCCTCGTTCGGGGTCGTGAAAACCAACGAAAACGGCATCATCACCGACTTTGTGGAGAAGTCGCCGGTTTTCGTGTCCGACCTTGCCATCGTGGGCTTGTACTACATCCGAGAGGGCGAATTGCTGCGTGACCAAATCAAGTTTTTGATTGACAACGATATTAAAGACAAAGGCGAGTTCCAAATCACATCCGTGCTGGAAAACATGAAGTCGGGCGGCTACCAGTTCCGGGCCAGCGGCATTGACGAGTGGCTGGACTGCGGCAACAAGCTGAACATCGTGGACACCAACCGCCGGATGCTGGAAATAAAAAGCGAGACTGAGCAACTCATTTCGCCGCAGGCGGTCATTCACAATTCCATCATCGTGGAGCCGTGTTTTGTGGGTGCTGGCGCAAAAATCGTGAACTCGGTCATCGGGCCGCACGTGGCCGTGGGCAATAATTCCATCATTGCAAACTCCATCATCAAAAACAGCGTTATACAGGGCGATACGAACGTTTCCGACGCCTTGTTCACGGATTCGATGGTAGGCAACCACGTGAATTACGAGGGCCACGTGTCGGACGTGAGCATTGGCGACTACACAAGTTTTAAAGCTTGAGGGACGATGTCTTTGTTTTGGGAGGTTGGTCTAACCCGTTAAATCTCCTAAACTTCACCGCCCGCTAGTAAAACCTGACCATCTTGAGACATATACTTTTTTCGCTCCTATTGTTGACAAGTATTGCGCTCCAAGCGCAACACGAAGGCGACCTAGCCTCGGTAACGGAATCCCAAACCCAAACCGAAGAAACTTTTATTGACGGAAATAGGGAGAAACTGCTCGGCAACTGGGAAAAAGCGGCTGCCAAATTCAAGGAAGTGCTGGAAAAAGACCCCAAGAACGCCGCCGCCTCCTACGAGCTTGCACGGGTGTACGAGGCTTTGAAGGACACTGAAAAGGCCATTGCCGCAGGCAAAAATGCCGTGGAGTGGGACCCCTCCAATGTTTGGTTCAAGTTCTACCTCGCCGACCTCTATCAAAAAGTGGACAAGGACAAGGACGCCGCCGCCCTCTACGAGCAGCTTGTGAAAGCCGATCCGCACAACGAAGGCTACTATTTCAAGTGGGCCTACTATCTCGTGCGAGCCAGCCAGCCCACCGAAGCTATCAAGGTCTATGACCAGTTGGAGAAAATGATTGGTGTGAACGAGGAAACCACCCGCCACAAGCAGACGCTCTACCTTGGCTTGGGCGAATATAAAAAAGCGGGCAAGGAGTTACAAGACCTGATTGACCGTTTTCCGAAGAACGTACAGTATCGCCACATGCTGGCCATGTTTTACGACCAAGTTGGTGAAAAGGAGAAAGCAACGGCCACCTATCAGGAAATCCTGAAACTCGACCCTAACGATGCCCGTGCCAAAATCGCCCTCGCAGACGACAACAAAGGCAGTGACGACATCAAGTTCCTCAATGCCCTGCGACCCGTTTTCGAAGATGCCAACACCAGCATTGACACCAAAATCAAGGAAATCATACCCTACGTGGCCCGCCTAGCAGAAACGGGTGACAAGAGCCTCGGCAACTCCCTGCTGGCACTGACTTCCCTGCTCACGACCGTACACCCGAATTCTCCGAAATCACATTCCGTGCTAGGCGATGTGCTTTACCACAGCGGTCAGCCCGACCGGGCACTGGTCGAGTACCAAAAATGCTTGGAACTGGACCACAACGTTTGGGCTGTTTGGGAGCAGGTGCTGTATATTTATTACGATAAAAAGGACTATGAAAATCTGGTGAAGACTTCGGAAAGCGCCCTCGACCTCTTCCCGAACCAAGCTACGGCTTATTTTTTAAACGGCGTCGGCTACAACGGCCTGCACAAGCCTAACGATGCCCTCGGTTCCCTACAGCAAGCCCTCGTGATGACTGCCAAAAACCCGCCGCTCCGCTTCAATGTGCTGAAGGAATCCGCTGAGTCGTACTACCAACTGAAAAAATATGCGCAAGCTGAAAACTCCCTTGGAGAGGCCATCAAATTGAACGCCAAAGACCCCGCCACGCTGGAACGCATGGGGGATGTAGCGTACCAACTGGGCAAAACCAGTGACGCTATCCAGTTTTGGCAAAAAGCAATGGAGCACGGCGGCAAATCAGAACTCCTACAACGCAAGGTAGCAGAGGGTAAATTGGTAGAGTGAGCCTTATCGCCGTACCACCTTCTCTTCAAAAACCCGCTTGCCCTTACCATCCCGTCCAACCACAACATAGACGCCACCGACCAAGTCCATCACATCCAGCAGGCCTAGGTTGCCAGTAAAATCAACGCTGGCCGACCGCACCAACCTTCCGTCAATGGTGTAAACATCCACGGGCAATTCGCCCTCATGCTCGAAAGCAATCGTCACGGCACAGGAAGTCGGGTTGGGAAAAACATTGAAGCCGCTGAAATACTCCCCTCCTGTCGTATCTTTTTTGGTGAAAAACTGCTCCGCAAAAGCCACGGCTTCCGGTCCGATTTTCATCCCGATCAAACGACCCGGAATATCGTCCATCGGCGGGTGGATGCCACCCCAGATGCGGCTCAGGCTGCATTGGTCGCTGGCATCACGGTAGGTGGCCCACTGGAGCGTCAGGCTCTCGCTGGGGCCGTCCTCGAAGATGAGGTACTGGTTGCGAGGGCAACTGAAAGTGCCCATTCCGCCAGGAAAATATTCATCGTTGGTAATGGCCGTGAGCACTTCAGCGGCTGTGCGACTGTAGGTGCTATGCCCCGAAATGTAGCCAGCAAAGGGCGGTGTCACGAACGTGGGCCGCTGGTACGACCACCAGTATTTTGCCCTCACCCAACCTACACCTGCAACCGTATTCGTTGGGTTGGAAATATAATCTGGCCCACGCCATGCCAGCAATTTTACCTCACCCAAATATTCGTTGTTTGCGCCAGCCAGTGTGTCGCCAGGTTCTATGATTTCCACAAAACCCGGAATCAATTTCAGGCCGCCCGGATGGTAATTAGGGAGGCTAGGGTCGCTGCTTTGGCCCAGTTCCGCCATGCCACGCAGCGCCGTCACTGGGCGGCTGCTGTCGTACCAGCCCTTGATGCCCCAAGCCGTGATCGCTGCGTCGTGCATGGCGCCGCCAAGGGCCAGGTATGATTTCACATCCCACTCCAGCGCATGCAATTCAGGCCCTTGACCCCGCCATTTCCGAACGAGGCTGGGCTGGTCGTTCACGTAGTTCCATATCTCAAACCAGTGCCCTGGTGGCGTGGACGAGGTCGGCCCATCCGCCCAAAACTCTGCCAATACCCTCGCATAATCGCCACGAAGTACTACCTGCGGCGTGTAAGGCAATCCAGTTTTCGGGTTCAATGGGCGGCCAGCGCTGTTGTCCCCACCGTTTTCCAAATCATAAAAATCGTGGTACTCGGCAAGGCTGGTCGGGTAGTGCTGCGTGTTGCCGATGGAGGCAGGCGAGATGTCCCACATCACGCCGTCGGATGGGTCGAGTTGGGATGACCAAACAGAAACCAATTCGTGGTTCCATTTGAATTCCTCCGAATTGGGGGTGATGGCAGATGTGTCCAAGTACGCTGGCGGGCCAGGGTCGTGGTAAACGGTGTAGGTGAACCCATCCCGGGAATATATCGTCGCCTCACTGTCTTGGAGCGCAAATGGCTTAACGTTGCCCCATTCGGGGCTGAGGGAAATCTGCGTGTTGCCCGGAATCGGATTGCCGCTCTGGTCAATGATTTGGTCAATCTGTAGGGGCTGCCAACGGTTCAGGTCCACAAAATTGGGGTTGCCGTTACCCTTCACAGGCATTGGCGGGTTGACGGGCATGTAATACTGACTTTGGTAATTACCTGCCTCGTTTGAGCCATCCTGTAAGCCATATTCAATTACGATTTTCGCAATATAATTGCCCATTGCGGCAGGGCCGCAAACGTAGTTTTCGTTTGTGTAATTCGGGTCTAAACCCAACGAAACCATAAAATTATCCACGTCTTCGAAAATGAATTCAGCACGGCTTGACTTGGCGAAGCGATGCCTGATGAGGCGATAAACGGCGTAGCTGATAGCCGTCTCTTGCGCCTTCTTCACATCAGTGGGTCTTGGGACAGGTATGAGCGTGTTCTCGAAGCCGTGCACTGCTTTCCCCAGCAGGTAAGTGTCAGCCGAGTCGCTGTAAACGGCCCAGGCGTCGTACATAGCCAAGCTCGTATGGAATAGGTTGCGGGCGTGTACGGTAGGGCGGGCGAGGTCGTTGCTGATAGCCTCCAGCACCTTCTCATTCCACTGCCGGGCGACACTGTGCTGCGCTTGGACGCAAGCAACGGAGGTCATCCAGCACACAAAAAAAAGGAGTACATTTTTCTTCATAAGTCCATGATTATTCAGGGTAAAGGTACAGGGGCAAGTCGTTAAAAGGTTGGGTATGGGACTTAAAGATTTGTTAGAATGGTCGGTATCCGACATGCCAGAGCTGGCCAGATTGGGCCTCTTCAGCATCCGGGGTCGCATTTTTACTAAGGAAAACGGGTGTTGGAGGCCAAAATTCAAGTAGGTTGTGTGCTATAATGCTTTGAATTGCTGAATAGTCTGGCTTGTTATTTTTGCCACATCCAATTCCTTTTAAAATTCCCTAACTTGCCGCTCCACACCCTTCATTTTCCTCGATTTTTTTCACTCAAATATCATTTCAACATGAAGAAATGCATCCTTTTTCCAGTGCTGGCCACAATGTTTATTGCAGTTTTTGGTTGTAAAAATGAGCCGGCACAGCAGCCGCAAGGCACGCCACTGACCCGTGGAGATTCCATCCAGGTTGACCGCTTCGAGGCCGAAATCAAAAAGTACGAGGAGGCTGACCAAGCGCAGATGCCAGCCAAGGGCGGGATTGTCTTCGTGGGCAGTTCCAGCTTCAGGATGTGGAGCACGCTGGTACAGGACTTTGCGCCACTGCCGGTCATCAACCGTGGATTCGGCGGCAGCACCACACCAGAAGTGATTCATTATGCTCCCCGAATCCTGTTCAAGTACGGGCCGAGCGTGGTCGTGTACTACTGCGGCGACAATGACCTAGCAAGCAACACCCCGCCACAAGTCGTTTTCCAAAACTTCAAGAAATTCATCGGGGAAACGGAGAAAAACCTGCCAAACGCCACGGTCGTGATGGTTTCCGCCAAGCCCTCGCCCAGTCGCTGGGCTTTGTGGAAAAGTTACCAGCAGTTCAACGGAATGGTGCAACAGTTCGCCCAGAACCGTCCCAGCCTCCGCTACGTGGATGCGGGGCAGGTGCTCATGGTGCCCAATGGCCAACCCGACCCCAGCCTTTTCGCCGAGGACCAACTTCACCTGAACGAAGCTGGCTACGCCAAATGGACGGCCCTGCTGAAGCCTATCGTCACGGAAGTTTACAACCAAAAAACGCCCAAATAAGCCGCCGAAAACCTTGCCACGGCTGGCCTTGTTTTTTCCTTTGGAATTGGTATCTTCGCACCGCTTTTGAAAAAAGGGGGTGCAGTGCCCTTCCCAAATTGCTATGCAAAAAGTCATTTATCAGGATTTGGGCAAGATACCCTACCGGGAGGCTTGGGACTTGCAGCAACGGCTGCACGACGAGGCCATTCGACGTAAACGTGAAAACCGGGAACGAAAAGAACGGGGCGACGAACTACTTCCCGTAGAGCATCGCCTCTTGTTCTGCGAACATCCGCCGGTGATGACGCTGGGCAGGAGTGGCTCGGAAGAGCACCTACTTTTGGATGAAACGGCCCTTCGGGAAAAAGGCATCGAGTTCTACAAAATCAACCGGGGCGGCGACATCACGTACCACGGCCCCGGTCAGGTTGTCGGCTACCCGATTTTTGACCTAGACGAATTTTTCACGGACGTACACCGCTACGTGCGCTACTTGGAGGAGGCCGTGATTCGGACACTGGCCGAGTACGGCATCGAAGATGCCTACCGCATCAAGGAGTACACAGGAGTTTGGCTGCCGCAAAAGGGCTGGTGGCCGAAACGAAAGATCTGCGCCATCGGCGTACACCTGAGCCGCTGGGTGACGATGCACGGTTTCGCCTTCAACGTGAACACCGACCTTGGCTACTTCCGCCACATCGTGCCTTGTGGCATCAACGACAAGGACAAAGACGTTACTTCCCTGGCTAAAGAGCTGGGGCATGCTGTTGACGAGAACGAGGTAAAGGAAAAACTGAAGCACCACTACGCCGAGCTTTTCGGCTTTGAATTTGCGTAAGCAATGTTTTTCCAAATTCTTCAACTGCCGAAGACATTGGTCATCCGCCATTCGAGTCGATGGCTACTGACCAATGACCAATGACAATTTTTCGGCGCAACCTTACTACATGGCCCATGAAAAAGGATATTCCAGAATTGAAAGTGGAAGAACTGGCCATCGCCATTTTACCTAGATTTGAAGAGAATTTTCAGGATGAAGAGATGTGGGACGTTTACGTGGTAAACCTCAAAAATGAGGTAATCGAAAACGTGCTTATCAACTCCAGGGGCTACGGCGAACTGGACGGTGAGCAGATGAAAACCACGGTGCTTCGCCATTTTTTCAATGAAATCGGCCCCAAGCAAGCTCACCTGATTGAGCCAATACAGACCAAGCTCTTCGACATCGCCAACGAGTATTGGGTGAGCTTCACCTACGACGGCTACATGTACGACAAGCGCTATGTGTTCGTCCGGGGCAGCATCTCCGAAGATAATTTTACCACCATTCCAATCCTTGAACGCCGCGGCGTAATGATAAAATGACTAGTGACCAACCAGCGTTGAAACCGAAAAAAGTAAGCGAATCCTTCACAACGATGACGGAAATGGTGATGCCCAATGACACCAATCCCCTGCACAACCTCATGGGCGGTAACCTAATGCGTTGGATGGACGTGGTGGCAAGCATTGCCGCAGGCAAACATTGCGAAGCACATGTGGTCACGGCCTCTGTGGACCATGTTTCCTTCCATCTGCCCATCGCACTGGGCGATGTGGTGACGCTGAACGCCCGTGTGACGAGGGCCTTTAATACTTCGGTTGAAATCTTCGTGGAGGTTTTCGCTGCCGACATCAAGGGGGGCAACCCTCGGAAGTGCAACCATGCCTACTTCACCTTCGTGGGGCTAGAGGATGATACTCGCAAGCCGAAACCTGTGCCGCAGGTCATTCCGTTGACGGGCGAGGAGCAGCAGCTTTACGAAAGCGCTGCCCGCCGCCGTGAGGTGCGCCTGGTGCTGAGCGGCCGCATGAAGCCTGAGCAGGCATCTGAAATCCGGGCGCTTTTTTCTGGCTTCCAGCCAATGCCTGTAGCGGATTAGTTCATGCTTTTGTAAACCAAAAACAGCAGTACCATCAGTATCAGGACTGCGATTCCTACCGCTTTGAAAAACTTCTGGTTGTCCCGTTTGTCCAGTGATTCGACCCGTTTTTTTTGCTTCGTTGACATGATGTGAATTTGTGGATGTTAGGAATGCAATGTAGTGTAAACTTGAGCCGAAATTAGCGGTTTGACCAAAAAATGCAAATCTTAAAAATGATTTTTGGGCATAAAAAAGCGGAAGCCCAGCCGATGTAGGCTGGGCTTCCGCTTTTTTAATGGGACAATGGCAGCGCTTTTTACTCCTTGATCAAGTAGATGATTTTTGTCAACCACTTCGTGGAATCTTTTTCTGTCTCAGGGTCGGTCAGGTATTGCTCGATAACTGGAGCCGCTTCCTTCAAGCCATTTGCCTTTACGTAGGCATTGAGTGCATCGTGCGGGGCCTGCATGTTTTCATACGGCCCTAGGTAATCTACATAAATAGCTTTCGACGCAGGGACGAGGATGGACTGAAGGTCACTGCCGCCCGCCACAGCCATGTTCTGCGGCGAGGGTATCGCTGCGGCTACGTCGGTGGTGTTGTTGGCTGGCTCCCAAGCGTAGTACAAGCCAGCAGGTGGGCCCGTGGGCTGCACTTTGGACTTGGTGAGCAGGTCCATGATTTTTCCGAAGCGCTCCGCAAAAAACGTGGGTTTCATAGCCTCGGCGGTAGTTGTTTTCTGGCGGATGCCGAGGTAGGTGGTGGCGGGGAAGTCCATCGTTTTTACTTCGTAATTGCCAGTGGTGGCAGGTGCTTCGGCAGCTTTTTTCTCGGCCATGTCCTTGAGGCCGGCGAGGCCATCCTCCAGCATTTTTTCCATCTGGCCCCCACCGAACAGCATGAAAAAATTGAACGGGTAGGACACATCCATTCCGAACTTCCAAGAAGCTTTGGTAGCGCCATTGCTGGCATCTTCGAGCTTGTACCAAGAGTCGCCGCCACCGCCGCCGCCAAAGTCAATGCGGAAAGTGGCCGCAGTAGGTGGGGTGGATTCGGTGATGGTCTGCGTGCCAGTGCCCGAATTTTCGGAAGTCCAACTGGCCTTTTGGCCCACGCCCGATGGTATTTCGTTGTAGGTGTTTTGGATGCTGGGGTCTTCTTTTTTCCAAGGGCCCCACACCTCCTGCGTTTTCAGGTCGTTGATGATGCTGAAAACGACTTCTTTCGGTGCGTTGATTTCAATGCTGCGCTCGTATTCGAAATGCTTTGGATAGAATGCAGCAATGATGAGCCAAAGTAGCAGAAGGCCGGCGAGGCCAATCCCGATGCGTTTTAAAATTTTCATGGCAGACGGTTTTAGTTGATGAAAAATGATTTAAAATGTTTTGCAAATGTAATTTTTTAAAAACAAAATGTGTGTAAAAAGATACGCCTAGTATTAATTGTGCGTAAATTTTTCACGTTGGATTCCCTCAATTGCTGCACCAGCAGAACCCGCACATATTTTACCGCCGAAATCTTTTCGAACCACTTACTTTTGCCAGCCTTTTTCACCATAAAAATGCTTTCGTTAAATGATCCACAACCGCTATTTCGACTTGATTGACCAGACCTTCTATTTTCCACAGGAAGGCTTCGACATCGAAGATGGCAAACTTGTTTTCAACGGCGTTCCGCTCATGTATTTGATTAAAAAATACGGCACGCCGCTCAAACTGACCTATCTGCCGAAAATCGGCACCCAGATAAAAAAAGCGAAAAACCTTTTCACAAAGGCCATGAAGACCAGCGGCTACCGTGGCAAGTACAATTACTGTTACTGCACCAAAAGCTCGCATTTCAGCTACGTGGTGAAGGAAGTTCTCAAGCACGATGTGGAGCTTGAAACTTCCAGTTCTTTCGACATTGACCTCGTGCGCCGCCTTTTCGAAGAGGAGTTCATCGACAAGCAAACCATCATCGTCAACAACGGCTTCAAGAACCGGGAATACGCCGAAAAAATTAGCAGCCTCATCAACGAGGGCTTCGAAAACGTGATTCCCGTGCTTGACAACAAGATGGAACTGGAGTTTTTCGAAGAAATGATCAAGGTGAAAAACAAGGTCAACATCGGCATCCGGGTAGCCACGGACGAGGAGCCGAACTTCGAGTTTTACACCAGCCGACTGGGCATACGGGCCTCGGAGGTCATCAACTACGTGAAGGAGCGAATCGCCGACAACCCCAAGTTCGAGCTGAAAATGCTGCACTTTTTCGTGGATACGGGTATCAAGGACTCCATCTACTACTGGGGTGAGCTGAAAAAAGCCGTGAAAATGTACTGCGAGCTGAAGAAGGTTTGCCCATCGCTCAGTGGCCTGAACATCGGCGGCGGCATGCCCATCCGCAACTCGCTCGGCTTCGAGTTCGACTACAATTACATGGTGCGGGAAATCGTGAACCTCATCCTCGCCGCCTGCCAGGAGGAGGAAATCATGGAGCCGGATATTTTTACCGAATTCGGAAAATACACCGTGGGCGAAAGCGGAGCCATCATCTTTTCCGTCCTTGGCCAAAAACAGCAGAACGACGCCGAAGTCTGGTACATGATTGACAACTCGCTCATCACCACCATGCCCGATAGCTGGGGCATTGCGGAGCGCTTCATCCTGCTGCCAGTGAACAAGTGGCAAAACGAATACCGTCGGGTGAACATCGGCGGCCTGAGCTGCGACAACTCCGACTACTACAATTCGGAGGTACACGAGAGCCAGGTTTACCTGCCCACCATTGACAAAAAAGATACGGAACCCCTCTACCTCGGCTTTTTCCACACGGGGGCTTATCAGGATTCGCTCAGCGGCTACGGCGGCATCAAGCACTGCCTCATCCCGTCGCCGAAGCACGTGCTGATTTACAAGGATTCCAAGGGAAATATCGTGGATAAGCTCTACAAGGAGGAGCAGAAGCCGGAGGACATGTTGCGGATTTTGGGCTATATCTAATCGTTGTCACCGCCCAGCATTTTCCAAACGAGTTCCGACTCGAACCCCCTCGACATGGCGTATTGGGCCAGTTTGCCCTTGCGGGCAAAATCGTCGGCCTCGGCGATTTGCGAAGCCCGTTTTTCCAAAACCTCCTTCAGCGTTTGGAGGTACTCCGCTTCCTTGATTTCTTCCATCGCCTTGCGGATGCAGTAGTCGGAGATTTTGCGGAGTTTCAGTTCCTGCTGGATGCGGTTTCGGCCCCACTGCTTCATGCGGAACTTTCCACGGGCAAATGAGCGGGCGAAGCGCTCCTCGTCCAGAAATCTATCCTCGATGAGGCTGGCCATCACCTCTTCCAGGTCCTGGCCGTAGCAGCCGAGTTCGATGAGTTTGGTGCGCACCTCGGCGTGGCAGCGGTCCTGGTAGGCACAGTAGCGTTGCAGCTTGACGAGGGCGTCCGCCTTGGAGGTGTATTTTTTTTCGGGTTTCTGCTTCATTCTGCAAATTTAGCGACCGTGACAAAGCTCACTTCCTCCGAGTTGTAAAAAACTTAGTTTCGCTTCGCAATCTTTTCCTAGCCAAATTTCACAACCATGATTTCCCTAACGGAGGAACAACCAACATCAATAAACGCAACCGCCATCGAAGCCGCCGACGAGGCTTTTTTTAACCAGCTCCGCAAACAGGAATTCGCTCGGCTCGACGAGCAGCGGCAGATTTACCTTGACTACACGGGCGGCAACCTCTACGCCCAAAGCCTGATTGACAAGCATTTCGAGTACCTGCGCAACGCCGTGTACGGCAACCCGCACTCCTCCAACCCCACTTCGCAGCTCTCCACCCGCAATGTGGCCGAGGCAAGGAGCAAAGTCCTGCGCTTCTTCAATGCACAGGATGACTATTTCTGCGTCTTCACGCCCAACGCAACCGGCGCCCTGCAAATCGTGGGTGAGTGCTACCCGTTTTGCGATAGCAGCCACTACGTACTCACCTCCGACAACCACAATTCCGTGAACGGCATTCGGGAGTACTGCCGCAGCAAGGGCGGCGACTACACCTACTGTCCCCTGCACTACGAAGACCTCACGATTGATGAACATACGCTGGAGGAACTGTTGCACCAGCACGCCGAATGCAAGCACAAATTGCTGGCTTTCCCCGCTCAATCCAACGTTTCGGGCGTGAAGCACCCGTTAGATTGGGTCGAAAAAGCCCATGCCCTAGGTTGGGACGTACTGCTCGACGCCGCTGCCTTCGTGCCCACTTCCCGCCTCGACCTCCAGCAGGTGAAGCCCGATTTTGTGTCCGTTTCTTTTTACAAAATATTCGGCTACCCGACGGGAATCGGCTGCTTGTTGGTGCGGAAAGACAAATTTGATTTACTGAAAAAACCGTGGTTCGCTGGCGGCACAGTTTCGGCGGTGGCGGTCAATTATGGCGCCCACTTCCTCGTCGGCGACCACGAGCGCTTCGAGAACGGCACAGTGAACTACCTCGACATACCCGCCATCAGCCGGGGGCTGGACTTCATCGATGGCATCGGCATGGAGCGCATCAGCCGACGAGTGAAGCACCTGACGCAGGTTTTGATTGGGAAAATGCAGGCGCTTCACCACGCCAATGGCTTGCCGCTCGTTCGCATCTTCGGCCCGATGGACATGAACCAAAAGGGCGGCACCATCATTTTCAACGTGGCTGATGCTGAAGGCCACGCCTTTCCCTTCGAGGAGGTGGAGAAGGCGGCCAATGCGGCGCTCATCTCCCTGCGCACGGGCTGCTTCTGCAACCCCGGCATTGACGAAATCAATTATTGCGTTTCTAAGGAGGAAATGGCCAAGTATTTCAGCTCTCGCAAGACGGGCAATATGCACGATATGTTCGATTTTTTGGGGTACATGCGGGGTGCAATCCGCATCAGCGTGGGCATTCCCACTTCGCTAGGCGATATTGAGCGGTTCGTGGAATTTTTGGAAAACTATTTGGATAAAAAAGCGGTGGCTTAAGTTTATAGCGAGGACACTCATGTAATAGAACCTTAAATGAACTCTACGTGATTTTCCATTTCAGTTGAATCCAAAATGTCATGTATGAGCTTTAGATTTCGAATAATTTCTCCAACATCTCTACGATCCGCTGTGTAAACTATTCCTGCATGAGGCGTCCCGCTTGCATGTATTCTTAGAAAATCAGCGTCATGTGAAAAAATGACTCGATTGTTCTCCGTGGCAAAGGCTAACTGTTCCTCATCGGATGCTGAAAGCATATTGCTTTCTTGGCAGGTTAAAACATCCACACCTCTTGTCCTTAGTCCTTTGACAACCGTTTTGGCCACGTTTTCATCGGTATAAAACTTAATTGTTGCCAAGGGAAGCAAGTTTTTGTTGAAGGCGTGATGGAGTACTTTTCTTCAGCGTTTCGGAGAGCCTTTCATCTTCTCGAATAGAATTGTCAATCGCTTCCCTATTGGCATAGTAAAAAGCTAGCGCAATATAAATATCTGTCAAGGTGAGGTCGTAATCAACGGCAATGCTGTCTATTCCCATACCTAGTCTTTCGTGCCAAATGACAATGTCTTGAACAGCAATTCTATGACCAGCAAGGCAGGGTTTGCCTCCTTTGATTTTTTCATCAATGACAATACGACTGTCAAGTGCTAGGCTCATTTGATTGATTTTTTACAAAAATAAATTATTCGAAGAAGATTGGCGCAAATTAATTCAGCGGCTCCAAACTCCCGAACTCCTGCAACGTAATCACCCGCCAAGTTTCCAGCACTTTTTCTACGTCGGTCAGCTTCTTGGCAGCCATTGCCACGAGGAAAACATCCCGCTCCTGTTTGCCGAAAATGGTTTGGTCGAAGTACTGCTGCACATTCGGGTGGAGGTTTGGTTGGAAAAAACGGGTGGCATGGCTCCAGTTGTCGAAGCCGAGGTCGGCGCTGAGGCAGAGGTTGGCCAAAGTGTCAACGTCTGCCGTGGAGGAGGTGCGGAGAAGCACTGAAAAGCTCTGCCAGGTAGAAGATTTTAGCAGTTGCAGCTCGTCGTGGATGTCCAATTTTTTGTTTTTCAGGGTAAAATAGCCGTTCGGGTTCGGCCTGTTTTCCACCAAAATTAAATCCTTGTAACGCCGCTCCGACGAAGGCTGCGGGATGCTCTCGATGACGCAGCGCACTGGGTCAATCCGCCGTGCCGCCACGATTTCGGGCTGAGTGGTAGGGTTTAGCCGAACGGGTACGATGCCAAGGTCGAGGTGCAGCGCCTCTGCCGAGGGCTTGAAGTGGAAGCCGATTTGGTTCCAGGCGTAGCGGGCGGTTTCCCATTCGCCGAGCGCCGTGGCAGCGATGCCGAGTGTCTCCCAAAGGATTTCATCGAAAGGATTGTGGTCAACGGCCTTCAGGCAGTAGTGCAGCGTGGGCTTCCACTCCATGCGGGAGCGGTAGGTGCGGCTGAGGAAGGCAAAGGGCACCGACCAATCCGGCGCCATGCGGACGAGGCGCTTGCACAGCTTCACGGCATTGTACACGTCGCCCCGGCGGTCGTACTCAACGACCAGGCGGTAAAGCTGTTCGGCAGCGTCGGTGAATTCAGGACGGGAGTTTGGCATCCTCGCTTTTTTTACCAAAAGTAAAATTCCTCAAAGCAAGATGCAACGGGTAGGTCAGCCGTTTTCACGTTCGGCTTTTGTTTTTTCAAAAACATCCCGTTCGAGGAAGTAACTCGCCTCGCTGTTGTCGCCCTCCCAAGACGGGGGCTGTGGCTTCTCGTCGGCCTCGATTTCTTCCTTGTACCAGTACGCCGTGAACACGCCAACAAGCGCCCCCAGCAGGTGGCTTTCCCAAGAAATGCCCGTCTGGTTGGGCAGGATGCCGCTCAGGTATCCGCTGTAAAGCACCGTGACAACCAGCGCCAAGATGATGGATTTGATGCTGCGCCGAAAAATGCCGCTCCAAAAAACGAAACTCAACATGCCGTACACCACGCCGCTGGCGCCAATGTGGAAAACCTTCCGGGCAAACAGCCAAACCGCAAAGCCCGTGAGCAGGTAAATCATCAGGATGCTGCGAACGGCCACCCTCCGGTAGAAATAAACAATGATGAACGACAATACAAAAACCGGGGCCGAGTTGGAAATCAGGTGCTTGAAATCGTCGTGGATGAGCGGTGCGAAAAGGATGCCCCGTAGCCCAAACGCCTCCCTTGGGTAAATGCCGTAAGCCCCAAAATCGAGGTTAACAAACGCTTCGATGAGGAACACGCCCCACATGACCGCCGTGAACTGGATGGGAAGCCGGAAGCTTTGCAGAATGCGATTTTTTTGTGATTGCATGGCGGTGAAATAAGGTTTTGGCGAACCTGAAAATTGCACTCAATTTTCATTTATCGTAAAAAGGTGGGCAGCCCTCAAAAAGTTGTACGTGCGGTGCGCAAAGGTAGAACATAAGCGCATTTTGGACGATTTATTGGCAGCGCAACTTTTTCCAAAAGCCCTATCTTGCCCCAGATTTTGGAGGGTTAAAGAAATTACTGCGAAATATTTTAACGATGAAAAAAACGATTATCCTGTTCTTGCTCACATCGCTGCTGGCCGCCTGCAACCAAGAAAAGCCAGCCAGCCCACCACCTGCAACCCAACAACAAACGCCGCCGCCACCTGCTCAGGCTGTAGCTACCTTGCCCAGTGTACCGCTGGAATTGCTCGAAAAAATTTACAAGGAAGGTACGCAGGTGGACTATATTTTCTACAACGACCCCTTTACCATGAGCCTCACGGACAAGCCGAGCATCCAGTACGCCATGCGGCTCATCGCCGAACAGCCCGCCCCCCTCAAGCCGGAGTGCAAGGCTAGGGGCAGGGTCACTTACCAAATCAAGGGCGAAATCGTGCTCGAAGGCGATTTTTACTTCAGCACGGGCTGCACTTATTTTGTTTTTGAAAAAAACAGGGTAAAAACCTACGCCAACTTCATGACCGACGACGGCATCAAATACTTCAACGAGCAAATCCAGCAGGCCATGAAGATGCAACAGGGCCTTCAACCGCAAGGGCAATAAAGCCCATCTCAAACCACATCCACATGCGCCTCGCCGTAATTGATTGTGGCACGAATACCTTCCACTTGCTCGTCGTTGACCAGCAGCCGGATGGTAGTTTCAAGCAAGTTTACCGCCTCCGGGAGTATGTGCGACTGGGGCGGGAGGGGCTTGACCGCATCGGCGAAGCGCCTTTCCAGCGGGGCTTGGAGTGCATTGTTTTTTTCGATAAAATCATGCGGGAACTGGGTGTGCAGCGGCATCGGGCATTCGGAACGGAGGCACTGCGCCGGGCCAGCAACGGCCCCGATTTCGTACAGGCCGTGCGGGAGCTTACCCAAGTCGAAATCCAACTCATCACCGGCGACGAGGAAGCCCGGCTCATCCACCTTGGCGTGAAGCAGGCGGTGCCGTTTTTCGAAGGAAAGACCCTCATCATGGACATCGGCGGCGGCAGCGTGGAGTTCATCATCGCCAGCGAGGACGAGGTTTTTTGGGCGCAAAGCTTCCCGCTGGGCGTGCAGGTGCTTTTTTCTGGGTTTCAAAAAAACGACCCCATCACGGAAGCCGAAACCCAAGCCATCCGAGCACATTTGGACGAGGTACTGACGCCGCTGAAAGCCGCATTGCGCCAGCACGAAACCCCAAGTCTGACGGGCGCTTCCGGCTCCTTTGAAGTGGTGGAGGACATGCTCGTGCGGCAAAAACAGAACCCACTTTATTCCATCATTTCCACAGCGGATTTTTATAAAATTCATGACCGCATAATCGCTGCCGACCGTGAAACTCGCCTGAAAATGCCCGGCCTGCCACCTGAGCGGGTCGAACTCATCGCTGTGGCCTTCGTGCTGATGGACTACATCGTGCGGCTGGCGGGTACGCAGCAAATCGTTACTTCCGCGTATGCCATGAAGGAAGGAATGCTGCTGGACATGGCAAAATGGCGCTAGGTTTTTGGTGCTGTTCAGCTCCGTAGCGCCTCGACTTCTTCCACCGTTTTCGGTACAGGCCTGCCCAGCACTCGATGCCCATCTTCGGTAATCAGCACGTTGTCCTCAATTCGGATGCCTCCGAAACTGCGCCAGTCGTTGAGTGCGTCGTAGTTGATGAAATCGGTGAACTTGCCTTCTGCCTGCCATTGGTCCATCAATTCTGGGATGAAATAAAGCCCCGGCTCCACCGTCAGCACGAAACCCGGTTCCAGTGCCCGGCCCAAGCGCAGGTACGCCGTCCCGAACTGGTCGCTGCGCTGCACCTCGTCTGAGTAGCCGACATAGTTTTCGCCCAAATCCTCCATGTCGTGTACATCCAGCCCGATCATGTGGCCAAGGCCATGCGGGAAAAACAGCGCATGGGCGCCTTGTGCCACTGCCTCGTCTAGGTCGCCCATCATCAGCCCCAGTGATTTCAGGCCCTCGGCCATGCGGCGAGCGGCGGTCAGGTGGACTTCCTTGTAAGTCAGTCCGGGCCGCAGCGATGCGATGGCGCTCACTTCTGCGTCCAACACGATATTGTAAATGTCTTTTTGGCGTAGGGTAAAACGCTTGTCCACTGGGCAGGTGCGAGTCAGGTCGCCAGCGTAGTGCATGGCCGTTTCAGCACCGTGGTCGCCGAGCAGGAGTTGGCCGCTCCGCAAAATGTTGTGGTGATGGTGGTTGTGCAGCACCTGCCCGTTGATGGACATGATGATGCCGTAGGCCAGCGCCCCGCCCATTCCCGTGGCGATGCCAGCAGCGATGCCTGCCAGTTCCGCCTCTTTTTTGCCAGCGGCGGCGGCCTTCATCACGGCCACGTGCATGGCCCCGCTGATGTCAACAGCACGTTCCATCTCGGCCACTTCCTCTGCCGATTTGTGTGCCCGCTGTGCCACGATGGCTCGAATGAGCGTCTCGGAAGCATTTTCCTTCAGCTTCGCAATGGGCTGGCCGAGCATTTCCGCTAGGGAAATCATATTGTCGTGGCGGTAGGGTGGCGTGAAGTGGACGGTGCGGCCCTGTTCCACGGCCTTTTTCACAAAATCAGCCAGTACTCCGAATGGCAGCGTTTTGGCGACGCCAACTTTGTGAGCCTGCTCCGCAATAGTGGGCATTGGTCCCGTCCACACCACGTCTTCCATCGTCAGTTCGTCGCCGAAAATGATGTCCTCGCCAGCCTCCACATCCAGCACGGCGGCAAGGCTGGGCTGGTCGAGGCCGAAGAAGTAGAGGAAATTCGAGTCCTGCCGGAAGTGGTAGGGGTTGGCCCGGTAGTTCATCGGCGCTTCGTTGTTGCCGAGAATGAGGATGAGGCCGGATGCTACGTCCTTGCGGAGGCGCTCCCGTCGGGCGGAGTAGGTTGCTGCTGAAAACATTTTCTGGAAATGATGAATGATAAATGATGGAATGATGAATGGCATGTTGTGCTCGATTCATTGTTCATCATTCCACCATTTATCGTTAAATTAAATTGCGTCAATCGAATCATACACCACCACCTTCTCCCACAAATGCTTGTAGTTCTCCACGAAAGCAAGGTGGATGGGGTCAATCTGGTAGGCGTCCTGGGCCGTCCGGTCTTTCAGTGTGTTCAGCCACGAGATGGAGAAGCTGCCATCAATCACGTCCCGGCTGGTGCCAGCGGGCACGCCAATGTGCCACGACTGGATGTGCTTGATTTTGGTGAGTGTCTTCAGCCCCTCCACGAGCTTGTCACGGTCAGCAGTTGAGTTTGGGTTTTTTAGCCAAAAATAAACTTGGTGAACGAAGACGTTTTTCATTGCTTTTGGTTTTGCCTCGGCTGCGCCAACAATTGGTAGTGCGGCAACAGCAGCAGAAGCGGTTTTGACGAACTTACGACGGGATGAGTTTTCCATGTTTAATTTTTTATCAATTTGTCCACTGCCTGAAAGCGTCCGCTTTCATCAGTAATTTTTACGAAGTAAATGCCATCCGGCAAATGGCCCACCTCCAGCGTTTGCGCCAGCAAGCCGCCGTTCACGCTTAGTTTTTGCTGGCGCAACAGGCGTCCGGTTGCGTCGAGCAGCTCCAGCGTGATGGGCGAATTTGTGGGCAGCGTTGCCTGCACGGTCACGCTCCCAGTGGCTGGATTCGGGTAGAGGCTCATGGCCACCTGCTCTTTTTGCCCAAAATCAAAAACCCCTGTTGCGAGCGGCAGCGAGCCAGCGGCGAAGGCGTAGTCACCCGGCAGCATGGTGTCAATGCGGATAAAACCGTTGTGGTCGGTGGCGTTCAGTGCTGTTTTTTTGTAGTACGGATACTTGGCCCAGCTCACGCCCGGCCTTGGCCGCCAAGCTAAAATTAGGCTGTCTTCGGGCATATTGGCCAGGTCGTGGTCGAGGTCGCCTGCGCCAGAGCCTTTGTAGGCGAGTTGGCCCTTTGCCTTGAACCCTGGGGGAATGATGCCGCCATAGCGCCAGTAGTGGGTGCTGGAAAGCTGGACGCCACTGGGGTCGGGGTCAGCGCCGCCGAGGAAGTGGATGATGCTGACCATGGCCGAGTCCCCTTCTGCCATGTCGGTGACGGCCATATTTGATACATCGGTGTAATTCAGGCCAAATGTTGTTACGGTTTTCAGGGTTTTGCGGTCTTGCAACTGTCCCAAATTCAGGCTGTGGCCGTCGTTGATGACTTCCCAAACGGGTTTGAAGGGGACCTCCACCGTGGCTTGCGTGAACTCGCCGCTGGCCATGAAGCTGGCGGTGAACGACTGCCAGTTTTCATCGAAAAAAGTAATCTCCAATGGCACGTTGGTGTGGAAGTGCGGTGCATGGTGGAGCTTCTGCTGCACGTGCATAGCGGCTTGGTAGCCATTTGCCGAAGGCGTATAAAAAACAGAGTCCAACTCGAACATTGAGTAGCCGGGCGAGTAAATCCAGTCGTCGAAGAAGGAGGTCATGTCCACGCCCGTGTTGGTGGTGAGTTGGTCACGGAAGATTTCGGCGTCCACGGATTGGTACTCGTAGGTATCGAGGATGGAGCGCATGCCCTGCTGGAAGAGCGAGTCGCCGAGGTAGGCCCGCAGGTTGTGCATCATGGATGCGCCTTTCTGGTAGGTGGTGGTTCCGTAGGTGTGCTCGAAGGGTATGCCGGAAAGCGGCCAGTAGCCCCCATCATCCACGTGGGCATTTCTGACAACAAAATAATGGTTGTCCTTGACCACTTTTCTGAAATAATCCTTGCCGAAAGCGGCTTCCTGGAACAGGTGGGAACTGTACTCAGCGTTGCCCTCCTTGATCCACATATTGCTAGGGCAGCTAAGGGTCGTCACGTTGCCCCACCAGTGGTGTCCAAGCTCATGCGCCATGAGGCGGTTCATGCCGTAGTTGGGTTCGTTGGTTGCGTTGTCAACATCGTCAATGACAAAATCGGGGAATGCGATGAGCGAGGCATGTTCCATTGCGCCAGCAGTGGTGAGCACGTAGCCAACTTGCCCCCAGCGGTAAGGCCCGAACCATGATTCAAAGGTGCCGACGGCGTCCTTCAGGTACTTGAACGCCTTTTTCATCTGGGTGGTGTCGCCGTATTTTCCCACCAACAGCATTGGATAGGTACCGTACTGGCCGGTGTACTGCTGATGAACATCGCCGTAGGCGCTGGTCGCAGTGCCTACGAGGTAAGTGGGCAGCGGCAGGCCCATGCGGTACTGGCGCATGATGGCCCCATTGCCGAGGTCGGTCTGGCCGAGGAACTGGCCGATGGCGAAGCCTCGGCGGCCACTATCGCTGATGACGCTGAAGTCGTAGGTGGCACGTTCCACGAAATTGTCGAAGCAGGGGTGCCAGCTCCGCCCGAAATTGTAGGGGTTGGAAGAAAGGCCGATGCCGAGGTTGTAGGCGTAGCCGTTTTCGAAGACAAATCCACCGAATCCGCTTGGGTCGGCGGTGGGGTGGCCGTGATAATACACAGTCAGCGTGGAAGTATCGCCGATATTGAGTGAAGCAGGCAAATGCACGTTGAGCAGGGTGTCGTTGTAATCAGTAACGAGCATTGCACCGCCAAGCGTCACGGAGTCAACCGTCAGCTTCAGCAGGTCGAGCGGCAGGAAATCGAGGCCGTCCTGTTTTGGGGTGAAAGTGATGGTGCAAGCTGCCGTGATGGTTTTGCCAACGAAGTCCCGGACATCGAGCGTGATATTGTAGTTGAGGATGTCAATGCTGTCACTGCGTTCGTTGCTGCCGCAGGTTTCACGCTCGTCGCCCAAGTCGGCGGGGTTGAGTTTCATGTGGTAAAAACCACAGCCGTTGAAGTCGAGGCTGCTGGGGTCGGGCTGCGCCCAAATGCCCGTGGCAGCGAGTGCGGTCAGCAAAAAGGAAAACAGGAGTCGGGTTGTAGTCATTGCAATGGATTTAGTAGAACGGCCAAAATAGGGAGGCTTTGTGAGGTGGCAAAATTTTCTTCACTTTTGCCCGATTCCCCGCAACTGGGGTGACATTTGACTGTTTTTTTTTGCAAAAAAATCCAAGATGCAAGACACTGCTGACGCAACCCCACTCGACCTCCTCATCATCGGCGCTGGCCCCACTGGCCTCGCTATTGCCATTGAGGCCGAGAAGGCTGGGCTGAACTACCTCGTCATCGAAAAGGGTGTGCTCGTCAACTCTATCTTCCGCTTCCCCGCCAACATGACTTTTTTCTCCACCTCGCTCAACCTCGAAATCGGCAGCGTACCCTTCATCTCGCACGTGGACAAGCCCACCCGCAGGGAGGCGCTGGAGTACTACCGGCGCATCCTCGAAAGCCACAAATTGAAAGTAAAAACTTATGAGCCCGTGCTGGGCATGGAACGCCGTAGTGATGGCATTTACGAAGTAAAAACCACAAAAAACAGCTACGCCACTCGCCATGTCGCCATCGCCACGGGCTTTTACGATGTGCCAAGATTGATGAATGTGCCAGGCGAGGATTTGCCGAAGGTGAAGCATTTCTACGACGAGGCGCACCCCTACGTCGGGCAGAAAGTGCTGGTCGTCGGGGCTGCCAATTCCGCTTGCGACGTAGCGCTGGAGACGTACATGAAAGGCGCCGAAGTGACGATGTGCATCCGGGAAAATGGCATTTATGAAAACGTGAAATATTGGATACGGCCCAATATTGAAAACCGCATCAAGGAAGGCAGCATCAAGGCTTTTTTCAATTCAACAGTCAAAGAAATCCGCCCGCACGAAGTGGTGCTTACCACCCCCGACGGCGAAGTGACGCTCGAAAATGACTTCGTGCTGGCCATGACGGGCTACCAGCCGGACTATGCTTTTTTGGAAAAATTAGGCATCGAATTTAATGCCGACGGACAGCGAACGCCTGTGATGAATGCGGAGACTTTTGAGTCAAACTTGCCGGGGGTTTACTTAGCGGGGGTCGTGCAGGCGGGGCTGAATACGAGCAAGCTTTTTATTGAGAATACGAGGCATCATGGGGAGGTTATCGTACGGGAAGTGGAGGGGGAAAAACACTAGACTGAAAAAACTATCTTTGCTCGTGTATCACAAAATGTAAAACAAGATGAGATTGGATTTGAAACTAAATTCGGTGACCTTGGAAAACTTCCGCTTGTTCGAGAAGCTGGAGATGGATTTCCATCCGCAGGTAACAGTGTTGATTGGGGAGAACGGGGCGGGGAAGACGGCACTGGTGGAGGGGATAGCGAAGATGTTGATGCCGATAATTAATATCATCAAAACCCCATCTTTTGACACCTATAATATTGGAAGAGGAAATGAATTCTTCCCTGAAAAGGATATAAAATTTGGAGAACAGACTTGGAAAATATGTTGTAGTGCCGATTGTATATTTGGAGATTCCCATAAAGCTATCCTTTGGAGCTTCGAAATTGGACAATCTTATTTTAATCTTAATGCCAAGAGTGGTTTAGAGGATTTTCGTATGCTTTCATGGAAGATTGACAAAAAAAGAAGTGAGAATATAAATGTTATTTTTCCAGTTGTTATTTATTACCCGTGCGAAAAAGTTGATAATGAACAAAATGGTGCGAATGGAAAAGGAGGGCCTGATATGGATGTTTTCAAAGCATATGAAAACGCCCTAAACGCCCGTGCATTCGACTTCAAACGCTTTTTCGAGTGGTTTAAATGGCAGGAAGATTTAGAACTTCGCCAACAAACCAATTATAAAGCAATAGCAAAACGTGCCGTATTATCCATATTAAACGACGAGGGAGACGAGGATAAATTTACCGATATTTTTGTGGATGTATCTTCTTTGGATAATTACCGCCTTAAATTAAAAAAGCGTGATGCGGAATTGGAAGTCAGCCAATTATCTGCGGGTGAAAAATCCCTATTTGCCTTGGTTTCCGACATTGCCCGAAGGCTGGCCATCGCCAACCCGAAAAGCGAAGACCCATTGAAGGAAGGCGGTGGCATCGTCATCATTGATGAAATAGACTTGCACCTGCACCCCCGCTGGCAGCGAAAAATCGTGCGCAAACTGACTGAGACATTTCCAAAATTGCAGTTTATCATTACCACCCACAGCCCCTTGATATTGGGCAGCATCAGGAGCGAGAATATAAGGCTGCTTGACGATGGGCAGGTTTACAGCGTGCCAGAAACTTATGGCCAAAATGTTGGGCTGATTATCAAGAAAATCATGGGCGTTGAGGAAGGTATATTTGAAGATAAGATAAAGGATATTTTCAAATTATTGGCGAACAATAATGTGTCTGAGGCAAAAGGGGAAATAGCTGCTATTGAACAAGCATCTCCTGCCGATATACCAGCATTGAGGGAAGCAAAAGCCATTTTGAGAAGAAAGGAAACGCCTGCCCAATGAAACGCATCCTGAAAAACGAAGCACCTATTGCTTTTGCCAATTGGAAAAACCAAGAGGCTGGCCAGCTTGAACCATATTATGCCGCAAACAATGCTGACGCAGCATGGGGCCACCTGTCTTCCAGCCCATCGCCAAATCCAGAACCCGGCATTGCCTATTATTCCAAAAAGGAACTGGCCAATGCGCTGCTGAAAGAACAGGGCTATTTATGCTGTTACTGCAATCGGCGAATCCATCAGGAATCGCCACGCAAAGACGACGTTGATTACAACGATAGGCGCACTTCAATTGAGCATTTGGACGCAAAAGAATCAAATGCTCGTCTCAATACTTTTAGTTACAACAATATTGCCGCCTCTTGCATGGGAGGCGAAAAAAGGTTTCCGAGGTTTTCCTATTGCAATTCCAGAAGGGGCAATGACCCACTTGCCATCTTGCCCATAGATGAAAACTTAGAGTCTTTGGTTTATTATTCCGAAGATGGCAAGATTCATGGGGCAGCAAATGAAATTGACGACACCCTTCATAGGGTTTTGGGGCTTGACTATTTCGATGAAGCAAGACGTGCCGAAATCAGGGCAGCATTTTATGAAAACCTTGATGAATACAATGCTTGGGATGGGGAAAATGGAGATGAACGGCCAGCTTTGATTCCCGTTTCAAATGAAAAAGCACGACAACAAATAAATGAACTTTCGCAGGGCGAAGGAGACCCATTAAAGTACAGGGAGTTTTGCAGCGCCATCATATCCGTTTTGAAAAGGGAAATATTGGGCGAATATTAATGGACACCATCACCGGCCATATCGAACGCATCACCTTCCAGAACGCCGACAACGGCTGGACGGTCGCCCGCCTGCAAGAGCCGGGCAAGCTCGACCTGACCACCGTGGTCGGTACGCTGTCGTCGGTGCAGGTGGGGGAGACGCTAAAGTGCCAAGGCGCTTGGAAAAACGATACGCAGTACGGCTTTCAGTTCGTGGTGCAGACCTACGAGGTGACGCAGCCCGCCACCATCCGGGGCATCCAAAAGTACCTGGCCAGCGGCATGATAAAGGGCATCGGCGAGCATTTTGCGGAGCAAATCGTGCTGCGCTACGGCGAACGGACACTGGATGTGATTGCCCAGACGCCCGATTTGCTGATGGAAATTGACGGCATCGGGCCGAAGCGCTACGCAAAAATCACGGCGGGCTGGGCAGAGCAAAAGGCCATCCGGGAGGTGATGTCGTTCCTGATGCAGTACGAAATCAGCCCGACCTACGCCCAAAAGGTGTTCAAGACCTATGGCGAGGAAAGCATCGCCGTTTTGCAGGAAAACCCCTACCGCCTCGCCCGTGACATCTGGGGCATCGGCTTCAAGACCGCCGACAAGACCGCCCAAAAACTCGGCATCGGCAAGGAGAGCGACATGCGCATTGACGCTGGGGTGGAGTACGTGTTGAACGACCTCTCAAACGAGGGCCACACTTGTTATCCCGTCAACCTTTTCCTTGAAAAAGCGCAGGAACTGCTGGAAGTGGAAGCCAACCAAGTGGCCGCCCGCCTCGCCGCCATCGAGCAGGAGGAGCGAATCGTGACGGCCCCGCTGACCATTGACGGAACGCTGACGGCCTGCGTTTGGCTCAAGGTTTTCCATGTCTGCGAGCAGGGAATCGGTGCGGAACTGCGCAGGCTGCAAGGGGGTAGTTCCACGTTGCGGAGCGTAAAAACCAAAGAAGCGCTGGTCTGGGCGGAGGAGAAACTGAATATCCAATTGGCTGAAAACCAGCGCATTGCGGTAGCAAAGAGCTTGGAAGAAAAAGTGCATATCATCACCGGCGGGCCGGGCACGGGCAAGAGCACCATCACCAAGGTCATCCTGTTGGTGAGCCACCAACTGACGCAGAAAATCATGCTGGCTGCGCCAACGGGCCGGGCCGCCAAGCGCATGTCGGAGATAACGGGCTTGAAGGCCAGCACCATCCACAGCCTGCTCGAATTCGATTTCAGCATCAACGGCTTCAAGCGCAACCGGGAGAACCCGCTGGACTGCGACCTGCTCATCGTGGACGAGGCGAGCATGATTGACACGGTGCTGATGTTCAACCTGCTAAAGGCCGTGCCGACCACGGCGAGGTTGGTGCTGGTCGGCGACGTGGACCAATTGCCGAGCGTGGGGGCGGGCAGCGTGTTGCAGGATTTGATTTTGAGCGAAAAAATACCGACGACC
>Ga0075012_10001211_pt1 | contig 26876 bp, 15 predicted proteins | sample All_14_2_FD_71474 | JGI IMG/M metagenome (GOLD analysis project Ga0075012, IMG submission 71474) | Freshwater microbial communities in response to fracking from Pennsylvania, USA - Allegheny Zone_MetaG_DW_15 | ecosystem: Environmental > Aquatic > Deep subsurface > Groundwater > Drilled...
AAAAGGAGTTGGTAATGAACATCAAGCGGATAATGGCGGCAGGGATGGTCGGAATGTTCTGCATGTCCATGGCACGTGCGGTGGACTTTACATGGAACGGAAACGGCGGAGACAGCAAGTGGACAACCGCCGCGAACTGGGACAAGAATCTGGGTTATCCGAGAACGGCTGCGGATCAAGCCTTCGTATCTGCGGCCGATGCGCTTCACATGGACACCAACAGCGTCGTGTCGCTCTACAAATTTGATTTCTCGCCTGTCTCTCTTACGAATTTGACGGTGACGGGGGATGAGGGCGCAGGACTTGCCTTTACGCACTGTACGGTGGGCGGAGCGAGTGTCGTCGAGTTCCTTCCTGACATCACCTTGTCTGCCGAGTGCTGGAAGTCGGGCACCGGAATCCTCGATGTTCCCGGAAAACTGACGACCAGCCAGCGGTTTAACATTAATGACGGCATACTCCGCATCGCCGGGGGAAACGCGGTTTTTGGCGGGATTGTTTCGGTGGGGAGCAGCGGAAAGACGGCAACCCTCCAGCTGACGGAGGGAGGGACCATGCAGTGGAACAGCACGATTACGTCGGCAGGCGGGACGAGGTCCGTCCGGCTTTCCGGCGGAACCCTGCGGGTCAACGCGGGCGGAAACTGCTATGTTCCGCTCCTGGTGGACGGAAGCAACACGATCGACACGACCGTGCTCCTGAACTTAACCGAAGGCCTGTCCGTCACCGGGCAGGGGCATCTGATTAAAAGCGGTTCGGCTGGCTTAAAGATAAAAGACGGTTGCACAAATTTTGTTTCGGGGGCGCTGACGATCAGCAACAGTTACGTTCAGTTCAGCATGAACACCTTGTATGAAAGCTACGGCGGGTCGATAGCGCCGTGGCATGTCAGGGTCTGTAACGGCGGCCGGTTTTTTGTGGGGAGTGTGTCGACGATCTTCACGGTGCCGCTCGATCTGGTGATGGAGCCCGGCGGCACCGTCGAATTTGCGATCTCTTACGGGGACAACCGTAACACGCTGGTCGCGCATTCGATTGTGACCAACGGGGTCTCTCTGCCGCCGGGCCGGTATACCGACAAGACCTGCGGGTTCATCCCGACAGGCGGGTCGGTTGGCGGGGCAGGCTCCGTCGTGCTCGCGACCCGGTGGACCGGGGCCGGGGACGGTGTATCGTGGACGAATGCCAATAACTGGAACGGTCCTGTCCCGGACGGCCCGAATGCTGTGGCGGACATTTCCAACGCCCAGGGGCCGCTCGATCTGGGCGGCGAAAACGTGACGTTGACTTGCCTCGTCTACAACCCGCAGGGAACGCAAAGAGCGGTCACGGTCACGGGTGCCGGGACGCTGAATCTTTACGCGCCCTCCGCGAACGCGGGCTGTCTGGTGGTGGGTCCTGGGCGGACGCTGACCTTGGACGTGGCGGTCGCCCGCGTGAGCGGCAGCAGCTCTCTGGGGATTTTCGGCAACGGCACCGTGATCGTCAAGAAGGGGTTTCCCGCAGGGGTTCCCACAGGCAAACCGTCTGTCGGCATCATGGGCAACTTGATTTTCGACGGCACGACGGCCATTACGGGTGACACGTACAACATCTTGAGCATGAATGCGCTCTCCCAGCCGAACAGCGCAACGTACACGAACCTCTTCGATTCAGCGGTCACGTTCGCCACAAACTGCCGCATGACCTTGTTCGGCATTTTGGGCAGCGCTCAAGGGTACTACCCCGTCAGCCAGATCATCCACGACGGGGCGGAGATCGCGGTGGCGAGCGTGCCGAGCGGGGGCTATGTGTTCATCACGCGGTATGCGGATTATTATCCGCCGCCCTTCGCCTATTTCATGCGCGCGGGGAAGCTGACCGTGCCGTCAAACAGCGGCTTCGGGATCGCGATCGGGGCGAATTACTCAAGCTCCTGGCTGAGTTCCAGACGGGGCGGGGGGGCGTTCGTGATGACCGGCGGCGAGGTCACGACCCCCAAGGTCAGGCTGGGGACGCCGGAGAGCGTGTTGACCCTTCAGGGCGGCGATGTTTACCTGGGGTCAGGCGGCATTCTTTCGGACACCAACATCCAAGGCGCGGTCAATCTGGGCGGCGTCGCGATTCACGCTGCGGCGAATTGGGGTTCTTCGTTGAATCTGACAATGACCGGCGAGGGCGGGGCGACGGTTTTTGACACAGCCGCCAGGACGGTGACGCTCAGCGGCGTGTTGTCGGGGACAGGCGGTTTGACCAAAACCGGCACGGGGACATTGACGCTGTCGGGGACCAACTTCTTTGAGGGCGGCGTGACGGTCGCTGGTGGCACGCTGGTGGCGAGTAACGGTTTGTTGAGCGTGACGAACCTGTCGGTCGCGGCGGCGGGCGCGGTGCTGGTGATCGGATGCGCGGATTCACTCAGCTCGAACGCGGCGCTGACCGTGGTGTCGGGCGGGCTCTTGAACCTGAACTACAGCGGCACGGCGACGGTCAACGCGCTGGTGGTGGCTGGTGAGGAGAAATCACCGGGAACCTATAACAGCGGAAAGTCTTTCATCACAGGGACAGGCGCCTTGCGTGTGCTCAATGGCCCCCCGCCCTACGGAACGTTACTTTCAATTCAGTGAGAGGCCGGAAAAACGATGAAGAAGATCGTCAATCTATCGAGTGCGGTGGGCATCATCAGCTTGTCTGTCGCCAGTCTGCCGCTTTTTGCGCAGCGGTCTGAGCCTTTAAAAACGGCGCGGCTTCTGTCAGAGGCGTGCGAGCCGGTGCGCGTCGTTTGTTTCGGGGACAGCATCACCGGCGCGTATTACCACAGCGGAGGTAGGCGGGCGTGGCCGGAGATGCTCAAGGTGGCGCTGAACACGCTCTACCCGAAAGCCGATGTGACGGTGATCAATGCCGGGGTGAGCGGGCACTCCTCCGGTCAGGGATTGGGGCGCATCGAGAAGGATGTGCTGGCCCACACGCCGCATCTGGTGGTCGTCATGTTCGGCATGAACGATCTGTGTTATGGCGCGGTAGCCCCGGAAAAGGACGCCGCCATCAAGACGGCGTTCTCGGGGAGGCTTAAAGCCATCGTCGAAAAGTGCCGCGCCGCCCGAGCGGAAGTGATCCTGTGCACGCAGAACCCGGTGTATCCCGAGGCGCTGCCCCATCGTCCGCCGGAGCGCGTCGGCGAGTTCGCCGGACTCATCCTTCAGACTGGCGCGGAGCTCAAGGTCCCGGTGGCGGACATTTACACCGAGTGGGAAACGCTGAGAAAAACGGATGTCCGCTCCTGGCGGCTGCTGATGAGCGAGACCGTCCACCCTTCGATGGCCGGGCACAAACGCATGGCGGAACGGGTGGCCGAAACGCTCTCCGGCCGCGCCGTTTCGCTGGCCGACGTCACTGCGGAACAGCCGGTCTGCGAAACGGCCATCACCCGCCTGAAGGACGGCACGCCCGTCGTCCTCGCGGCCACCGAGGCGCTCGCGCCGCTGGTCGCCGCCGCGGTGAGCAACCGCTTCCCCAAGGCGGTTTTCACGGTGACTCCCCTGCCGGTTAAAGCCAAGACCTTCGCCGCGTTCGCCAACGGGTGCCGCGGCGTCCGCAGTCAGGCGCCCGCTTTGGTTTTTCTTTCCCCCGCGCCTGACCTGTTGATGTTTGACGATGAAGAGGCGTTCGTCCGGCAGATATCGTGGGCGGTCAATTGGTCGCTGCCGTTTGCGGGTTCCGCGTGGACGGCGGTCGGCGTCGATCCGGCCCTTTGGCTGCCGGGGGAAGAAGAGCCGGATCGGGCGGAGGGATGTCGTCTGTTTGAAGCGGTCGTGCGGGCGCATGACCTCGACTGGATTGCTCGGCCTTCCGGTATGAAAGCCGGACTGGCCGCCGCGCTGGATCGGTGGTTCAGCGCCCAGGCGGCGGCGTGCGGTCACGGGAAATAGGACCGGGAACAACACAAAGGGCTGTTTTTCCTTATGTTTTTTGGCCACGCGGTGATGCGTGTCTGGCCGATCGGGGGTAGGAATGAAAGGGAGAGCCATGAAGAGAACGGGCACGTCGGGTCTGGCATCTGGGGGGAAGCGGCTGCGGATGGGGGCGCTGCTGGCTGCAGGTGTGCTGCCGTGTTTTGCCGCGGAGCACGCGGTCAACATCGGCGGGCGGCGCGAGCTGTTCGTTGACGACGCGATGATCGGCAGGACTTCGGGTGACCTGCGGCTGGTCCTGCACCGGCCGGAACGCAAGGAGATCGTGTTCAAGACGGACAAACCGTGGGAGGGTAACGCCTCAGGTTTCCAGTCCGTGTTTGCCGACAACGGCAAGTTCCGGATGTACTACCGCGGTCTGCAATACGGCAAGAACCTGGGCATTCCCGACGCCACCCTCGCCGAGCACGAGTGGGTGCTCTGTTGCGCGGAGAGCACGGACGGCATCCATTGGACGCGGCCCGATCTAGGGCTGTTCGAGTTCCGCGGCTCAAGGGCCAACAACATCGTTCTGAACCGCAAGATGGTCGAGGCGGTCAAGGGGTGTCCGGCGCATTCGGTGGTGTTTCTTGACAAGAACCCGGCATGCCCCGCCGACCAGCGTTACAAGATGGTCGTCGCGCACCCGGCGATCAAGCCGCCCCGGGGGCTTTACATCATGGGGTCCGAAGACGGCATCCGCTTCCGTCTGCTCAGCGAGAAGCCGTGCATCATTGACGGATCGTTCGACTCCCAGAACCTGATCTTCTGGGATACGGAGATCAAGAAGTACCGGGCCTATTACCGGTCGACGCGCAACGGGTTGCGGACAATCAAAACGTCAGTCAGCGAGGATATCCTTAATTTTCCGCCCGGACAATTGACCGTGCGGGACACGGGCAACGAGTATGAGCTGTACACGAACCAGATGCAGCCGTATCACCGCGCGCCGCACATCATTCTGGGGTTCCCCATGCGCTATTACGACCGCGGCACGAACGCATGGGATTTTCCCGCCATGCAGGCCTTGCCTGGCCATGCGGGCCGGGTGGGCCGGCACACCGTTGAAAGTCGGCACGGGGTCGCGGTGACCGATGCGGTGCTGCTCGCGAGCCGGGACGGCGTGAAGGTCAAATTCTGGAACGAGGCGTTCATGCGCCCCGGGCCGCGGCGGGAGGAGAGCTGGGTCTACGGCGACAACTTCATCTTCTGGGGCATGCTGGAACTGCCGTCCGCTTTGGGGGATGCGCCGAACGAGCTCAACTTCTACTCGACGGAAGGCTACTTTGAAGGCAACGACACCAAAATCCGCCGGAGCACGCTGCGGCTGGACGGGTTCGTCTCGGCGCAGGCGATGGCCTCGGGTGGCGAACTGGTCACCAAACCCGTGATCTTTGCGGGCAACACGCTCGCGATAAATTTCGCGACCGGCGGCCCCGGCGAGCTGAAGGTGGAGATACAGAACCCGGACGGCACGCCGGTTCCCGGATTTACGCTGGCCGACTGTTTCCCGGTCTTCGGCGACCACATCGACTTCCCGGTCTCATGGAAGGGCAAGGGTACGGACGTGAGCGCGTGGGCCGGGAAACCCGTCTGCCTCAGGTTCACGCTCAAGGACGCGGACCTGTACGCGTTCCGGTTTGTCGCTAAAGGGTCCTCGAAATGATGTGAAAATAGAAATCTATTTTCGTGAACGTTTTATGTGCCACGCCTGTTACACTTGAAAAAACAACCTCTGTGCCGTCTACAGGGATTCTGCTCATGCGGCAGAATGAGACTGGCGAGAGGGACTGGGTGTTACATGACGCGTGTAAAAACGCAGAACAATCGAAAGGAGCATCATGAAAACAATCATCTGTCTTCTTCACCTTGCGGCCTGTGTGGCAGTGGCTGCGGATAGGCCTCTGACCCTGCATCCTCTGGCGAAGCCTTTGCCGTTCAAGCATCAGGGGCCGTTCGTCACGACGGCGGATAGCGGCGTGCTTTGCATCGATTCAAAGAACGCGCTGCGCAGTGCTGATGGAGGGAAGACGTGGGCAAGCGCACCGCTGTTCGGAGGTTCACCCAAATACACTGTCAGCCATGAGCGCGCGCTGTTGCGAACCCGAAACGGCGTCATCATCGCGGGTTGGATGAATGGTGCGGAGCGTGCGGCGCCGAAGAACTGGAACTGGGGTGCGACCGACGCGAAATGGACGGACTTTGTGCTGCCGACTTATGTGTGCCGCAGCGTCGATGACGGCAAGAGCTGGGAGACTCCGGTGAAGCTGAGCGAGCCGTGGTGCGGCTGCATTCACTCGCTCATCGAGATGCGCTCGGGTCGCATCGTGCTCGTGGGGCAGGAGATCATTCCTGAATGGCGGCATGCAACGGTGATGTTTGTTTCGGATGACCAGGGCAAGACGTGGCAACGCAGCAACATGCTCGACTATGGTATTGGCAAACATGACCATGCGGGCTCGCTTGAAGGCACGGTGGTTGAGCGCAAGGATGGCACACTTTACCTGCTGCTGCGCACGGAGAGTGGCTATCTGTGGGAAGCCACGTCGTCCGATGGCTTGAAGTGGGAGGGCTTGCAGCAGACGCGGATTCGTTCCGTTACCTGTTGTCCGCAGATGATGCGGCTTGCGGACGGACGAATCGCTTTGCTGTGGAATCATCCGCCACGGCATGCACCGGAGAGCGGTTCCAGCCGCGAGGAACTCAGCATCGCGTTCTCTGACGACGAGGCGCGATCATGGTCGAAGCCCGTCGTCGTTGCTGCCAATTACGGCAAGGGGCTGCGCGTGTCGTATCCCTATCTCTATGAGCGCAAACCGGGCGAGCTGTGGATCACCACGATGCAGGGCGGTTTGCGCATGATGATCAACGTCGCGGACATTGCTCAGGCGGAGATTCCGGTTCACAAACTGCCGCCCGTGCCAGTTCCGGAACCGGGCGGCATTGTCATGTTCGGCGATTCCACCACGGCACCTCGTGACGGCATCAACAAGGTTTATTCCGAGCGCGTGCAGGAAGCCTTGCTGAGCCTCGGCTCCCGCATCACGGTCGCCAATGCGGGTGTCAGCGGCAACACGACGCGCGAGGCGAAGAAACGCCTCGCGCGCGACGTCCTCGCTCTCAAACCGCGTATCGTCGTCATGCAGTTCGGCATCAACGACTCTGCGATTGATGTCTGGAGGAAGCCGCCAGCCTCTGAACCGCGTATCCCGCTTTCCGAGTTTGGGGATAACCTCCGCGGCATGATCCAGCAATGCCGCGAGCGGAAAGCGACGGTTATCCTCATGACGACGAACCCTTTGCGCTGGACGCCGAAGCTGAAGGGCCTTTATGGTAAACCACCCTATCGGGCTGATGCTGCGGATGGCTTTGATTCACCTTCGCTCGCCCGTTACAATGAGGTGATCCGTCAGGTGTCCCAAGAGTTGAAGAGCCCTCTTGTGGACATCCGCGCGGCGTATCCTGAATTTGCGAAAGCGCACAACACGGACATCGACGGTCTGCTGCTCGACGGCATGCACCCCAATGAGCTCGGCCACCAGTTGGTGTCCGAACGGCTCCTGCCGGTGATTCAAAGCCAGACCCGATGACGCGCAGCGGACAAAGGAAGGTAGGCGCGATGACCGGGAAACTTGCGGCGCATGTGAAAGATGAGCGTGCGTGAACATGCAGAAAGGCGAAGAGGTTGTAGTGTTTTTCCGGAAACAGCTTCTGGGTGGCGCGATGCTGATGGTTGCGTGCCTGGCGGGGGCGGGGGAAAAGCCGCCGGTCGGGCTTGAATGGTCGGCCGGTTTCTCCCTGCCGCCGCAGACGGATGGGCGTGCGGCGCTCGGTGTGGGCGCGCCGTTCTTTGGCGAACATGACGGGGTCGCACTTCTCGCAGGCGGCTCGAACTTTCCGGATGTGCCGCTGATCAAGGGCGGCAAGAAACATTATTGTGCGGACATCTACGCGCTGCCGCCGTGCAGCACGAATTGGCTGCGGGCCGGGAGCTTGTCACAGCCGGCCGCGGAGGGGATGTCTGCCACCGCGCCGCGCGGCATCGTATGTGTGGGCGGCAGCGTGGACGGGAAAATCACATCCCGGACCTTCCTGTTGACTTGGGACGCGGCGCGGGGACAGGCGGTCGAGACGGCGCTGCCGGATTTCCCGTGCGGCGTACGGCTGGGCTCCGCGGCGGCCAAAGACAACCGGGTGTACGTGGCGGGCGGCGACTATTCGGAGACGATGCCGAGCGATGTGTGGACGTTCGACCTGGAGGCACCGCAGGAGGGATGGCGGCCCCTGCCCGCGCTGCCCGGGCCGAAAGGGCGTTCGCTGCCCGCGGCCTTTGTGCAGAACGGGGATCAGAAGAAGACGCTGCTGTATGTGATCGGCGGCTACGCGAAGAATGCGGACGGGATCATCCAGTCGCTGGCCGACGGCTTCGCCTATGATCTGTCGCAGCCGCCGGCGTCGGGTCAATGGCGTCCGGTATCGCCCGCGGCGGCCGGAGGACAGCTGTCGGAGACCGGAGAGCCGAGGTCAGCGGTCCGAGATCCGGCCTCCGCCGCTCCCGCGTGGCCGCTGATCGGGGCGCGTTGCGTGCCGGTCGGCGACCAGCACGTGCTGGTGTTCGGCGGTCCCGACGCGGCGGCGTATGACGACAACCAGCGCAAGATGGCCGCGCTGACGGGCGGTGCGAGGGAGGCGCAGCGGGTCGCCTACCAGTCGGTCACGGCGGAACGGAACCGGTGGAACCGGCAGGTGCTGGCGTACCACACCGTGACGGACCGGTGGTTCGCGCTGGGCGAGGTGCCGTTTCCGCCGACCGTCGTGGGCGCGGCGGTGAAACGTGCGGACGGGAGCATCCTGCTTGCTTCAGGAGAAGTCCAGCCCGGCGTCCGTACGCCGGTTTGCGCGGTCGGGACGTTCGTTCAACACCGGAAATTCCATTGGTTTAACTGGGCGGTGATGGGCGTTTACTTTTGCGGGCTGGCGGGCATGGGCGGGTGGTTCATGCGCAAGAGGAAGAACGCGGACGACTACTTCAAAGGCGGCGGGCGCATCCCGTGGTGGGCGGCGGGCATGAGTATCTTCGCGGCGATGTTCAGCTCGATCTCTTTCCTTGCGATTCCCGCGCTGGCCTACATGTCGGACTGGCGGTATTGGGTCCGGTGTCTGCCTTTCCTGCTGCTCCCGCCGCTGGTGATCGGCTGCTATTTGCCTCTGTTCCGAAAATTGAAACTGACGTGCGCTTACGAATATCTGGAGTTGCGCTTCAACCTCGCGTGCCGGCTGTTCGCGAGCCTGGCCTTCAACCTCTTCATGGTGGCGCGGGTGGCGGTGGTAGCTTATCTGCCCTCGCTGGCGGTGGCGGCGGCGACGGGTGCGGATGTGAACGTCTGTATTGTCATCGTGAGCGGGCTGACGATCGTGTACTGCGCGTTCGGAGGAATCGAGGCGGTGATTTGGAGCGACGTCGTGCAGTGCGTGGTGCTGTTCGGCGGTGCGCTGCTGGTTCTCTTCCTGTTGATCGCCGGGACGGACGGCGGCCTGGCGGGCGCGTTCCAAATCGCAGAGAGTGCGGGGAAACTCAAGCTGCTCGATTTCGCCTTTGACCTCTCTCGTCCAGTCTTCTGGGTGGCGGTGGTCAGCGGGTTTGTGGAATATTTCATCTCGTACACCAGCGACCAGTGCGTGATCCAGCGCTACATGACGACCAAGGACACGCGTGCGGCGGGCCGGGGCGTTTGGCTGACCGTGCCGCTTTCGATGGTTTCCGGGGTCATATTCTTCGGCATCGGGACGGCGCTCTACACGTTCTACCGGAGTCATCCCGAGCGGTTGGCGGTGACGATGCCGAAGGCCGATTCGATTCTGCCCGTCTTTATCACGAACAGTCTGCCGACCGGCTTTTCCGGCCTTGTTCTGGCGGGGCTGTTCGCGGCGACGATCACCACGCTGGCTGCGAACCTCAACTCGTCGGCCACGTCGATCACGAACGATTTCTTTGTGCGTCTCCGGAAAGGCATGACCGACCGCCAGCAGATCAGAACCGCGCAGTTCTTCACTTTTCTGGTGGGGCTGGCTGGCATGGCCGGCGCGCTGGTGTTGGCAAATACGGACATCCGGTCGGCTTTTGACCAATTCGTGAAACTGATCGGGATACTGACAAGCGGGCTCGCAGGCCTGTTCATGCTCGGCATCTTCACGCGGCGTGTGGGCGCGGCTGCGGCACTGGCTGGGCTTGCGACGAATTATGTGGTGTGCATCGGTTTGGATCAGGCTTCGCTGGCTTGGAAGCCGCACCTGCTGCTCTATGGCGCGATCGGAATCGTGACCTGCCTCGTGACGGCGCTGGCGGTGAGCGCGGTGTTTCCGAACCGCAAGACGGGGATCGATGGACTGATCCGGAAGAGGGACAGAAACGCTCAGCGCTCAACGCTCAACTCTCAAGTATAATCCAGTGGTTTTTGGCAGTCGTTCGCAGTTCTCCCCGCTTGAACGTTGCGCGTTGAGCGTTCATTTCTGCTTGCGCCAGGCGAGCGGGGTCATGCCGGTGGCGCGTTTGAAGTGGGAGCCGAAGTGTTGGGAGGAGCAGAATCCTAAATCCTGCGCGATGCGGGTGACGGGGAGACGGGTCTTGCGCAGGCGGACTTTGGCCTCGTCGAGGCGGCACTTGAGCAAGAAGTGGTGGGGGGGAAGCCCGGTAAGGCGCTTGAACTGGCCGATGAAGTGCGAGGGCGAGAGCGCGGCTTGATGCGCCAGGGCGTCGATATTGTAAAGCTCCGCCGGAGCCTGCTGCATGATTGCGATGATGGCGCCGATGCGGTCCGCGTGGGAGGGCGCGGGTTGCTGCCGGAAGGCTTCCAACAGGTCGGTGACGAGGCTCATGCAGACCGTGGTCATGCAGAGCGTGCGGTAGCGCCCCTGCAACGTCTCGTAAGCCCTGAACAGCTCCATGAAATTGTGTTTGATCAGGTTTGCGGCTGCCGTCAGATGCACGGGAAACTGATGGAGCCGGGCACGGATCTCGGCGCTTTCCGACCGGGTGAAGCGGAGAAAGCGGCCTTTCGGATTTTCGGTCCGCAACATCATGACGTATAGGACGGTGCCTTTCGGGTAATCCAGCATCCGGTGGGCGTCCTCCGGATTGTTGAGGAACATGTCGCCCGCGAGGATCGTGTGCTGGGCGTTCTTGTTTTCCAGGACAAAGTAGCCGCGCAGGCAGAGGCCGATCTCGAAACAACCTTTGTGGCAATGGGGCTCGACCGGCGCCAGACGCTGCGCGTACCGGATAAAAGAGAGCACGGGCACATCAGGAATGCCGACCTTCGCAAGATCCAGCACCCGGCGATCCGGCGCATCGGTATACCGTGGTTTCGAGTTTCTGGCGAGCATGGCGGTTTCCTTTTTTTCCGAAGCAAAGTCTACCACACCGATGTCGCGCGGCACACCATAAATAGTATAAAAATAGAATTCAATTTTTATGACTGTTTATTTTAGCGCACCTGTTACACTTTTTAAAGGAATGGGATTGGAAAGAGAGGTTCGCCTTGAAACGGATGTTCGCGATAGCCGGTTGCAGCATGATGCTGATGTCTTTGGCCGGCTCCGGTGCAGCCAAGGGCCTCCGGCGTGACCTTCCTCCCGCCCGGCTTCCATTTCAACGGATTCTTCAATGACTGACAGATGTCATGAAAAGGAAACAAGGAGATGGTTATGAAAATGATGAGGCTGGCGGTGACGGGTGGAATACTCTGCGTGTCGGCTGTGAGCGCGGAAACCTACACGTGGAACGGGAACGGAGGGGACAGCAATTGGACCGCCGCCGCGAACTGGGACAAGAATCTTTTGTATCCCGGCGCGGCCGCCGGGTATGTGGATGTCGCCGTCGTGTCTGCGGCGGGCGCGCTTCACATGGACACCAACGGCGTTGTGACGCTCAATCACTTCAATTTCTCGCCCGTCCCCTCAACGAACCTGACGGTTACGGGGAATGCCGGCACCGGGCTTGATTTCAAGTACTTCACGGTGGGCGGGTCCAGCGTCGTCGAGTTTCTTCCGGATACCTTCTGGCCCCCCGGAAGCTATAAGTTGGGGAGCGGGACTCTCGCCGTGCCCGGAAACCTGACGGCGGCGGCCGTCTCGGTCAATGACGGCACACTCCGCATTGCCGGGGGCAACGCGGTGATCAACGGGTGGAGTTCTATCGGAAGCGCCGGCAAGACGGCAGCCCTCCACCTGACGGAGGGCGGGACGATGCAGTGGAAGAACACGATCGCGTCAGGAGGGGGGACGCCGCTGGTCCGGCTTTCCGGCGGAACCCTGCAGGTCAGCTCAAGCATGAGCTGCGATGTCCCGCTCCTGGTGGACGGGACCAACACGCTCGACGCCCCGTCGACGCTGACCCTGAACAAGGGCTTGACCATGACCGGGCAGGGGCATTTGACGAAAAGCGGCGCGGGCGGCCTGATCCTCTCCGGCACAACGAATTTCGTTTCAGGCGGGCTGACCATCAGCAGCAATTACGTTTCGTTCAGCATGAACACCCTGTCTGAAAGTTACGGCGGTTCGACCGAACCGTGGCAGGTCAAGGTCTACAACAACGGCAGGTTCTTTTTCGCCAGTTCGTCCGCCATCCTCACGGTGCCGCTCGATCTGGTGGTGGACTCCCCCGGCACCGTCGAATTCTCAACCGTTTACGACAGCAACTATAGCGTCTTGGTCGCCCATTCGATCGTGACCAACGGGGTCTCTTTGCCGACGGGACGCTATATTGCGGGATCCGGCTTCATTAAGGCGGGCGGGGGAGGCTGCGTCGTGCTCGCGACCCGGTGGACCGGTGCGGGGGACGGCGTGTCCTGGACCGATTCAAATAACTGGAGCGGCGCGGTCCCGGACGGCTCGAACGCGGTGGCGGATATCTCCAACGCCCTGGGGCCGGTCAGCCTGGGCAGCCAGAACGTGACGCTGGCCTGCCTGGTCTACAACCCGCAGGGAACGCAGCGGGCCATCACAATGACTGGCAGCGGGACGCTGAGTTTCTTCGCCCCGTTCGCGAACGCGGGCTGCCTGGTGGTGGGGCCCGTCCGGACGCTGACGATGGATGTGTCCGTCGCCTGCGCGAGCGGCAGCAAGTCGCTCGGGATTTTCGGCAACGGCACCGTGATCGTCAAAAAGGGATTCCCCGCCGGAGTCCCGACTCAAGGCCGGTCCAGCCCGTCCGCAGGCATCATGGGCAACCTGATTTTCGACGGCACGACGGCCATCACGGGCGACACGTATAACATTTTGAGCGTGAATGCGCTCGCACAGCCGTGCGGCGTGCGGGCCAGCATCCCATGGACGAACCGCTTCGATACCACGGTCACGTTTGCCACAAACTGCCGCATGACCGTGTTCGGGATCTTGGGTAACTGCCAGCTCTTTTACCCCGTCAAGCAGTTCATTCACGACGGTGCGGAGATCACGCTGGCGAGTAGCGGATATGTGTTCCTCACCCGGTATGCGGACTATTACACGCCGCCCTTCGCCTATTTCATGCGCGCGGGTTCGCTCAACACGAATGCGACACTGACCATCGCGTCTGGCGGACTCGTGAACCTGGCCTTCAGCGGCGCGGTGACGGTTAACGCGCTGATTGTGAACGGCGAGGAAAAATCGCCGGGAACCTACGGGAGTTGGAAACCGTTCATTACGGGAACGGGCCTTCTGTGTGTGCTCAATGGCCCGCCGCTGCGGGGGACAATGATCACGATCCATTGACAAGGGTGATGAAACAGTGAAGAAAGAAAATCAGGTGCTGATCGCAGCGCTCGTTTTCGGTTTGTCTGCCGTTTGTCCGCCGCTTCAGGCGCAGCCTTCCGCAAAGCTGCAGACGGCACGCCTTCTGTCCGAAGCGCGCGAGCCGGTGCGCATCGTCTGTTTCGGGGACAGCATCACCGGCGTGTACTACCACAGCGGCAACAGGCGGGCGTGGCCGGAAATGCTCAACGTGGCGTTGAGTCGGCTCTACCCGAAGGCCGAGTTGACGGTGATCAATGCGGGGAGGAGCGGGCACACAACCGCGCAAGGGTTGGAGCGCATGCAGAAGGATGTGCTGGCCCACGCGCCGCATCTGGTGGTCGTCATGTTCGGCATGAACGATCTGGCTTATGGCGCAGGCGCTCCGGAAAAGAACGCCGCCCGTGATGCGGCGTTTGTCGGCAGGCTTAAAGCCATCGCAGGAAATTGTCGCGCCGCCAAAGCCGAGGTGATCCTGTGCACGCAGAACCCGGTGTACCCCGAGGCCCTCCCCCGCCGTCCGCCGGAGCGCGTCGGCGAGTATGCCGGACTCATCCGACAGACGGGCGCGGAACTCAAGGTGCCGGTGGTGGACATCTATGCCGAATGGAATGCGCTGCGGGCGAGTGATCCGCACGCCTGGCGGCTGCTGATGAGCGAGACGATCCATCCTTCGATGGCCGGGCATAAGCGCATGGCGGAACGGGTGGCCGGGATGATTTCCGGCCGTACCGTTTCGCTTGCCGACGTCTATGCGGAGCAACCGGTCTGCGCCCGCCTCATCCGCCGCCTGAAAGGGGGCAACCCGGTTACGCTTGTGGCGCCCGCGCCGCTTGCGGCCTGTGCCCGCGTGATGGTGTTGCGGCGTTTCCCCTCCGCGAATGTGACGGTCGTCTCCCTGCCCGAAAAAATCGCGTCTCTGGACGTGTTCGACGAGAAGTTTAAAGGGATTCGCGACCGGAATCCGGATCTCGTGTTGGTCTCGCTCACGCCGGCTGTTTTAACGGTCGGCAACGAGGAGGCGTTTGTCCGGCAGGTGTCGTGGATGGTCAACGGGGCGCTGCCCTTTGCCGGTTCCGCATGGACCGCAGTGGGCGTCGATCCGGCTTTGGCGGATCCGGATCTGACGCGGCCGCAGCGTGAAGGCGCGGAGCTGTTGCGGGAGATTGTGCGTGGGCATGATCTCGACTGGATCGGCCAATCTTCCGGCCCGCCGACCGCGCTTCAGGATGCGTTCAATCAATGGTTTGACAGGCAGGCAGAGGCTGGTCGGTGACAGGATGCGCATGGGCGTAGGGACATTTCCCCGAGGTGTCGGCGGATGGTTCGGCCTGTCTGCGTGCGTACACGCACACGCAGGGGAGCCGTCCCTGCCTAAAACAACACGAAATCAGAATTCTATTTTTGAGAACGTTTTGTGAGCTACATCTGTTATTCTTGCGTTGTCGCTTTGGACAGCGTTTAGCGGAGTGAACGCAAGGGGGGCGAGGATGGCAACAAGGGGCACTTCGGATAAGAGGGGAAGGGTGGCCCGTCTGGCGTCGTCGTCGAGCATCAATCTTCACGGTTACTTCAAAGACTAAAAGGAACAACATGCAAAAGAAAGTGTATTCGGCGTCGGTCACGCCGCTGACGGCGGAAGGGGCGCTCGATGTTGAGGGGTTGAACAGGATATTCGCGCGCAACATCCGCCATGGGCTGGACGGGATTTTCATTCTCGGGTCGATGGGCGAATGGCGCTGTTTCGACTCCGCGTTCCGCGATCGTCTGGTGGCGGAGAGCGTCCGGGCCGTGGCGGGCCGCACGGAGCTGCTGGTCGGCATCACGGATGTCACCACCGAGGCCGCGCTCGGGAACATGCGGCGGATCGCCGGGCAGGCGTTTGACAGCTACGTGTTCATGCTGCCCAAAGCGGCGGAGGGGGGTGACCCGGTCCGTGAGGTCCGCACCGTATTGGATGCGGCCGACCGGCCGGTCTACTACTACCACTGCCCGCCGAACAACGGGATCGAGCTTTCGCTGGCGCAGTTCGAGACGATTCTGTCGCACCCGAATCTGAAAGGGATCAAGAACTCGGCCAGCAACATGTGGCTGCGCCGGGAGTTGATCCTGCTGCGCCGGGAAAAGCGGCTCGCGCCCATTCTGCTGGAGGGGCAGGAGTGGTCCGCGGATGAGGCGCTGCTCGTGGGGTATGACGGCATGCTCTGCGGCATGGGCGCACTGGGCTCGAAGCTGATGGTTGGGATCGCGCGGGCGGTGGAGGCCGGAAACACGGCGGAGGCCGTGCGCTTGCAGAACCGGTTCATCGAACTCTTCCACGGCGTGTACGGCAAGGATCTGTCCACGGTCTGGGTCGGACAGAAGTACGCGTTGAAATGCCTGGGACTGTGCGCGTCGGAGCATACGCTGGCGCAGCCGGTGTCGGCGCTGACCGAGCCGCGCAGGCGGGAGATCGAGGCGTGCGTCGAGGAATTCCGGGATGAATTGGATTGAGAGGAGAGGGCTCACGCGGAGGCGCGGAGACACGGAGACGAACCATATGCTGCGGTATCGAGAGGCGGGAGAACTGCACAAGGACTTTCACGGCAGCATGAACGCCGCCGTGGAATATGTCGGCAGACGGTACGGGCGGGAGGGGCTGCGCGAGGTTTTCAAGGCGACGGCGCAGCGGGTCTACCGTTCGATTTACGAGGGGCTGAAGCGCGGCGATTGGAATGAACTGCTTGAACACTGGCGATATTTCATGGAGCGCGAGGGAGCGGAGTTCTCAATCGAGGTCACGGACACGGAGGCGGTTATGACTGTGCGGCGCTGTCCGGCGGTGGCGCATCTGCGCAAGCTGGGCATGACGCCGTCGGAGTTCTTCTGCGATCAGACCGTGCTGCTCAACGAGGCGTGGTGCGAGGGCACGCCGTTCGAGGCGGTCACGGAAGTCACGGGCGACGGAAGCTGTACACAAATAATTAGAAAACGCCCAACGCTCAAGGAAGTGGACAATGATTCCGAGTGATCAGTTCGTGCGGTTTTACAACGAGGTGTTCAAGTTCCTTGACGCGCAAGGCGGAGACGCGTTGGAGGAATACTACCGTGTGGTTTCCGAGCAGCAGGAGAGGCACTGCCTGGAGCTGTTCATGAAACAGGGATTGGCCGGAATGAAGGCGTATTGGGACCGGATCGCGGTGGAGGAGAACTGCGACATGACCTGCACGCTGCATGCGGACCGGTTGGAGATCGTCATGCGGCGGTGTCCGAGTTTAGGCAAGGCCATGGACAACGATGCCGGCGCCTTCGCGCGCTATTGCGACCACTGCCCGGGCTGGGTCATCCCGCTCCTTGAAAAGGCCGGGTTCCATTGCGACTACGACATGATCGACCGGTCACGGCCCCAGTGCCGCATGACGATCTTTCCCGCCGTTCCCGCGCGGCCTTCGCGCGTGTTGGCGAGCGGCCGGGACGTTCTTCCATAAAGGTTGGATCAGAACGGGCCGCGTAAACGGCGGCGATATTCCTGAGGGGAATGGTGGTGGATCTTTTGGAACTCGCGCTGGAAATGCGCGGGCGAGAGGTAGCCGCACATGCGGATGATTTCAGCGACGGTCATGTCCGTTTCCGCCAGCAGGCGGCAGGCATGGGCGATGCGGAACCGGTTGACGTACCGGGGCACGGTACTGTTTGTGCATTTTTTGAACAGGCGGCTGAAAGCGCTTTCGCTGAGACCGATCAGCCGGGCAAGGTCGGTGACGCGGATGGGGGATGTCAGGTGCTGTTCGATGTGAGCGCACGCGGTGCCGATGCGGTCGGAGGTGTAGGCGGTTGCCTCCATGCGGAACCCCTCGGAGGAAATCTCCGTCAAATGTTTGGAGTTCGCCAGCAGATCCAGCAGTTCGAGCAGCAGGATTAAGCGGCGCAGGCCATGGTCGCGCACCATTCTCAAAAGAAGTTCTTCCGCGCGGTCGCGCGTGCGCCCGCCGACGCGCAGTCCGCGCTGTGCGCGTTCGAACAGCCGGCGCAGGGGTTCCAAAGTTGTCCGCCCGTGCCACGCCTCGCCGATCAGGTTCTGCGGAAAATGGACCACGACGGCCTCGACGGGTTTCGTGCGGTGGTTCGCAATCGGCGTGTTGCGGTAGTCGTGCGGCACGTCCGGCCCGAGAAAGGCGATCGCCCCCGGCGTGAGGGGGTCGAGCCGGTCGCCGACCCAGCGCTCAGTACCGCCGCGCCTGACAAGGGTGATCTCGCAGGCGGGATGATAGTGCCAGACGTCCCCGAAATCCTGCCCGCGCACGAGGTTACACTCCACGATGTCGGAGGCGGACAGGAGAGAGGCTTTTTCGGCGATCAGTTTCATGATGAAAGCTGCGGCGTAACGCAAAACCTGAAACACCATACGGCATCTTTAGGTGTGCGGCAACGACAAAAATCTTTTTTAAGCGGGTTTGGGGGTTGACTTTTTTCGTCCCCCCTTGCATGATTGATACCAATCATGGGAGACGGAATGTTTCCGGCTTAGCCTATGGTATGCTGGTGATTTGAGACCATCGGGTTCACCCCCTTGTGAAAAGGAGCGGACATGAAGAGGCTCTGTTGGACGTTCGTTGCGGTTGCGTCAGGAATGGTTTTACATGCGTATGACGACGCGGAGATCAAGGTGTCGGCGAAGATTTGGAACGCGACGGACACCAACGCGTGGCAGCGTGCGGTGCCTGATTTCGGGCCGGGCAGCGCCGTGACGTTCTCGGGTGCGGGCAGCCAGACTCTCTATTTCGGCACGAACGTGACGATCGGCTCGTTGACGGTGCCGGACACCGTGACTCCGGGATCGCGCGTGTATTACAACCTCTATCCGTGGCGTGAACGTTGGACAGCGTCCGACGACCCGACGTGGGCTGGCATGAAATGGGGCGAACGCGGTTACACGCTCACAATGGATTCCGGTTCGGAAGCGCCCGCCGTCATCGGCGCGTTCGCGCCGCTCGCGGCGAACATCTACCGGTTCGGATGCCATGTGCCTTTGAAGATGGCGAGCGATCTGAAACTCGTGCACAACGGCCGTGCAGGCTGGCCGGGCGGTTCCTCGGGCGACGCCGAGAACGTCTCGCTCTGGATGCTGGGCGATATTTCGGACGACGGCGGCACGCATGTGCTGATCACCGATGGCCCCCGGTATTTTACCGGCACGGCTTGGGTGTATCCCGCGATCGCGCTCTGCGGCGACAACACGTTCTCGGGCGATGTCGACATCCGCGGCTGGACGCGCCTTTTCAACAAGCGCGGCCTCCACGACGAGACGAGCGGCACGCAACTCGGGCGCGACAACCGTATCTACGTGACGAACGACTGCGGTGTTCTCGATCTTTCCGGCAACAGTTACGGGGCGGACCACCATCTCTACGTCGGCGGCTATACCGCCTTCACCACGACGGTCGGCAAGCTCACGAGCATGTACGGGAATCCGAACGCGACAGCCGTCTGGAAGGGCCCCGTCACGCTCGTCGGCGACACGACGTTCGGCGGCGCGTTCGACACGTACGCGGTTAGGGCGGAGTGTTCGAGCATGCGCATCGAAGGCGATATCGGCGACGACGGGAACAACCGCCATCTGCAGCTCGCCTGTCCGAACCGCATCACGCTTGCCGGTAAAAACACCTTCGGCGGTAATCTCTACCACAACACGGGGTTTCTGACGATTGAAAATGCCGAAGGGTTTTCCGGCGGGGGCAAGCTGGTCCTTGCCTCGGCCGCCGTCTACCGCATGACGGCGCCGGACCAGCCCGACCTTTCGATGATCCTCTACACGAACACGGTGGCGGCCCATGTCATCCGGCTTCGTCTTGACGGCGACTTCACCTACACGCCGCAGGCCGGTTTCACGAACTTCACGGAGTTCTACAAGTCCGGTCCTGGCACGCTCGTGTGGGACAAGACGAACAAGGGGGTCGGCGGCAACATCAATATGGACTTTTTCTGTCTGGACGGCGACGCGATTTTCGATTACACGCAGAACGACACGCTCCGGCTTTCCGGGCACACGTACTTTGCCACGATCGGCGCGGGGAACGGCGGGCGGGTGATCCTGAAAACAAAGAGCAACCAGAAGAGTATCTGTGACTTCGCCGGGACGGACTGGTCCACGGGTGAAATCGTGAAGGAAGGCGCGGCGACGTTCTACGTCGCCAATCCGATCAAGAACGCGCCCTATCTGCTCAACTTCACCGTGCGGGCCGGCAGGGTCATTTGCGAAAAATCTCGTCAGCCAATCTTGGACGCATCGGCATCAATGCCGGGCACGTATGGCGAATCGCTCATCTGGAGTAACCGCACATGGGTGGGCGCGGTCGATCCGGCTGCCGCGAATCCGGTTTGGTGCGGGTTTGACGCCTATACGAACGATTGGACGCGCGGCAAGTGTTTCATCGACGTGACGCCGGAACTCCTCGAAACACCGATCCCTCCCGACTTCAGCGTGGCGGCGCTCCGTTTCAACACACCGCCCGAAGGCGATACGATGACGCTCACGCTTTCCGGCACGAACGACATCACGGGCGGCTGCATCCTTATCACGCCCGAGTTCGGAAACGGCAAGACGCTCCGCATCACGGGCGGCGCGATCGGGCGCCCCACCGCCGGCACGATGCGCATTGTGTCGTACGCGACGAACACGACCGTCGTTCTGGAATCGGCTCTCGTGCAGACCAACCGCGCGAACGCGGTCAACTTCTGCGTCTACCACTGCAAGGTGCAGTTCACGGGCGACAGCGACTACTCCGGAGACGTCGGCATCGTGGGCGGCGAACTTGAAGTGTGGAACAACACGTTCATGGGAGGACTGGCTTCGGCCGCGAACATCAACCGCGGTATCCATCTCAACCAAGGCGCAAGGTTGACGACGCACGGCGACTTCACGCTCCGCCGCACGGTCGGCAGTTATTATGTCATTCCGTATTTCCGCGTCTACGAAAAGGGCGGTGTCCTCAACGTCGCCGACGGCGCACTCGCCACAGGCGAAAGTACCGGTGAAATCGCTCTCTATGATAACGCGGCGTTCACGAAAACGGGCAAGGGACATCTCAACTGGAACGGCGGGATGACGCGCGCGGGTGGCACGCGCATGATCGGTGCGGACAATATCCGCCGGTATACGTTCACGGAGGGCAAGGTGACGATGAACGGCAGCGGCTACACGAACTTCAGGGAGTCCCAGAACCTGATCACGGTGATGAGCAATGTCGTTATAACGGGTGACTGCGCGTTCAACTCCAATCTCGGCGGTGCGAACGGCGGCGGCAGCGCGGTCGACTGCGGCGCGAAAACGGCGTTCTATGTGGGCGAGGGCGGCGTCACTTTCGATGTCTCGGGAGTCGCGAGAACAGTCGGCAACCATGGAGGCGATCAGAACGGTTTCTCCGGTCATCCGGTCGGCGACTTCTATGCGGGTCCCGGTGACATCACGTTCACAAACGCGTCCGAAACAGCCGGAAGCATTTTATTCAAGGAACTCGGCTTGTCGCGTCTCACAGGCAAGGTGATCCAGTACGCGCCGAAACAGAGCAGCAGCGACTGCACGCCGCCGTTTCTCCTGCCGCAGGCGGAATACGTGGCGCCGGCCGGCGTGGACACGTATGTTTTCCAAATGATGGACGGCTACCAGGATCTCTGGATCGGGCGCCTTACGGGCGAGGGCGCGTTCCGTATCTACGGGCGCAACGACTACAGGGATCCGGTGGCTTACATCGGGCGCGATGCGGACGAGACCTTCACCTTCGGAGGCAGGCTCTGCGCATATTCAATCGCCGAGAACAACAACGCAAGCGCGCGGTATATGAAGATCGGCACAAACCGGTGGCGTCTCACGAATCCCGCGGGCGAGGTGCGCTCTTCGACGCGCGTCGCGAACGGCGACGTGCTGATCGCGTGCGCGCCGTCGGACGGAGAAGCCGGCGCACTTGGCTTCTGCGACATCTATCTGGGCGACACGAAGACGCCGGCAAACGGCGTGCCGCGCGTCCTGACCGACGGCGCATACACGATCACGAACCACTTCCACATTCTCGCGGGTGCCCCCGTAACGGCGCGTCCGACCCTCGGCGGGAATGCCACGACGGAAGCTTCGACTTTCACGGGAGACGTCCGCCTGTGGCATGACCTCGACCTCTATTCCGCCGGCGGTACGGTGACGTTCACGGGCGCGTTTCTGAACGGCGACGGCAATCCGCACGCGATCACGAAGCAGGGGCCGGGTAACGTGGTCATCCAACAGGCTCTGCCCGCCTTCTCCGCGATCAACATCGCCGAAGGCACACTCGAACTCACGGCGCCATTAGCGATTCCGGAGGGTGCGACGCTCGACTTCGACACGTCCGTCTGCACAAGGGAAAACCGGGACAACATCTACACGCTTCTGGTGTGCCCCGGGGGCATCAGCGGACGCTTCGACGTGACCGCGGACATTCCGTCTGACTGGAAGATTCTCTATAACAGTGACGCTATCCGCCTTATTTGGGCTAAGCGTGGCACCGTGGTACAGGTCCGCTGAGTCCTCCGGAAGCGTTACGCCTCGCATATGACAGCAACGCGGGTGAAGAGGGGCTCGGATGAAGCGCGCCCCTTTTCTTATGCGATTTTTTTCATTCGCCTGTAGGCTACAGGCGGGACGGCTCCGGAGACAACGTTTTTTAAGCGGTTTCGGAAAAGGTGTAGCCGTTTCGGGTAAGGACGCCTCCCCGAGGCGTCCGCACTTCGGCCTGCTCAGGGTAGACGGACGGTTCGGGGAACCATCCCTACCGACTACCGAACCTCGGCCACAAAAATACTTAGACCGCTCTAGTGAATTTTCCGTGGAAACGGGAAAAGGACAAGAGGGAAAGAGCGACGATCAGGAGAGGCGAGGAGTGGCCGTTTTGAGCGCGTATTCTTGACGGGGTTTCATGCGGATTGCGGCTAGGCCGCACCGGGTGCGGCCTAGCCGGGGGACCGCGCTCTGAGGCTCAGCCCCGTGTCGGTGCCGGTGGTGAACGGCGGAACCTGATACATAGAAAAGAGGGATCGGTCCGGATGGCGTTGGAAACAGGAGAGGGGTCGAGTAGCTTTGTCGATTGAAACGCCGGGAAAAGGGCCTACTTCGCCGGAAAAGGCTCTTGTTAGAACAGGGCGGGTGTGGAATACTATTTAAACAGTACTCTGCGGTAAAGCGGGGTATGGGGAAGAACATTCCAATGGTTCAAGGGCGGCGCTTTTTGAAGGGGCAGAAAGAGAAACAGATGAAGAACGGATTATCGAGACGAGCGTTTGTGGAATCGGGGCTGACCGCAGCGGCGGCTTCGGCTTTGCCGGGCACGGGGAAGGCGCAGCAGGCTTCACCGGCGTTCATGTGGGGCGCGCTCTTGCACATGGGGACGAACATGTGGTCCGACATCCCGGTCGACAAATGGGGAGCCTTCAAGCCGGACGAACTGCACCTGGTGTGCCAGGCGGATCACCTGCGGTTCGACGAGGCGGTTTGGCAGACGCTGACCGCCCGGATGCAGGCGGCGAAGATGAATCTGGTCGTGATCGATCTCGGCGAGGCGCTGCGGTACGAGAGCCATCCCGAGCTGTCCGTAAAAGGGTCGTGGACGATTGAGCGCTTCAGAAAAGAGCTGGCGCGGCTGCGCGGCATGGGGTTGGAACCGATCCCGAAGCTGAATTTCTCGACCGCGCACGACACGTGGCTCAAAGAGTACGGGCGGCAGGTCTCTACGCCGGTGTATTACAAGGTGTGCGCGGACATGATCCGCGAGGTGTGCGCGATTTTCGACAAGCCCCGCTTCCTCCATCTCGGGTACGATGAGGAGACGGCGGGGCATCAGTCGAAGTACAGCTATGCGGTGGTGCGGCAGGGCGAGCTGTGGTGGCACGACTTCATGTTCTTCGTGAAGCAGGTTGAGGGGCAGGGCGTGAGGCCGTGGATCTGGTCGGATTACTATTGGAACCACCCCGGGGAGTTTCTGAAGCGTATGCCGAACTCCGTTCTCCAGAGCAACTGGTACTACGGCGCAACGTTCGAGCCCGAGAAACAGAAGTATGTGAAGGCCTATCTGGATCTTGACAAGGCGGGGTTCGATCAGGTGCCGACAGGCTCCAACTGGAGCAGTGACGTGAATTTCAAAGGCACCGTCGAGTTCTGCAAGAAAAACATCGCGCCGGAACGGCTGAAGGGGTTTCTGATGGCGCCGTGGTTTTTCACGCTGCCCGAGTGGCAGGAGAAGAATATGCGGGCCATCACTCAGGTCGAAGTGATGATTGAAGGATGAATGCTAACGTAAAGGAAAGCGCATGAAAGCTACAACAAAAAAGACGGTGAAAAAGGCGACCGGTAAAACCGCGGCTTTGGCGGTTGAGGGTGGACCGAAGGTGTGGGACAAGGGGTTCCCGATGTGGCCCTCATTCTCGGAGGAGACCATCCGGACGGCGGTGGAGCCGCTGCTGAGCGGCAAGGTCAATTATTGGACTGGTCCTGCAGGCATGAAGTTCGAGAACGCATGGGCGAAGTGGCTGGGCGTGCGAAACGCGATCAGCGTGACGAACGGCACGGCCGCGCTGCACACCGCGATCGCGTCACTGGGAATCGGTCCCGGGGACGAGGTGATCTGTCCTTCTTATTCGTTCATCGCCTCGTCGTTCTGCGTGTTGCAGGCGGGCGCGCTGCCGGTCTTCACGGATGTGGGGTTCGACCACCAGATCGACCCGAACCGGATTGAAGAGAAGATCACGGAGCGCACCAAAGGCATCGTCGTCGTCCACCTGTACGGGGTTGTGGCGGACATGGACCCGATCATGGAGGTCGCGAAGAAGCACAACCTGAAGGTGATCGAGGACTGCGCCCAGTGTTTCGGCGGCGTCTATAAAGGCAAGACGGCGGGAACGATCGGCGATGTCGGCTGTTTCAGTTTCTGCCAGAGCAAGCACTTCACCACAGGCGGCGAGGGCGGCATGGTCGTGACGAACGACGACGATCTCGCGTGGGAGTGCCGCTCGTTCCGAGATCACGGGTACGATGTCAAAGAGCGTCTGAACCTGCTGGAGATGGAAGGCAAGCTGATGTACATCCACAAGCGCGTCGGCTTCAATTTCCGCATGACCGAGATGCAGTCGCAGATCGGGCTGTGCGAACTGAAGCGCTTCGACTCATGGAACCTGCCGAACCGCATCCGCAACGGCAAGATGTTGAAAAAGGCGTTGGAGAAACATCCGCTGGTGTTGCATGCGCCGGTGGACACGAAGGCGCGCCAGAACTCCTACTGGTGGGCTCCGTTCGTCTTGGACACGGACAAGTTGACCTGCACGATCAAGCAGTTCATCAAAGCGGTGGCGGCGGAAGGCGTGCCGGTCTACGGCGTCCTCTGGCCGGAGATGTACAAGGAGCGGGCGTTCATCGAGCGCAACGGCTTCGGCGTAGCGAAGTACCCGTTCTTTGACCCCAAGGCACGGAACATCGATTACAGCCAAGTCGACTGTCCCCGTGCGCGTTGGATGACCGACCGCACGATGTGTTTCTTCACGCATCCGGTCTACACCGAAGCGCACATGCAGGCCTGCATCGACGCTTTCAAAAAGGTGGCCGCGGCGTATATGAAGTAGAAGCTGGAAACTGGAAATTAGAAACTGGGCTGGGAAGCAGAGGTGTTTCCGAGTTTCCAGTTTCAAGTTTCCAGTTTCTTCTTGGGAGTGTCGCATGATCACCATCACCTGGCTGGACGCGTGGATCATCTTCGGGTTTCTGGCTTCCGTCGTTGTCGTCGGCTCTTGGTCGGCGCGGCGCGCGGGGCAGGACACGGAGTCTTTCTTCCTTTCGGGGCGGAACATGCCGTGGTGGCTGCTGGGCGTCTCGATGGTGGCCTGCACGTTCTCGTGCGACACGCCGAACCTGATCACCGAGATCGTCCGCCTGAACGGCGTGGCGGGCAACTGGGTGTGGTGGGCGTTCCTGCTGACCGGCATGTTGACCGTCTTCGTCTACGCCAAGCTCTGGCGACGCTCTGGCCTGAACACGGACCTCGGGTTTTATGAACTCAGGTACAGCGGGAAGCCTGCGGCGTTTCTGCGCGGGTTCCGTGCGATTTATCTGGGAGTCATTTACAACCTGATCATTTTGGGAGGGGTCTCGCTTGCGGCGATCAAGATCGGCCAGATCATGTTCGGCCTGTCGCCGGAGATGTCTCTGCTGTACTCAATGACCGGGGTGGCGATCTATGCGACGCTGGGTGGGCTGACGGGCTCCATGTGGGCGGACTTTTACCAGTTTGGCGTGGCGATGACGGGCGCGGTTTTCGCGGCCGTGTATGCGGTCAACTCCGGCATGGCGGACGGGGTCACCTCGCTGGGGCAGCTGTTCGCGCATCCCGCGGTGTCGGCCAAGCTTTCGCTGATTCAGCCGGCTACCCGCGACCTTTCGACGCTGATGACGGTCCTGATCCTGCCGCTGGCCGTGCAGTGGTGGAACGTGTGGTATCCGGGCGCGGAGCCGGGCGGCGGCGGGTTTGTGGCGCAGCGGATGCTCTCCGCGAAAGACGAGCGCCACGCGGTCGGCGGCACGCTGCTCTTCAACGTGCTGCACTATGCGGTGCGCCCTTGGCCGTGGATTCTGGTGGCGCTCGCCTCGATGGTGGTCTTCCCGATCACGCCGCAACACGGGCAGGATGCCGCGAAAGCGTGGCTGGCCGGCAACGCGGCGGCGGTGCGGCAGTACGACGCGGACAAGGCGGCGTTGCCGGCGGAGATCCGGGAGTCGGTACGCCAGCACAAGGCGGACGCGCGCGGCGTGGGCTCGCTGGCGCGGGCGTTCCCGCGGGTCGATGACCAATACCTCGGGCATGACATCGCCTACCCCGGCATGGTCGCCCGGATGCCGCGCGGCTGGCAGGGGCTGATCGTGGCCTCGCTGATCGCGGCCTACATGTCGACCGTGGCCACGCTGCTCAACTGGGGCTCGTCCTACGTGGTGCAGGATGTCTACCTGCGTTTCATCCGCCCGCAGGCGACGCCCAAGAGCGCGGTGCTGGCCGGACGGCTCACGATGCTGGCGATGCTGCTGACCTCTGCTGTGATCGCGCTCCAAATGACCACGGTCAAGACGATTTTCCATGTGCTCTTGCAGGTGGGCGCGGGCACCGGGCTGCTCTACATCCTGCGCTGGTTCTGGTG